>Ga0255773_10005509_pt1 | contig 10356 bp, 16 predicted proteins | sample 011ome_17_FD_179971 | JGI IMG/M metagenome (GOLD analysis project Ga0255773, IMG submission 179971) | Coastal salt marsh microbial communities from the Groves Creek Marsh, Skidaway Island, Georgia - 011502XT metaG (version 2) | ecosystem: Environmental > Aquatic > Marine > Intertidal zone >...
AAAAAAGGGCGCTTCGGCGCTCTTTTTTGTTGACAGATATAACGAATCACATTATAGTATATATGTAAGTTGAGAGAAAAGGACACAATATGTATTATATCGCTATCGCAAAAGGCAACTTCGGTAAAGAAATGATGTTCTGGGATAAGAAAGCGAAAGCATTCTGCAACAAATTGCCAGACTTAAAGCGTGATGCATATACTAGTTTCTCAGCAACACAGCATAAGCGAGTAAAAGCACAACAAGTATGGCGTGAGATTGTTGATGCTCACGTTGCCCAAGGCGGCAAGCGTGATGAAATTGGTCTATACACATTGGGTGAATCCTATGTAGATGATATCGCAAAAGGTAAGCAAGTTTTATTATAAAAAACTTGACAATACTGCGAATCGTGTTATATTAATTAAGTAATCAGGAGAGACAAATGACTTACTTCACATTTAAAGCATACGGTTCGATTTTCACTGCTAAAGCAGAAACCGGACTTGAACTTATGGAAACAGCCAACAAAGAACTTCTTTGGGGTAATCCAGAGAGCAAGGATGGTATGTGGTTTGAACAAGGTTCTGACACATATGTTTGGGTTGAAGGAAACTTTTTTGATTAAAAAGGTTGACAAATCAGCGAATCATGCTATATTAATTATGTAATCAAGAGAGAGGACTACTCAATGGCTTATATGTCTCAAGAACGTAAAAAAGAAATCGCTGTCAACGTTAAGAAAGTTGCTAAAGCATATGGCTTTACAGGTCGTGAAGTAACTGTTGGTGTTAACAATCATTCAACTCTTGTAGTCAATATCTTTGGTGGTCCGCTAGACTTCATCGGTGATGCTCAGTTACACAATGATGAATACGCACGTATGCGTGGTGAGCAGTCTCGTCCTGTTGGTTCTTACATTCAAGTAAATCAGTATTACTGTGAAGAACATGCTACTGATCCTGTCATTAAGCGTTTCTACGGTGACTTGCTTGCTGCGATTATGTCTACAGGTTACTACAATAATAGTGACGCAATGATTGACTACTTTGATCATGACTTCTACATTGATATCAATGTGGGTCGTTGGGATCGTCCTTACAACTATCGTGAAGAATTGAAGGCGGCTGCTTAATGTTATACATTGTAAAAGTTAAAGGTAGCGGAGATACAGTCGCTATCTGTTCCCGAAAAGAAGATGCACTAGCATTTTTAGCAGGGCAAAAAGTAGATAAAGTAACTTATGAAATAGAAGAGGTATCAAAATGAGTGCAATGGGCAATTTTGTTGTAGAAGTACAAGAACGTGTGTATGGTCTTATTGAAGATGGTGTAGACGTTGATAAAGTATATGAAATCATCGATGCCGAATATGGGCAAATGGGTGTAGGTCTTGTCGCCAATTGTTATTTTGAAGACGCATATGATGGAGCACCAGTATGAACCTTTCTAAAACTATGAGCATTGAAGAGGCTCTTGAAAAAAATTATCCCATTCATGTTGTATATGAGTATGACACGAAGGAGATTGTGGGTTGGTATGCATTCGGTGAGAAACTTGCTCAATTGGAAGCAAGTGACCGATGTGCCAAAAATGGACCTGACACGTATAACTATGCTAAATGGGAACGATATGCCTTTATACGTGACAAACATGAAAAACATTTACGACAACTCGAAGAAATTGAAAGTAGATTGTAAAAAATTATCGGAGATTTAGGTCTCCGATTTTTTTATCAAAGGGTGCATTTTAGCCTTGACTTTGATAAATAACTTTGTTATTATCTATCTATTAACTTAGAGAGGTGATACATCTAGGCTAATACAAAAACTAACACAGGCTAATATAGGCTAATATAGGAGAAAACATTATGGCAACTTTAGCAGAAATTCGTGCGAAACTGCTGGCACAAGAAAACAAAGCAGAATCAAATTCCAATCAAAATCGTGGCACAGATGCAATCTATCCGTTCTGGAATATGGACAATGATAGCACTGCGGTTATTCGATTCCTTCCAGATGCAGATAACGGTAACACATTCTTCTGGCGTGAACGTCAGGTGATTAAGATGCCTTTCGCAGGTGTTGTAGGTGGTGAGCAAAAGCCTATCACTGTACAAGTACCGTGTGTTGAAATGTGGGGAGATACATGTCCTGTACACGCAGAAATTCGTCCTTGGTTCAAAGACCCAGCAATGGAAGACCTAGGTCGTAAGTATTGGAAAAAGCGTTCATACATTTTCCAAGGGTTTGTAGTAACAGATCCAATGAACGAGGAAACTCCAGAAAATCCAATTCGTCGTTTCGTGATTGGTCCACAAATCTTCAAACTGCTAAAAGCAGCGTTGATGGATCCAGATATGGAAAACATGCCAACTGATTATGATGCAGGCACTGACTTCCGTTTGACAAAAACTCAAAAGGGTCAGTACGCAGATTACTCTACTTCAAACTGGGCTCGTAAAGAGCGTTCTCTAAATGAAGCAGAGCGTCAGGCAATTGAAACTCATGGTCTGTTTGACTTGAATGAATTCATGCCAAAGCGCCCTTCACAAGAGGAACTAAATGTAATCATGGAGATGTTTGAAGCATCAGTAGATGGTGAACTATATGATCCACAACGTTGGGGTAACTTCTATAAGCCATATGGTCTTGAAGTTCCTGAAGGTGCTGTTCAGAATACATCATCAGGTTCATCAGTATCGGCTGCACCTACTCCGAAAGCTGCTCCCGCTCCGGCTCCAAAGCCTGCTCCAGCACCAACGGCAACAGTAGAGGAAGATGATATTCCTTTTAAATCAAATGAAGAAGTAGAAGCAGAAGCAGCTTCTTCTGCTCCAGCAGGTGCTGGTAAGGATGCTTCTGATATCCTGGCAATGATCCGCGCTCGTAAGAGTGACTAATCATTTGACTAACTCGGAGGGCAGGAATGCCCTCCCTTTTTCAAACATTATGGAGTAGATTATGGCAAAAGCATTTGATGCGAGTAAATTTCGTAAATCAATTACAAAATCAGTTCCGGGTATGTCAGTAGGTTTTCGTGACCCTGACACATGGATCTCAACAGGTAACTACTGTCTAAACAAGTTGATTAGTGGCGACTTTCATAAAGGTATCCCACTAGGTAAAGTAACAGTTCTAGCAGGTGAAAGTGGTGCAGGTAAGTCATACATTGCGTCAGGTAATGTAGTAAAGAACGCACAGGATCAAGGTATCTATGTTGTTCTTATCGACAGTGAAAACGCACTAGACAACTCTTGGCTAGAAGCACTTGGCGTAGATACAAGCGAAGACAAACTTCTTAAACTAAATGTAGCAATGATTGATGATGTTGCTAAAATCGTTTCGGACTTTATGAAAGAATATCGTGCTGACTATGGCGATGCTGATGAAGAAGACCGTCCTAAGGTTCTATTCGTACTAGACTCACTAGGTATGATGCTAACACCTACTGATGTTGACCAATTCAACAAAGGCGATATGAAAGGTGATATGGGTCGTAAGCCTAAAGCACTAGCAGCACTTGTTCGTAACTGTGTGAACATGTTTGGCGACTTTAATGTGGGTCTAGTAGCAACTAACCACACATACGCATCACAAGATATGTTCGATCCTGACGATAAGATTTCAGGTGGTCAAGGCTTTATCTATGCGTCAAGTATTGTTATCGCTATGCGTAAGTTGAAACTGAAAACAGATGCAGACGGCAACAAGACATCACAAGTACATGGTATTCGTGCGGCATGTAAAATTATGAAGACACGTTATGCGAAGCCGTTTGAAAGTGTACAAGTAGAAATCCCATATGAAACAGGTATGTCTCCTTATTCAGGTCTACTTGAATTCTTTGAAGCAAAAGGTCTTCTCGTTAAGCAAGGTAATCGTCTAAAGTATGTTACCAAATCTGGTGAAGAAATGATTGAGTTCCGCAAGAACTGGACAGATGAAAAGCTAGATGTAATCATCAATGAGTGGAATATGGAAGACATCGATGCTGAGAAGCACGGTCTTGAAGCACTTGAAGTAGATGATAACGGCGACATCGTTGATGAAAACGCAGTACTTAACGGGGAAGAATAATGGCTAAATATCTTTCTACAAAGACATATGGACATAACATCGGACTTTCAGCAGTCTTTCGTCAACCACATGCAGACCACTCACATTGTAGATTTTTACATGGATATAGTCTTGCATTCAAATTTACTTTTGGGTGCAATGAACTGGATCATCGTAATTGGTGTGTGGACTTTGGTGGATTAAAACCACTAAAGGCTTGGCTAGAAGATAGTTTTGATCATAAAGTAGTTATTGACAAAGCTGATCCAATGATGTATCATTTCGAAACACTACAAACTGTTGGTGTTGCAGAACTGACTATAATGGATGGCGTCGGTGCCGAAAAGTTTGCAGAACATGCATGGAACTTTGCAGATAAAATGGTACGTGAACAAACAAATAATCGTTGTTGGTGTGTGAGTGTTGAATGTTCAGAACACGGCGCAAACTCAGCAATTTATGAGGCATAAAAAATATGGCAATAGAAACTGATTTTATCTTTGACTTGTGGGAAGCAATGAAACCATTAATCCCAGCCAAAGAGAAGATGGAAGCGGCAGAACGAATTATCAAACAATGTGACGAGTTTGGTATTTCTAAAGTCGATCTGGAAGATATGATTGAGAATGATAAAATTCTACAAACAGCATTCGATAGATACTTTGCAGATGACTTTGAAGACGAAGACGATGATTCTTGGGATGATTATGACGAATGAGTTGGTATCGTAAAGTTGTAGCGGACTGGAATAATATTCCACAATGTCTTGACCATTTTGAAAAAGAACTGGCAGAAGCGAGGACTGAGGTTAAGATTAAGGGAAACGTAGAGCGTAACTCTACAGAACTTCCAGCATATGTAGAACTACGATTCTCACAACTACAAGAGTTAGAAGCCATCCTAGAACATCTAAATATAAGTTTACGCAAAAAGCGTAGCGAATATTTAAGAAAATATTTAGAGAACTACAACAAAGCATTGTCTAGCAGGGACGCAGAAAAATATGCTGATGGTGAAGATGAAGTTGTAGCAATCTCAGAACTTATAAACCAAGTAGCGTTGATGCGAAATCAATTTCAGGGTATTACAAAGGGATTTGAAATCAAACATTTCCAATTAAGTAACATTATCAAGTTGAGAGTAGCAGGCATGGAAGACGCAGACATAAACACTAGATATTAAGATGGGCGCAGTGTGTGTAAATACATTGCTATTTTGGAGAATTAAAAACAATGAGTAATATTCAAGTTACTAAAAGGGATGGAACGAAAGAAGAATTAGACCTAGAAAAAATGCATAAAGTTGTATTTTTTGCTTGTGACGGCATCAATGGTGTAAGCGCAAGCGAAGTAGAACTGAAATCACATATTCAGTTTTATAATGGTATTACTAGTTCTGAAATTCAGGAGACCCTTATTAAAGCAGCCGCTGATTTGATTAGTGAAGAAACACCGAACTATCAGTGGGTAGCAGGTAATTTGATTAATTATCATATTCGTAAAGATGTATATGGTACGTTTGAACCAATTCATGTATTCGATCTTGTTCAACAGAACGTTGAAAGAGGTTTTTATGATCCTGCTCTACTAGAAGATTATACAAAAGAAGAATGGGATAAGATTAACGGTTTCATTAAACATGAACGTGACTTCAATATCTCATACGTTGGAATGGAACAGTTTCGTGGAAAGTATCTAGTACAGAACAGAGTAACGAAACAACTATTCGAAACACCACAAATGGCATACATTCTTATTGCTGCGACACTTTTCAGTCAGTATCCTCGCAACGAAAGAATGCGTTGGGTGAAAGATTATTATGACGCTGTAAGTAATTTTGACATTTCACTACCGACGCCAGTTATGGCAGGGGTGCGCACACCACAGAGACAATTTTCATCCTGTGTCCTAATTGAAACTGATGACTCGCTTGATTCAATCAATGCGACCTCAAGTGCAATTGTAAAATATGTCTCACAAAAAGCGGGTATTGGTGTTGGTGCAGGTTCAATTCGTGCAATCAACTCTCCTATTCGTAACGGTGATGCGTCACATACAGGTGTTATTCCATTCTATAAAATGTTCCAGGCTGCCGTGAAATCTTGCTCACAAGGTGGGGTACGCGGTGGTGCTGCAACTCTTTATTATCCTATCTGGCACTACGAAGTAGAAGACCTACTGGTGCTTAAAAATAACAAAGGCACAGAAGACAATCGTGTGCGTCATCTAGACTACGGCGTACAATTTAACAAAGTTATGTATGAGCGTCTACTACAAGGCGGTGACATTACCCTATTCTCTCCTCAGGATGTACCTGGACTTTATGAGTCATTCTTTGCCGATCAAGATAAGTTCCGTGAACTATATGAGAAAGCAGAACGTTCAACGAAACTACGCAAGAAAACAATCCCAGCGATTGAACTATTCTCGGCATTTATGAATGAACGTAAGAATACAGGTCGTATCTATTTGATGAACGTGGATCATGCTAATGACCACGGATCATTCAAGGCAGAAGTTGCTCCTATTCGTCAATCAAATCTTTGCTGTGAAATCAATCTACCAACTAAACCACTACAGCATATCTTTGACGAAGAAGGTGAAATCTCACTATGTACACTAAGTGCTATCAATTGGGGCAACATAAAAACTCCAGAAGATTTTGAGAAGCCCTGTGAACTAGCAGTGCGTGGTCTAGATGCACTATTAGATTATCAGAAATATCCCGTACTAGCGGCTGAACTGTCAACTAATAAGCGTAGACCTCTTGGTGTGGGTATTATTAATTTTGCCTATTGGTTAGCTAAAAATGATACCAACTACTCAAATCCAAACTTAGACTTAGTTGATGAATGGGCAGAAGCATGGAGTTACTTCTTAATCAAAGCGTCAAACAAACTAGCACAAGATATGGGTGCATGTCCAGGCGTATGTGAAACAAAGTACGGCGATGGTGTTGTACCAATGGATACACGTAAGCGTGATGTAGATGAACTTACTCCATACGTCGAGCGCCAAGATTGGGCATCATTGCGTGAAGACTTAAAGACTACAGGTATTCGCAACTCAACTCTAATGGCTCTAATGCCAGCAGAAACATCAGCACAGATTTCTAACTCTACAAACGGCATTGAACCGCCACGTAGCTATGTGTCCGTGAAGCAATCAAAGCACGGTGTCCTAAAGCAGGTTGTACCGGGTATTCATAAACTGAAAAACAAATATGAACTACTATGGGATCAACAATCTCCTCAGGGTTACATTAAGATTATGGCAGTACTACAGAAATATATCGACCAAGGTATTTCTGTGAACACATCATATAACCCAGTGTTCTTTGAAGATGAAAAGATTCCAATGTCAACAATGCTACAAGACTTGATTATGTTCTACAAATATGGTGGTAAGCAACTTTACTACTTCAATACATTTGATGGTCAGGGCGAAGTTGATGTAAACAAGCTAATGGATGAACCACTAGCACAAACAGAATTAGATGATGATGCAGCTTGCGATAGCTGTGTAATTTAACAAGAGAGAGAATTAATGTCAGTATTCAATTCAAAAAATAAAGCAGACCACACTAAAGCGTTAGCGTTTCTAGACCCAAATGGCGGTGTAGCAATTCAACGTTATGATATGCTAAAATATAAACAGTTTGATAAATTAACAGATAAGCAATTGGGTTTCTTTTGGCGCCCTGAGGAAGTAGATGTTCTTAAAGATGCTAATGACTTTAAAAATCTAACAGACCATGAGCGTCATATCTTTACATCAAACTTGAAACGACAGATTCTACTTGATAGTGTACAGGGTCGCGCCCCAACAGAAGCGTTTGCGCCACTAGTATCTATTCCAGAACTAGAAGCATGGATCCAAACTTGGACATTTAGTGAAACAATTCACTCACGTTCATATACACATATCATTCGTAATGTATACGCTGACCCATCAAAAGTATTTGACGAAATGATGGACATCGAAGAAATCATGGACTGTGCTGACGATATTTCTAAGAACTACGATGAACTGATTGAAATGTCAGGTTACTATAATCTACTAGGCGAGGGAACTCACACAGTGAACGGTAAGAAGGTCGTTGTAGACCTATATGAAATTAAGAAGTCTCTTTACAAAACTTTAATGAGTGTAAACATTCTTGAGGGTGTTCGCTTCTATGTTTCATTTGCTTGTTCATGGGCATTCGCAGAACTAAAGAAAATGGAAGGTAACGCAAAGATTATCAAGCTAATCGCACGTGACGAAAACCTACATCTTGGTTCAACACAAACACTACTAAAAATTCTACCAAAAGATGATCCTGATTATATTCAGATTGCTAAAGAGACAGAAGAAGAATGTATCAAAATGTTTGTTGATGCTGTAGAGCAAGAGAAAGCATGGGCTGAATATCTATTTAAAGATGGTTCAATGATTGGTCTAAACACTCAACTACTAAATGACTACATTGAATGGATTTGTTGTAAGCGTATGACAGCAGTTGGACTAAAATGTCCGTATCAAACACCACAAGCTAATCCACTACCGTGGACACAAAAGTGGATCGCAGGTGCAGAAGTACAAGTTGCTCCACAAGAAACAGAAATTTCATCATACGTTATTGGTGGTGTTAAACAAGATGTTGATAAAGACACATTCGGAGGGATGTCACTATAATGGAACACGTATTTGACGAAGCATGGATTAGGCAAAAGCAATTCAAGTATGCAATGGAAAACGAGGTTATTTACCAACCTTCAACTGATATCGATCATAAAGTAATTGATGCACAACTTCCTGCATTTATCAAAGGTGCAACCGGAGAAGATGAAAAAAAATTCATCTTAGATATTGGTTGTGGTGATGGTTATGCGATGGAAAAAATGATTGATCTTGGATATGAAAATGTTCAAGGTATCACATTGCATAAGCAAGAGTTTGATATTTGTAAAGATAGGGAACTTAGTGTACATTTAATGAACTATAACTTTTCTGAAATGATGGATCGTTTCTTCCATGTTGTTTGGATGCGACAGTCTCTACAGTTTTCATTTCAGCCGTACTACACAATGTTAGAACTTAATCGTATTATGCGTATCAATGGTTGGGTCTACATTGAGGTACCAGACGTTTCAAATAAGGGTGTGCCATTAGGAACACTGCATAGTGAAACATATGAGCGTTTATTTAAAGCATCTGGATTTGAGATTGTACAAAGCGATTCATTTGACCTGAGTTCGGGTGAATATAAAGAAACCCATAACTTTTTTGCTCTAATTAAACGTATGAATTTTAGTCTGCCTCCACTACCAGAGGAATAAAAATGTATTTTTTTGAAAAACAGTATGAATATTTTTCAGACCCTTGGCCTCATATTATTATCAATAATGCATTAGATATAGATATTGCTAACAAGTTAAGTGAGCAATTTGTAGAAAGCCAGAACCAAGAAACTAGAACTAAATTGTGGAACGAGTTCATTTCATATAATGAAAGTCGTTTAGATGATATGGTAAAGGTGCTTGATTCTGCATTCAAAAGAAATACAACAGAATATAGATACCAAACTAATCTTTGTGGTAATCTACCAAATGATGGTAAGGTTGAAAAAGATTGGCATATTGATGGCCCTGATAAGATTTACCAAATTCTATATTACATGGACAGCGAAGAAGATACTGGCTACTTTGAAGCAGCAAGTGATGATAGAGGAACTAATTCTAAAATAATTCCTTATCGTCATAATCGTATTATTGCATTTAAAAGTAGTCATGGTCAAGATAATGAAAAGCAAACGTGGCATCGTTTCTTCTCTACTGTGTCTGCACACAGAAAAACTTTCAATATTCCAATACAAACAATATAATAGGCATATAACAAAATAGTCTAAAGAAAGGGTTGCAACGCAGCCCTTTTTTGTTATAATATATATGTAACGTTGATTGAGAGGTGCTTATGAAATTTCCAAAAGATCCAAATGATTTAGATTGGGGTTCTTTGTCTAAAGCAGAGTTCAAACGTGCTGAACTTCACTATGAACTGCGTGACGAGGAAGAAAGTAGTTACGAGACATTTGAAGTTTGGATTGACGGTAAGATGTGGAAAGACTTTGGATACAAACGCAATCAAGCAGTTAAAGCTGCACAGACATTGCGTGAACGAGGTGTTCAAGCATTTGCTAAAGTCCGTCGTTATTAAAAACTTGACAAATGGACGAATCATGCTATATTAATTAAGTAATCAGAGAGAAGGACTTGAACATGACAATGAGCAATTTACAAGAAGCAGTAGCGTATAACACTTACGAAGATTATTGCGCTC
>Ga0255773_10005520_pt1 | contig 10337 bp, 12 predicted proteins | sample 011ome_17_FD_179971 | JGI IMG/M metagenome (GOLD analysis project Ga0255773, IMG submission 179971) | Coastal salt marsh microbial communities from the Groves Creek Marsh, Skidaway Island, Georgia - 011502XT metaG (version 2) | ecosystem: Environmental > Aquatic > Marine > Intertidal zone >...
AATATAGATTTGATCCTAGCCAACCAGGCTATGTGTTTCAAAGAAGAAATGGACGGTACTCATCAATGAAGATTCTATTTTTATGCACCCACAATGCCTGCCGAAGCATCCTCAGTGAGGTGATAACGCGCAATCTCGCCGGTGATCAAATTGAGGTGTCAAGCGCGGGCAGCCACCCGGCAGGAGAGGTGCACCCCCAAACCTTACTCCATCTCAAAAGACGGGGTTACCCCACCGCTCACCTAACAAGCAAAGGTCTGGACGCGGTGGCCGACTTCGCACCGGATGCGGTAATTACCGTATGTGATCAGGCGGCGCAGGAATCCTGCCCCGTTTGGTTGGGCTCGGCAGTCAAAGCGCACTGGGGGTTGGCTGACCCAACCCGTGTTGCTTCATCGGCTACAGCGATGGACTCAGTATTCGACATTGTGATGGCCACGATTGAGGCGCGAACTCAGCGCTTATTGGCCGAAATGGATCAGGGTATGTCACGTACACAATTCACCGGTTTATTGCAGCGCATAGGAGAAGAAAACCATGGGTCTATTTGAACGCTACCTGTCTATCTGGGTCGGTCTATGCATTGCTTCCGGTGTAGTGCTGGGCAATGTATTGCCAGCTGTATTTCAGGCAATCGCACAGATTGAGTATGCGCACGTCAACTTAGGGGGGCAGGTCACATTGTTGGCCCCACCAAACGTATCTTTAACCTCGTTGTGCAATTGTATGTAAGGGTGTTTCTGGGGCAGAAGATCAGCAAAGTTGGAATACATTTCCAGGTAGGGAATTCGGCTGGCGAAGAACACCGTGAGCAGGAAAATCGCAGCAAGAAATATCCTCGGATGATAAAAAACATAGGCTTCTAGTTTGCCCATGCCCCTGCTGATCAGATTTTCACTTTTCAATTGTCATCAACCTTGACGCTTGCCTGGGAATTGGCATAAGGGGATGTGGGCACTAACGCGATCGTTCCTCCGGCACCAGCAGCCAGCACGGCCTGATCACCGACAGTCGTCAACGCTCGCAGATAGGCCAGTACTTCGGGCGCACCCGCCATAGCGCCCCATTTGCCGGCGCTGAATTCCACCAGTTTTCCGCCACCACCAGCGGCATAAACACCGCTTCTACTAGCGTATAAGCCGTATACAGGTGAAGAGCTGTCCGTCTCCTGGCGCTGCCAACTTTGGGCGCCATCTACCGTGCCCCAGATAGCCCCGTTGAGACCACCGACCCAACCGGTTTCTGCATCGCTAAAAACCATTGCCATGGGATAAAATTCATTGGGTATTGGCGGTAGAACCTCCCAACTGTCGCCACCATCCTGCGAACTGATAACTGTACCGAATTCACCCACAGCGAACCCATGTTGCGCATCTACAAACTGCACAGCGGTGAACTGGAGGTCGTCGCCCATAGAATATTCGTGCCAGTTATTGGTGCCTGCATCACTCCAGTACAAAGTGCTGAAGCTGGCACTCACCCACAGTCTGTTGTTGGGCGCACAGTGGATAGACAGGACACTTTCAGGGGTCTCGATAACCGCCGAAATCCAGGTATTACTTTCGCCGGTAAATGCCCATACCCGTTTTTCACTGTCCAGGGCATAGAAATCGCCATTGGAGCAACTGGTGACATCAATCAGTGATGGTCTACCGGGCAATTCAAAGCGCTGCCAGTTTTTGCCATTGTCTGTGGACAGAAGCGCAGCTCCGGTAGAACTCACCAGCACCAGGCGCTGAGCTGCATAGGCCGCGCCCTGAAACATATCGAAGCGGGTTATCGCGCGATTTTTTTCGGACTCTACTGCCGTCAGATCGAGTGGTGCCTCACAGGCGGCCAGCATTGCGAACACCAGCGACACTAAAATCATGTGGCGTCGAGATGACCCGCCTTGACTGCAGGCTGCAAAACTTCTCTGTGATCTTAACCAGCTCGTCATCATCCGCATTACCCTCAATGGCGTGGGCAGCGACTTAAAGCAAAGACTGTCGTGTAGAAACACCCCGCCATGGGAACGTGGAATTTTCGCGCCAAATTACATTTTTATATTTATATACAGACGCTTACCGCTATACGGGGACGCTACCATCGCCGCCAGTGCTTGAGGGTACGGAAAATACTTATTATTTGATCAAACCTTAGCGGGCCTGTTACCTGATTTTAGTAGACAGATAGCCTCAAATCACGAAGGTGGTCGGCAAGGTACTCAACTCTGTCACTGCCCCAGAACACTTCCTCGCCTACAACAAAAGATGGGACACCGATAACGCCCAGCGCTTTTGCCTCGTTCCCGTTCTGTTCCAGCTGTGCAAGGTATTGCGGTGCATCCAGCGCCGACGCTAACTCCGCCCGGTCCAGGCCAACCGATTCCCCCACATTCAAGATGACCGACTCATCACCAATATCCTGCCCCTGGGCCCACTCGGCGCTCATCATTGCCACTATATACGGGCGCAGCACACCTTTTTCTTCGGCGAGTAAGGAGCCAGCCGCTGCCTTTGTGGGCTCGGTAGTCGGCGGCGGTGGGTTCATGGGAATACCCATCTTACGTGTAATCCTCGCCATATCCTGGCGCACGAGGGGAACCTTTACTTTGGCACGCTCTGGTGGAGAGCGGCCATCCCAGCTGGCGAGTGGGCGCCACTGTAGATTGACATCAAAATCGTCAAATATAGCCGGCAGCATCTTGGACACGATATAGCAATAGGGACTACGGAAGTTAAAGAAAAACTTTACATCGACAGGCTCTGACATCAGTTTGCGACCTCCATTCTCAGCTTGCTGATGCGAGCTGAGGGGCTTCCCGTTCTTTCGACATGGTCAACGCCAGGTCTTCAATCATATCCTCCTGCCCGCCAACCGTTTTACGGCGGCCCAACTCCACCAGAATATCCCTGGCCGAGATGCCGTACTTCTTCTCGGCTCTCTGTGCAAACAACAAGAAGGAGCTATAAACACCGGCATACCCCAGCGTGAGTGCATCCCTGTCCAGGCGAATGGGGTGGTCCATCATAGGCACGACGAGGTCTTCAGCTACATCCATGATTTTGTACAGATCCACGCCTGTTACCGCGCCCATTCGATCGAGTACGGCTACCAGAACTTCGAGGGGCGTATTACCCGCCCCCGCACCCAGACCAGCAACCGAGCCGTCAATGCGCGAAGCGCCGCTTTCGATAGCCGCGAGTGAGTTGGCGATACCCATACCCAGGTTATGATGCCCATGAAAACCCACCTCGGTTTCCGGTTTGAGCTCAGCCCGCAGTAGACCAATTTTCTCGCTCACTTCATCGGGCAACATATACCCGGCAGAATCAGTGCAGTAGAGACAGTTTGCGCCGTATGATTCCATCAGCCGAGCCTGTTCCAGCAGCTCTTCGGCTGGAATCATGTGAGCCATCATCAGGAAACCGACCGTATCCATGCCCATTTCGGCGGCCAGCGTAATGTGCTGCTGTGATACATCGGCCTCCGTGCAGTGAGTGGCCACTCTGATGGTTGAAACTCCACAATCATTGGCCATACGCAGATGGTCGACCGTGCCAATACCGGGTAATAGAAGAGCCGATACCTTGGCGTTTTTCATCGCGGGAACCACAGCCCTGAGATACTCCTCATCGCTGTGGGCGGGGAAACCATAGTTCACAGAAGACCCACCGAGGCCGTCACCGTGGGTTACCTCTATCAACGGCATCCCAGCAACGTCCAGCCCAGTGGCAATACTGACCATTTCATCCAGTGATATCTGGTGCATTTTTGCGTGCATACCGTCGCGCAGACTCATGTCGTGCAGCGCCACTTTTGTGTCTTTTAAATTCATTCTGCTGTCCTCTGTTTTCAGGCGGTCAACGGTAAACTAATCTTGCCGTTGCTAGCTTCTTCCGCGAACATCTCCGCTGTACGCAATGCGGCGGCCGTCATAATGTCGAGGTTACCCGCATACAAGGGCAGAAAATCGCCCAGGCCTGCCACTTCGAGAAATACCGAAACTCGATTGCCATCGAACACTGGACCATTTACCAGCGTATAGCCCGGGACGTACTTCTGTACCTCGGCGACCATCGCATGTATCGAGCGGGTAATAGCATCCTGGTCAGGTTCCGACTCCGTCAGGCAGTGCACGGTATCGCGCATCATTAATGGTGGCTCTGCGGGATTGATAATAATGATGGCCTTGCCTTTTTTAGCCCCGCCGATTTTTTCGACGCCGGCGGCGGTGGTGCGGGTAAATTCGTCAATATTCATTCGCGTGCCGGGGCCAACCGACTTGGACGCAACAGTGGCAATTATTTCGCCGTAGGCCACAGGCTGCACCTGAGACACCGCAGCGACCATTGGGATGGTGGCCTGCCCACCGCAAGTCACCATATTGACGTTCATCTCGACCGCTTCCGCGTGGGACTTGAGGTTCACCGGCGGCACGCAGAATGGACCTATCGCCGCTGGCGTCAAATCAATCATAATTACGCCTAATTCATTGAGCTTACGGCTATTCTCAGCGTGTACATAGGCCGAGGTAGCATCAAAAGCAATACGAATATCGTCCTCGCGGACCTGAGACAGCATTCCATCAACACCGGAAACGGATGTTTTCATTCCGAAGTCTCTTGCCCGCTTTATACCCTCAGATTCTTCAATACCAACCATCCAGACCGGTTCTATCCAATCGCTTCGCATGGCCTTCATCAGCAGGTCTGTACCGATATTTCCCGGGCCGATAATGGCCGCCTTTAATTTACCGCTCATCGTTTTACCTCAACATTGCTCGACTTCATTTCCGCAAGTGCGATTTTTTACCCTAAACAAACTTCATGGACACATCGCCCATATCCTGATATCGAACGACAATAGAGTCATTTGCCTCCACCAGAACCGCTGCCGTGATACCACCGGTCATAATAAAGGTACCAGCGGGGATAATTTCATCGCGCTCGGACAACATAGAAGCCAACATTGCAACACTGGCCGCAGGGTGATCCAACACCGCCGCGCCCGCTCCAAGCTCCACTACCTCACCATTTTTAGTCATCACAACGCCGCGAGTGCTCCAGTCAAACTCCTCGGGCCTGGCGGCCCTTCCACCAATTACAAAACGGGTGGAAGAGGAGTTGTCGGCCTGTACGCTGATCAGATCAAATTTGAAATCCTTATAACGCGAATCGATAATTTCCACTGCCGGCACAATAAGCTCTGTAGCGTCCATTACTTCATCTACGCTGACATCTTCACCGCTTAAGGGTTTGTTGGTCACAAAGGCAAATTCCGCTTCCACTTTTGGGTGGATGAGCTCGCTCATCGGGATTTCCCCACCCTCTGGCACGCTGAAATAATCCGCTAGAAAACCGTAGCAAGGCTTTTCTACACCCATTTGTTTCATTTTGGCCCAAGAGGTCAGGCCCATTTTCATGCCGATAATTTTGTTGCCTCGTGCTTCCTTTCGACGCCGGGTCTCCCACTGAATATCGGTGGCGTCTGTGAAGGTCATATCGGGAAACTCATCAGTGATCTTCACCACCTCATGCGTCTGTAACTCAGCATTCTCGAGGCGCTCAGACAGCATCTCGATGGTTTTTTGGTCAAGTGTTCTCATACAATCCTCGTCGACTCTCAAATCAGGTAAATTTAACCGAACAACTGCCCATACCACCGATACTGACGGTCATCTCGTCGCCTGGTACAACAGGCTCCAGCGGAACCAGCGAGCCGGACAAAATAATTTCTCCCGCTTTGAGGGGAATCCCAAACTGGCCCAGGGTGTTGGCCAGCCATGCCACACAGTTAACCGGGCTGCCAAGCGCCGCTGCACCGGCACCCGTGCTCAGCAACGATCCGTTTTTGGTCACGACCATGCCGCAGGTGGCAAGATCGATGTCGCGTGGATCAACCGCGGCATCTTCGTTGACCACAAACAAACCGCAGGAGGCGTTATCGGCGACCGTGTCCTGAATTTTTATATTCCAATTTTCAATTCGCGAATCCACCACTTCAAAACAGGGCATAACAGATTCGGTGGCTGCCAACACATCGGCATTACTGATTCCAGGGCCAATCAAGTCATGCTTCAAACGAAAAGCAACTTCACCTTCCGCTTTTGGTTGTACCAGGTTTTTGCTGATCGGCATTTCGCCGCTGTAGACCATTTTATCGGTCAGGTAGCCAAAGTCAGGCTGAAAAACATTCAACATGCTTTGCACGGCCTTGCTGGTCACACCAATTTTTTTGCCTATCACCCTCTCGCCGGCCTGAACACGGCGTTCCAGCATTTGCAGCGAAATGTGATAGGCGTCGTCGATTGTGATATCAGGGAAGCGTTCGGTCAGCGGCGCAAGTGTCGTCATATTGACCAAGGCCTCGTACAACTCATCGCCCAGCTCAAGTATTTGTTGCTTTTCCATTGTGAGTACTCGTGTAGTTTTCTGAATTACAGCTTGATGCAAATATTTTTCAGTTCTGTGTAAAACTCCAAGGAGTGCACGCCACCCTCACGGCCCATACCCGATTGTTTAGCGCCGCCAAAAGCGGTACGAAGATCACGCAAGAACCAACTGTTAACCCAGGCAATGCCCACCTCAATTTTTTCGGCAACACGAATCGCCCGACCGCTGTTTTCTGTCCAGATGGCTGTCGCCAGGCCGTAGTCGTTGTTATTAGTTAAAGCAATAACTTCATCTTCTGTATCGAAAGGCCTTATATGGCAGCATGGCCCGAAGATTTCCTCTTTGATAACGCGCGCCTCGTCATCCAAGCCGGTCCAGATGGTCGGCTCAATCCAGGCACCGTCTGCTAAAGCGGCGTCCATCTCGGGAACACCACCACCCAGTACGACGGTCGCCCCCTCTTCCACTGCCAGCTTGTAATAGGACAGGACTTTTTCCTGGTGCTCCTTGCTAATCAGAGGCCCCATATTGCTGTCCGGGTCTTCTGGTGGGCCAACCTTCAGAGCTGCGGCGCGTTCGGCAAGGCGGCTGACAAACTCATCGAAAATTGGTCGCTCGACATACATCCTCTCGGTGCCCAGGCAAACCTGCCCGCAGTTAACAAACACCGAACGCATGGTGCCCTCAAGAGCCTTTTCCATATCGCAATCAGCAAAAACAATACCGGCATTTTTACCGCCGCATTCCATCGACACGTCGCGCAGACCCACAGCCGCCGCTTTGGTAATAATCTCGCCGGTGCGCGTTTCGCCGGTAAAAGTAATTGCATCCACTTGTGGATGTTCTGTCAGAAACGCCCCGGCTGAATCAGGCCCGAAACCGTGGACTACGTTATATACACCCTCTGGCACACCACACTCGTTCATCACCTCACCCAGTAATGTGGTTGTAAGCGGCGTTTCCTCGGACGGTTTCACTACAACGGTATTGCCGCAGGCCAGTGCTGGGCCTACTTTCCATGTCATCAGCAACAGAGGCAGATTCCAAGGGCTTATAACCGCAATCACACCTTTGGGTGTGCGGTGGCCCACATTCAGCGCGCCCGTACCGTCCGGAGTGTCCAGGCGATACGCTTCTGTTGGTGTGTTTTTTATAATGTCAGCAAATACTTTAAAGTTGGCCGCGCCGCGAGGAATATCAATATGGCTGGCCAGCGACTTGGGCTTGCCAGTATCGAGACATTCCGCCTCCAGAAACTCATCGAACCGCTCGTTAATGCGGTCTGCTACTTTATTCAGCAGCGCAACACGCGCATCTACCGTCATTGCGCCCCAGGGTCCATCCATAGCAGCGCTGGCAGCTTTGACCGCTGCGTCGACTTCGGCTGACCCCGCCTCGTGAACCTGAGCGGTCACTGAATTGTCTACCGGGTTGCGGACTTCAAAGGTTTTACCGGAGGTGCCCTCGGTAAACTCGCCGTTAATAAAGTTCAGAACGTTGCGAATAGTCACAATAGTATTTCCTGTACAAAAATGGACACCAAGATCCGCTCACGGCCGGCAGCGAGATACTCAATCGGTGCTTAAAAGAATCGGTCGAAATGCACTTGATCGAAGGGTACGCTTTTCTCAACCATTAGATGCTTCTGCGCTGCTGCCGTCATCGGTGGTGGGCCACAGAGGTAAAATTCTTTGTCGCCGTAGTGCTCCAGGTTTCGGTCGACCACCTCGTGAATAAATCCTTTCTCGCCGCGCCAGTCGCCGCACTCTTCATCGGTACCGGACAAGCCACAACTGAGTGTAAATCTGTCACCCAGACCGGCTGCTGCGGTTTGGATATAGTTCTCGTTGAGTTCGTTAAGCGCTTTTGCGCCGTAATAAAAATGGACGCTTCGATCCAAACCCGGGTTAGCACTCAAATATCGCAAGATAGACAACATGGGTGACAGACCAGACCCACCGGCAACCAGAACCACGTCGCGCTCTACATCATCGCGAAAGTAAGAGTGACCATAGGGGCCATCACAGCCGATTTCATCACCAACTTCAGCGTCATGAAACAGGTAATTGCTGCCCTTACCAGCAGGCATACGTTTAATAACAAATCGAATTTGCCGCGCACCGGTCGCAATAGAAGAATTCGAGTAAGCCCGCTCGCCGACGCCGGGTATATCGAGCATGAAAAACTGTCCGGCGCGGTACTCGACATCCTGATCAAGTGCAAATACAAATTCGACTAAATCGCTGGCTATTTCAATTTTCTCTTCCAGCGACATCTTGAATCGCTGGGGTTTAACCAGATTTGGGTTCCAGGATTCCAGTCGGGTTTTAATGACAAGGTCGTTGCCAAGGCACTTATTCTGGCAAGCCAACACCATTCCTTTACGCACGTCTCGCTCGGTGAGAGCCGGCGCGTCGGGGAAAAGATTTTGCGTTTCGCCCTCCAGCACCCGGACCTTACAGCAGCCACAACCCCCGGAATTACACTCGTAGGACACCTGAAGCCCGGCTCTCAGGGCCGCACGTAGGAGAGTATCTTCCTCGGAGCAGTCGAAGGCCGTGTCGTCTCCATCTATTCTTACCGTAGGCATTTACCCATCTTCCATGATGCTTCTGCGCACCTTTCCGGCGGCGCTAATCGCCTCCTCTGCACTCAGTGGGGAGTTTGGAATCGCTGCGATATACGCTTCAATTGCCGCGTCCGCGAGAGGTGTCCATTTTTGAGTGAAGTCTTGAATGACGGCTGCGTTGTCTTCATCATCTGCAAGCAGCATCTTATGAAGCTCTGTAATCCATCGCACATGTCGCTGCGAATCATGCAACTGGGAGTCGATGAGCAGCGGTAACAGCGTATCATTGCCCTGCCGACTGGCTTCCGAGAGAGGCTTGAGCACACCCTCAGACAGCATTGGGAGCAGGACGTAACATAAAGATACAGTCGCCTCGGACCAGTCGTAGCAGATCAGCTGCTTCTCGATGAGTTCTCTCATCGGCTGAAAATGAGGCGCTCCCTCCCATATGTCGCGTTCACCAGTACCGAAGCCCGTATCCGGATAGGTTTTTGATAGTTCGTAGGTGCGATAACTGGTATGAGTAACACGCCGCAATAAATCCGCTGCTTGAAAAGTCGCGCAGTTTGATATGGTGCTTGCAGGCGCCATCTGCATGACATAAGTCGACGACATCTGCAGCGCATGGAATACGTAGCGCAGCGGCGAATAGAGCTGGGCCAGCGCCGAGACCCACTCAGGGTCCAGCATTTTGTCGTGCTCTCGATCATTAAACTGGTCAAACAGGCTCTGAACGTGGGTTTCCTGGCCATCCTGCAGGAGATTGTAGGTCCGATAAACCAGCTTGTCCGGATCACTGAATTCATCCCAGTCCTGGTGTTTGAGAGGCGTTGCGTTGCGGTATTTTTTGTACCACAAATTCATAGGTGAATCGGGCGCCTGCTCCCAGGGTGCATCGGGATTGTTCATGCTGTAGTGCAGCTTCTTGGATACGATATCGTATTCACTTGGTTTGCGACGGTTCTTGGCCAGGTGACTCCAAGTTCTCAGCGTTTTTTGCTCTAAATCAAATTCCATGGTTTTGCCTACTAAGTTCAAATGGTCGTCAAAGTTGTGTGACGTAATAGAAGCGCGCCTGATCTTCCGTGACCTCGATTCGCCCCGCAAACGATGCCAGATTGACTTCGAGCTCGTTCATCTTGAAGGCGTGGCCCAGCTCTTCTTCAACGGTTTCACGCGTTATGATCAACTCATCATTTGTATAAATCCGGGAGTAGGCGCCGTTTGCCTCTACGGTCACCTCTTTATCCGGGTTGTCTATGATCGCTGCTTCGGCCACTGCCTCAGCCACTTCGCCAGCACGAACAATAGGCCCCACGTTGTTATTGCTTAAAAGCTTGTCCGTTAAATTGCTTTGACTCATCTATTTACACCTCTGTTAGGCCGGGGCC
>Ga0255773_10005532_pt1 | contig 10322 bp, 10 predicted proteins | sample 011ome_17_FD_179971 | JGI IMG/M metagenome (GOLD analysis project Ga0255773, IMG submission 179971) | Coastal salt marsh microbial communities from the Groves Creek Marsh, Skidaway Island, Georgia - 011502XT metaG (version 2) | ecosystem: Environmental > Aquatic > Marine > Intertidal zone >...
TAAGCGTAAAAATTGTAGAGGATTAACACTCATAGAACTTTTAGTCGTTATAGCAATTTTAGGAATTTTAGGTGTGATCGCAATACCAAATATTAAGTCGTATCTAACAGAAAGACAACTCCGCGATGATGTATATAAAATTTTAGTTTTAATTGATGAGGTAAAAAGCAAAGTCTATAGTGGAGAGTATCCCATGGCACAAGTTTATTTCAATAGTAATAGCGGCAATGGCCTAATAGTGAATACAAAATTTAAAGATAACCCAAAATTTTTGTCTAATAAAAATTGCGATAACAACAGTGGCTCATGGTCCAAAACAGACACTGGTAGTTTTACGGATCTTAAGGTGTCGAATACTAACTCGCTATGTATCTCTAAAGATGGTCGCTACACTGGCTCACTTCCTAAATCCAAAACAGCGGTCGGTTCTTATAATGAATTAAATATATGCCTAAAATCAAGTGTAAGTAGCGCTTATTGCCAAGGATCAGAAACTCCTGGTTATAAAATTACTTGGAATAGGCACGGAAATACTGAACTATATACATACAATGGACAAACAGGCTGGGTATTACAAAAAAAATAATATTAAAGGCATTACTTTAATCGAAGCTTTGGTTGCAGTAGTGATCGTGGCAATTGGTTTTTTGTCTGTGTACCAACTTTCTTCTTATGCTGTGAATTCTATCGACGGCTCCATCGATAGAAATAAAGTTAATTTTTTATCAGAAATGATGGCTGAAGATATGTTGGCAGATCCAGCCAATATTCAAAATTATCAATTTAGTGATGCATGCTCATTTAATAATATTAGTGGTTCTGAACTTTACAAACTAAGACAAAACAAATGGAAAGAGAGATTCAAAAAACAATTTCCACTTGCTCAATGCAAAACCAATGATCAAAAAAAAACTATTCTCGTAGATCGCACTAGCACATTTACTGCTAGAATTAATTTAGATAACCGAGATGGTAAGCAAAAAAAATATTTAGGACTAGTAATTAAAAAATGAAATCTCAATCTAACAAAGGCCTAACCTTGGTAGAAGTATTAATTGCAGTAGTAGTGAGCTCTATTGTGATGGCTGCAATGTTTTTTACTTATGATATTTTTCAAAAAAGTTATAGAGGCATTGTGGATCGTTCCGTCATTAGTCAAAATTCCAGAAATGCTTTTTCTATGATGATTAGGGATTTGCGTATGACTGGATATCAAGATTTTAATACAAAGTGGTCTAGCCTGCCATCCTCTATTATTCTTCACACAGATAACAGCAATGGTCCCGATAGTATTGAAATTATTTATGATGAAAATAAAAATGACCGAATAAAAATTGCTTACAAATTAGATAAAGAAAAATCTACTGACAATTATTATTTTTTAGCAAAAGCAAGATATGGTTGGAATGGATCTGCTTGGACAACTTCTGTTGCAGGCGGCTATGCATTTGAAAAAGTTGCAGATTATTTTGAAGATTTGCAATTTTCTTTAAAAAATTCTTCTGGAAATAAAACCACACAATCTAGTAGCGCAAACTATATTGAAGTGTACGCTATTTTAAAATCTCCGAACGAAATTCATAAACAGCCCGTTGCCCAAAATTTTACCAGTGACAACAGAACAATAGTAGTAACAGATAAATATCTTCGTGAAGATTTTTTTGTATCTGTATATCCAAGAAACATAATTAAAAATTAATGAAGAGAATAAGAAAAATAAATCAAAACAAATCAGAAGCAGGCTTTGCTATTGCTCTTAGCGTTTTATTGCTAGTGGTGATGTCTTTAATGGGCGCCTCTTTAATTATGGTTACTTCCAATGATCATAAACAAAATAGTAAACGAGATGTTTATCAACAAACCTTTTACGCAGCAGAAACTGGCATTTCCTATGCTAAACAGATGCTCATTGATCATGTTGCAAGCAAAGGGTTGCCTAAAAATCCTAAGTTAAATGCGGTTTCTCAAAGCAACAACTATTGTCCAGTAAGTTTATTTCCATCTTTAAACAATAGCGCTGTCTATTATCTTCCTATTCAAGGTATGTACCATGGTTATGCTGACGAAGACTCACTTAACGACAGAATTGAAGCAAGAAACAACGGTCAAGCAACACCTGAAAGTATTCGATTAGAAAAATATCGATATTATTTTTATATTACGTATGCTCCAGATCTAAATGGCAATACTTCTGTGTTAAAATCTAAAACCGTTAGTAGTAGTAGCGGTTCCGGCTCTAGCGCAGCAGTTGGAACCTCCTATAAAAATCAAGGATCCTCGACTGCTTATTATTATAGTATTTTTTCTTGTGCTAGAGGTGAAGACAATTCTGTAGTAGCATTGGAGTCGGTGGTCTCTATCATACAATGATAAAATATATAAAAATAAATATTCTCTTAATTTTACTACTAGGTGCAACAACAGTATCCAGTTTTGCCTGCAACTATCGAATAATTAATTTTGGAGCAAAACCAGATGCGATCAAGTTAGATCCTCCACCTATAACTTTTCCTGATGCGTTTGGTGGAAAAACCATGGTGATACCTTTGGAGGCAATCTGCCCTAACGAAACAAATCTTTTAGGCTCCACTGTTAATTTATTGTTTGTCGATGATCAAATGATAAGCCTCAAATTAGAACGAGCCAATCAAAACGATAAAAAATTAATGGATCTTGCCATGAAACAATTTGGAACTTTTGTTATTCCTGAAAGTGTAGATAAAAAAAATTGGAGAGGAACTTATACTTGGGACAAACCGAACGAATTTATAATGTACTCTTCTTTTAATATTCCTCAAGGCGAAGTGGAAATCATTAAAATTGAAAATAAACAATACATGAAGCAATTTATCGAGTATGAAAAAAAAATAGAAGAATGGCTAAATTCACAAAAATAATTATTCTGTGTTTGTCGTTGCTATGGTCTAATAACTTATTAGCCAAATCTCCGCCTCCAGGAACGGGTACAGCTGATGTTCCTGCTAATATATTAATTATGCTCGACACCTCGGGATCTATGGGTGATTATATTCAATCATCCTCTCCACTTTATTATCCTATTGATACACGGGTCGATTCATCAGGAAATGTATATGTTATGGAATACAGCTATAGTCGTATTAGAGTTTTTAATAGTTCAGGAACTTATCTACGAACCATAGGTAGTTATGGATATGGATGTAATCAATGGAGATATGCAAGACAATTTACTATTTACAACAATCAAATTTACGTAGCAGATTTTTACAATAGAAGAATTACAGTTTTAACTTTAACGGGTGGTTGTGTAAGACAACAATCCACTGTTTATTCTTACCCATCGGGAATCGCTGCTGGTGCAAATTATGTTTATGTATCGCATCTTTATGACAGAAGGATATCTGTTCACAATTCATTATCAAGAGGTCTTGGCTATGTAAGAAACATTTATCATTCAACGAATTTTTATTATCCTTGGTCTTTAGATTTAAATAGCGCAGGAACTAAATTATTAGTCTCCAGTTATTATTATCATAGAGTTTCTGAATACTCGGTAAGTGGATCGAGTTTAAATTTTTCTAAATATATTGGAGGAACCTCATATAGTTCAAGCAACGGTTATTATAGATATCCAACAGATGCCGTGTACGATACGTCAGGAAATATTTTTACTGTAGATCTTTATAATTACCGTTTACAAAAATTTAATAGCGGCGGAACTTATCAAGGCAGATATGGTGGAAGCTATCGGTATGGATCACCTTTTGCAACAACCTATGGATTAGCAACCGACACAGGTGGCAATGTTTATGTGTCAGATTACACTAATTATGCGGTTTATAAATTTACGAATAACTTATCTCTTTCAACGACCATCGGCGGTAGAGGTGGAACCAGATTAGATGGAGCAAAAAGTGTTATCAAAAAAATTGTATCTGATTCTGAATTAACCAAAGGTGCAAACTTTGGTTTTATGCAATGGCACAGCTATCCTTATATGAGGGTCAATGTAAGTTCTTCTGGGGCAAAAACGATTTATTCCTATGTGGATAGTTTATATGCAAGTGGAGGCACTAATTTATATAGTGCCATGAATTTAGCTAAAAATTATTTTTATGGCTCAAGTTCTCCTGTCAATAGAAATGCAACATGCCAACAAAATTTTTTAATCGTAATTAGCGATGGGTATTGGAGCAGTCATTCAAGTGTCATCAATATTGCCAATCAATTACGAACAGGAAATCCTACGGTCAAAACGTTTGCTGTTGGTTACGCTGGCGGATCAGGAAGTAATTATGCGCAGTTAGCAACAGCGGGTGGAACTGGATCTCCCTTGTATGCTACCAATGAAGCTGAACTTCTACAAAAACTAACTGATGCCATTAAGCAAGTTATTTCATCCACTCTTACTTTCACTACCCCAGCAGTTATGTCAGAAGTTGGTAAAGGGGACTATGTATATCAATCTACTTTTGAATATGAAAAATACAAACAATGGAAAGGACATTTAAAAAAAATACCTATTAACTTAACAACAGGTGTATTGGGAACGCCTGTTTGGGATGCTGCAGACAAATTAAATGCTAAATCGTCAAGCTCAAGACAACTATGGACGGTGGGAATCAATGCTACCGGATTAAATAATTTTACCACTAGCAACAGAGCTGACTTAAGGTCTAAATTATTTCCCACAACAAGCCCTTCCGATACGGAAGTAGATAAATTAATTAACTTTATTAGAGGTAACGACTCCTATGACGAAGATGCTGATAGTAATACTTCTGAAACAAGACACAAATTAGCAGATATTTATCACTCGGACTTGTCAATTGTAGGACCGCCTGATGCCTCAACAACTTATGATAACGTCTATCAAGATGCCTACTACAGAAATATAAATAACTACTCTACTTTCCAAGGGGGAAGAACGTGCGGCACCACTTGCAGTATTAGAAAAGAAATTGTGCTTGCAGGATCAAATGGTGGAATGTTGCATGCATTTGACACAAGTAACGGTGAAGAACTATGGGGTTTTATTCCACCAAGTGTTCTTAAAAAATTATCAAATATAGTTTCTAGTAAATCTAACTCCTCTAATGCCATTTATGCTGTTGATGGATCACCCATTGTAAAAGATATTTATTACAACAATCAATGGAGAACGATCGCACTCACCGGTCTTGGAGCTGGAGGATATAGTTATTTTGCTTTAGATATAACTAATCCAACTAGTCCTTCTCATTTATTTACCGTTGAGAATGATCCTTTTAATAAAGTAGTTAATTTTTGGGATGCTAATGGTTTTTTAAGTCAATATGGATATCGAAATGGAAGCATTGATCCTGAGAGAGATTATAGAAAACTTGGAGAAGCTTGGTCCACACCCAGAATTGTAAGACTAAAAGTTTCTGGCCAAGACAAATGGGTTGCTATTTTTGGAGCTGGATTCAACAGTGCAACAAATCCAGAATATGGTTCTGCTGTTTATGTCATGGACTTAGAAAATGAAGGCAAGTTATTAAAAGCAATTGATATCAATGATGATATTCCTAGAACATCAAGAGCAATTGTTTGGGGCACAGGTAGTAACAACACACAAACAACATGGAATCTCGCTTCCTTGGGTCTGTCTTCCTATGATAGCAATATCTATACTTTAAAACTATCTGGCTCTGCAGGTATTGATTATACCTATACCTATACACAGAGCGGAAGTATTTATTCTAATATTAGATTAATCTTCAACACTCCTCCTCCATCAAATAATATTTTTAGAATTGATGTTGTTGATAAGGAGGATATTGTTAATGCTGTTCCATCAGATCCGACGGTGATTACTGCAGATAGCACTTCTAAAGCAAATTATCATGGCGCTATGGTTTACGTGGCTGACCTAGAAGGAAAAGTAACAAAAATAAATCTAACCGATAAAGGAACCCTTTATGACTCTACCATTCTTTTTGACACCTTAGCTACTACTAGCAATGGTAGATATATTTATAAAAATTTAGAGGCGACCATTAATAATGATAATAACCTTTGGTTATATTTTGGAACTGGCGATGTCCAAAAAATTCAAGACCAAAGCAGTTCCATTTTAAATCGATTGTATGGAATTAAAGATAAAGATTTTCCAGAATTTAAAACAATTACCTCTCGAGGAACAGTATCTCAATGTAAAAATATGACCAGTGGTGGTGGAGCATGTGCTTCGAGTGCAGATTTAGGTTGGTACATAGATTTACCCAAATCACAAAAATTAACTGCTATGCCTACAGTGAAAAAAAATGCTGTTTATTTTCCAATATATGAACCAAGCATATCCACTAATGTTTGTACCACGGGTACTGCCATTTTAAGAGCTCTCAACTCCAAATGTGGAACATCCTTGTTAAATGTTAGTATAGGTTCAGGTGTGCTTTCTAAAGTTGTCACTGCTGGAGAAAAAATAATTGTAGGAATTAGCGGAGAAGGAAAAAATACATCAGGATTTGTTGCAAAAGATAATTTACTAATCGCTAACCAAGTTGGTCAATCAGAAACTTCTGGTATCAAAACTGAAACTTGGAAAGAAAATTAATTTTTGTTCTTAAATAATTCTGGCTTTTGGATCATCGGACTATTCCTGTAAACATCAAAAGCAACTAAGCCTGCAACAAATAATACAATAGCTATAGCAAGGATAAATTTAGTTTTCATTTAGGATCTACCTTTAAAGTTATACAAAACTAAGATCAGTACTGCTACTAACACTACAAGCTGAACAAGTTCTGGCTGAGTTAGATTCATCTACTGCAATTGGTTTTGTTAGCTATTGTATTTAATGGTGTTTATGTTTGTGGTCTTTTTCTACTTTATAACTACCATCCCTTTTTAATTCTACTTCTATGGATAAAGGCATTCCTTTTACCATGAGGTGACTGTGGTCATTGGAGTTTAAAGTAACTTTAATTTCATTTTCCCCTTTTTGTAATAAGTTATTAGACAGATGAAAATAAGGAGAATACTGACGGTATTTCACATCATTAATATAAATATGAGCGTGCCCCTCATTACCATTGTTGGCTAGATTGACCTTTTCAGGAGCAAACGTAAAATTAGTGGTTTGGATAATGAGATTATATCCATCTTTAGCATCTTTCATAAGCTTCACATCTAAAGTTGGGTAAGGAGCAGTTGCCTCCATCATTGCATGTTTATGACTATGTTTGTCATCGGCAAACGATATGCTTGAAAATAAAACAAAGATACAAATTGAAAGTATTTTTTTCATTATAAAAATATTTTATTCCTTTAGATAAAAAAGTTAATGCGTCACAAACGTATCTGCACCTTGCAATATAGTAAGAAATTTAAAATCTCCTAACTCCAGTTAAGCACCTTGAATAATAATTGCATTGGTCTCGGCATTATCTAAACGAATTTGCCTGATGGGTTTATACGCTTCAGAATGATACCACTCTAAAGCTTTTTCATAACTTGGAAATTGGATCACCACGGTTCTAGGATGAGCCCACGTGCCTTCGATCACAGTAGATTCACCACCACGCACAATATATTTTCCTCCAAATTGTTCGGCTATCGCGGTAACCTGTCGTAAATATTCTTTGTAATCTTCAGGGTTCGTAACTTTGATATTAAAAATTGCATAGCCTAACATTTCTTCCATCCTTTCCTTGAATATTCTCTCATTAGCTTTCTAACGATTGTAATTTTTTCTTTAATTTGTCTGGCAAGTTATCAAACCATGCTTTTTCTTGACCGGATTCTGGCAATACTTCTCCATACTCAACCATTTGCGATGGTTCTAAATCAACAATATAAACCCAAACACTGGATTGATCTAATGCCGTCTCTTTCGCAAGGAGCTTTTTTAACTGATCAATCAGCTCATCTTTAATCTCTTTCGGACGACCTGCTCTGATTTGACCATGCAGATAAATCTGCTCATCCTTAACTAGCTTGCCCCCCATAAAATGATTGTTCTTTTTCGTTTCAAGAAACATGACTTGTGCAAAATAGGTGTTTGCTCCCGTGGTTTTGCTATGAATATTTGTAATGCCTTGAGCAATAGATTTTTTCTTACTCTTCGTTAATGCGAGGTTGGATGTGGTAACAGTATAGGTTGGCATTACTTATTTGTAACGAACAAAATTTTATTTTGCAATCTTTGTTAAACTTGTAAAATTACTTTTCATTGGATTCATCTAAATGAAACACCTTTTCAGCCGTTTTATAAATAGCTTTGAGATAAATGGCTTTGATGTCTTCTATTTCTTTCATCGAAAAAGATTTAGAGTTCTGCGGAAGGAAGGTGCGCATCATTGTATAAGAGGTGTTGTCTTGTGTGGCAATAACTGGATGATCTGCTTTAATGTATAAACCTCTGATATCTTCAATAAATAAACCAACATCCGATTGCCTGGGTTCAGGAAAATAAAAGATAAGACAATTAAATAAGCTGCCACGTTTACCTTTTTCATAAAAATCATAATACGTTTCCACCGACTTTTCTAAAAATACATTGGAGGCTTCTTTCAGTTCAATATTAAAAGTCTTGTCTTGCTCCAAATGTTGAATCAACTGCTTGGCATAATCAGCTTGGGACATATCTAAATTGCTCATGATGCAACAGTCTAAATTATTTTCTGACCAACTATACTAGTCTCATCTCAGGTATCAAAGAACAGATTAGGAAAATAAAACTAAAATACGATTGTTAAAAAGTACCTTTTATTCCGATGCTAGCTTGGTAAGTAGATACTTCTTCTCCACTATTTTTAGCACTAGCTTCTGCAAATAAATTAATCGTGTTGTTAATTTTAGAGTTAAAACCAACCACTACTGTTCCATACACATCGTTAGTCGTTGGAGTAGTATAGGATGTTTTAATACTGTTGGCAGAAAAATCTTGAGTTTTACCTGACAATAGCTCTCTTGCTTCCACACCCACTTTTACGAAAGCGTTGGATGTGTTGTTTAATGTTTTAACAAATTCCGATTGAATTTTCGGCTGTAGTTGTACTAGATTTAATTTATCATAAGAAAAATATAAACTTTCACTAAAAGAATCTCTCATTTCAGAAACTACATCTGCTCCAATGGCAATGTTAGCCTTTACTCCATTATCTAAATTAATAGTTTTAGCTAAGCTGGCCCCAACAATTGCATTAAAGCTATTATAATCACCTGTAATAACACGCTCTCCAGTAGAAGAAGTGTTGTCTAAAATTTTTCGGTCAGTATCATTTTTGCTGTACCCAATTAATCCTTTTAAAGACAAATTGTAATCACCAACCTTATTAAAGTTAGGAGCCACTAATCCTAAAGTAATACTGTTGCTATCAATTTTGTGTTCTCCGCTATCTATATTGTTTTCAGATTGATCTACATTCAGTATAAATTGTAAAGGGATCTCAGAATTTTTTACTGCTCCACCTGCTGTAAATCCTTGTTTAGTATTTTTGAATTTACGAATAGCTGATGAATCACCTTCGGCATCCCTACTTGATTCTGAATAATAAGGACGAACCCAAGTTTCTGCTGTGTTAATATTGCTATCTACTGCATCAATAATATTAGATGTATTTTGGTATAAATTTTCTCCAGCCATTTCCATAGAACCAATGTTTACTGCATAAGCAGATCCAGAAATTGCTGGACGATTATTTAAATCATTAATTGTGATAGTTCCCGCGCCAGAAGTTGAGTAAGCATAAGATTTGGATGCTCCTACATTTGAAGTGATGTTCAAAGTGCCGGAGGCAACATTAAGATCTCCTATTAAAACGGAACCTTTGTTTAAAGTAAGATTTGCTGTTCCGGTACTATAAATTGCAGTGGTTCCAGAGATAGTTCCTGAGTTTATAATGTTTGTAGTTTTTCCAACCATACCCGGCATAAAAATTCCATGAAGAGTACCACTTATTGTTCCGGAGTTTGTAATAGTTGTTAATGTCGAGCCACTGCCTGTGTAAACCCCATAGGTACCAGTTATGCTTCCTGAGTTTATAAGAGATGTTATTGTTCCAGTATTCTGAATACCGTCATCTCCACCAATTATTGTTCCGGAGTTTGTAAAAGTTGTTATTGTTCCACTGTTCTGAACCCCGTCACTTCCATCAGAGATAGTGATTGTTGCAGAGTTTGTAAAATTATCTAATGTTACGCTATTTGTAACAGTAGTACCCGTATCAGAAGTAATTGTTACATCAGTTGCATGAACTGACTGGACTTGAGAAAATAATAAAGTTGTTGCTACAAGAGCACTAGTAAAGTTTAATTTATTTCTTAATTTTGCAATCATTAATTCCTTATTTATTGAATAAGCAATTAATGTTTCT
>Ga0255773_10005536_pt1 | contig 10316 bp, 8 predicted proteins | sample 011ome_17_FD_179971 | JGI IMG/M metagenome (GOLD analysis project Ga0255773, IMG submission 179971) | Coastal salt marsh microbial communities from the Groves Creek Marsh, Skidaway Island, Georgia - 011502XT metaG (version 2) | ecosystem: Environmental > Aquatic > Marine > Intertidal zone > Salt...
CGACCGAGAAGTCTAGTGTCGTTTCAAATGAGGCTAGCAGGACTAGCGAAATCACAAGTACACAAATACTGATAAGGAAAGGTCTAACGTTCCCAAAACGGGAGCCAAGCCATCCTGTTACCAATGAGCCGAGACTTGCGAAGACTAATGTGAGCGCAAGCGTATTTCCAATATCAGTCGGCGATAAACCACCTGTTGAGCCCATTCGTTCGAGAAAAGACCAGATGGCCGATGCGGCGCCGAAGTAGATACAAGTGCAAATTAGGGCGAGCCAGACGTGTGTGAGCGCTCCGCGAGGGCCTGACAACTCCTTAGCGCCCGATTCCGCGATTTGATCTGCATTGCTGTTTCCGCAGGAAGGCATTGTCAAAAGTCCGGCAGACAGAACCAAGACCATTGCGATCATGCCCCAGATAACGCCGGACACACCCATGCTGGGAAGAAGCGTGGAGGGCAATACTAAGAGTAAAAATGCGCCGGGGATTACCTCGACAGCTACTTTAATTCCGTACCAGCGAGACGGGTCGTTTGTATCCGCAAGTATTCGAGTACCGAGTCCATACAATGCAGAGAAACCCAGACCTGAGATGAAAACAGTCATTAAGAGACTGTAAAAGTTCGCCGCCAAAAGGCCTAGAAAGAGGCCTAACAAGGTAACAAGGAGCCACAGAACGGTTGCTTTACGCCAATCGACTCTTTGAATCCAAAAGAATGCGGAGAAGGTGGCAAGGTTATAGCCAGCGAAGAATGCAGTTCCAAGCGTTCCCGCTTCGATATTGGAGAGGTTAAAACTATCTTGAGTGGCACCAACATAAAGCGGGAGTATGTTGTAAAAAATGGCACCAAGTCCGGAGGCTACAAGTGCTGGAATGACTCGCGACCAATGATCAAAAGATCTTGCTGTGGTGTTCATAGCTGCTTTCTCACACATGAAATACTGCTAACCGTACACGCGTAAGCCGTCCATGCGTAGCGGCTGAGCAGAAATATATGAAGTGCTCTCCCAAATCAACGCGGTGGTGTGGCGCTAATTCGCTAGTTAATTTTGGGTATTAAATCAGCTAACGTTTACGGAATTGCGGGCTTAGGCGAATTCCGTTAAGGGTTCACAAATGTCATTTTTAGGGTCAAAAGTATCGTTGTGATTAGCGATAAAGGATCTTAGTTTGGTGTCTGTGATGGTCCATCGTACCCACTAAGGGTGGCAGAAAAGATCATCGAGTAAAGCGCAAGATTGAGACGTAAAAAAATAATGTCAGGAGTCCGTTGTATGAAAAAGAATTCGCTCGCGTGGGGAGTATCAGTTGCATTGCTGGGGTCGGCCTCGGTCAATGCTGCAAATATCTTGGAAGAGGTCGTGGTTACTGCTCAGAAGAGAGAGCAAGCCATCACGGACGTTCCGATGACGATCACGGCAGTTTCCGGAGAGGTTGCTCGGGCAACGGGGATTGACGATGCCAGAGATGTCTCGTTCATTGCTACCAATATGGATATCAAGGGCGCTGCCATGTCTGACGCCAACCCGGCGATTACCCTGCGTGGCATTGGGATGAACAACTACAACGCTAACAACAACCCCTCAGTGGGTGTCTACTTAGACGAGGTTTTTCTAGCATCGCCAGCGATGATTAACTTAAGTTTTCTAGACGTCGGTCGCATCGAGGTGCTCAAGGGTCCTCAGGGGACACTTTATGGGCGAAACGCGACAGGTGGTGCGATCAACATTGTCAGTGCAAAACCTACGGAAGAGTCAGAAGGGTTTGTAAGCCTCTCCGTGGGTGAATACGATACGCGTAAGCTTGAGGGTGCTGTGAGTGGCTCCGTAGGCAACGGGGTCGCGGCTCGACTCAGTTTCATTCACGACGCACAAGGTGAAAATTTTCACTCCTATAACCGAGATTCTGGCGGCACCGGTGAGTTCAATGACAGCAAGACCACTGGCGCTCGCCTTCAGTTTGCTGGCGGCGGCGAGGCGTTTGAGTGGAACTTGAAACTTGAAACCTTACGCCAAGACATTGGAAATACACCGTTCACGGCCGTGGGCGGTTTTTGGAATAGTCCCGACGAGATTTTCGTGACGCCCTGTCAGGGGGCCTTAGATCAATGTGTGAGCACCTTAGGTTTGGACACATCAGATCAGGATGGAAACCCATTCACACATGATTTCCAGGATTCGCGTGTTGAGGAAATGAACATCGATTCCGACGTTGACGCAGCCACATTCAGCTTCACATACGACCTTGGCGGGATGACCCTGACATCAGTCACATCATCTATTTCTCAAGATCGTGACTTTGGTGAAAATATTTGGTCGACAGACTTAGAGTTTTTTGCAGTAGAGCACGAAGAGGAAATGGAGCAGTTCTCGCAAGAATTGAGATTGTCAGGTGAAACCGACAGCGTGAACTGGATCGCTGGTGTTTATTGGTGGAACGATACGTTTGATTCCAACAACATAGCGAACTCCGCGGATATCTTGGGCCTTCTGGCGGGCATCAATCCGGTGGATTGGACGGTTGATCAGGAGACCGATGCTTGGGCTGCATTCGCAAGTGTCGATTGGCAACTCTCAGATAAAGTTAAGCTGACGACTGGGGCCCGCTACTCAGACGAGGAAACTACTTTTACTGGAGGCACAAATGGCACCGTGGTAGATTCCGCCGCATTTGATGGCTTTGTCGGTGCTCCATTAGAGCTTCCTGAGGGCATCACGATTCCCTTTACTGAGACTGAAGACAAAATAAGTGAGAGCTCAACAGACTTCCGGGTGGCGATAGAGTACACGCCGGATGATGAGAGTTTGATGTACGGATCTGTAACTACAGGTTTTAAGTCTGGCGGCTTCTTTGGTGACTTCACCTTCGATAACTTCGAACTAGCGCCATTTGAGTCCGAGTCCGTAACTGCATACGAGGTGGGGATTAAAAAAGCGCTCTCAGAAGGCCGAGTTCAACTTAACGCCGCGGCTTTTATGTATGACTACGAAGATATCCAGACCTTCGTTCCGTCTACGCTGGGCTTCAGGCTTGCCAACCTCGAAGAGGCTTCAATAACGGGTGTTGAAGTAGAAGTCTTGGCGTCGCTTACCGATGAGCTAGATCTAAGGTTTGGCGCGGGTGTGCTTGACTCAGAGGTCGATAGTCAATTTGCAGACTATGATGGCAATTCACTTCCCAACGCGCCAGAGTCGCAAGTTACAGCCACCTTGCGCTATGAAACTGCGCTCGCTTCAGGTTATAACTTGATTTTACAGGCTGATGGTAAGTACACCGACGCAATGTACCGGGAGTCGACCAACAATCCTTGGCTTCGATCTGGCGCTTATTCGTTACTAAACTTAAGAGCTGCTGTTGCCGATCCCTCTGGCGATTGGGAGCTCGCGCTCTGGATGAGAAATGCACTTGATGAAGAGTACGAGCAAGAAATCTTTGCCTCAGATATTATTGGCATGGTGACAGCTCTTTATGGAAACCCCAGTCAGTATGGGCTCACACTTAATGTGAACTTCTGATCACTGAGAGCCGGCTCTTGCTACGAGAGCCGGCTCATTTCTCTGTAGTGCGTTAGCGGATCGATATCCGCGTCGAAGGGCACGAGCGCTATACACTCTAAAAACAACGAAAATAATTCCGCTTGAGAGGATACCTCGAGCTTTTGGTGGAAACGCTTGTTGTAAACCTTGACAGTATCAACGCTAATTGACAGAAGATTCGCGATTGACTTGTTAGAGTGGCCTTTCAAAAGCAATTGAACAACTTCGCACTCCCGCGCGCTCAAATGATCTTTACCAAAGTTGCGAAAAGCCCTATCAAGAGGGGCGGAAAATGTGACCTCACCATTAGCAGCCTTCTGATGTCGCTTGACCAGCGAAGTGACCGTGCCGCGATAGCGTCGTAGTTTCTCCACCCCGCGTCTTTTTTGTGCACTATGGCTGACGCGTCCCAATACAAGCAAGAAGCTATTATCTGGGTCTAGGTGAATCAAAATTCCTGTTTCCGAATCAACGTTTACAGCTTGGTAGTACGTGGCGTAATAGTTGCTGTAGAAAAATTCATCTGGAGCAATGTCGATGAGTTCGTAAATACCTTCTTCAGCATGTGTCTCGAAAAGAGCGTAGAACGGATCAAGCAGATAAGGCCCTTCAAGCCACTCCCCAGTGACCTCAGCAATAACGGCTGGCTTGAGTGCTTCCTGAAAGACGATAGGGCGATTAAAGCGGTTTAAAAAAATCGCGGCCGCTCGGTCAAAGCCAAAGAGGTCATCGCAAAGGGAGAGGAGCTTTTCGTAAAAATGTGTCTCGGCGAGCGCTTCTATAGTCTCGTTGATGAGCTGTATCGTGGCGTAATCGGGATCACTCGATGTCTCTAAATTCATTTTGGCCTCTGACTCTCCGGTGACTGTACCCACTGCGGGGAATACTCGTCAAACTGTCATCAACGCTTAATGAAGCCAGATGAGTGGGGCAAAAAGTCACCCTATCTTCCATCGATCCTGTAGGAGGTTACAAATATGACATCCATTGAAAAACCGCATTATGTCTTACCAAAATCAATGGGCAAACGCTCTGACGTGATTGATCAAGTGAGATCGCTCAAAGCGAAGATGACTCCAAAAGGGCGTGGACGTTTGTCTAGTACAGCATTTCAGGGGCACGGAGAGGCTGCACATCTTGTAGCCGATGCGGCCTTGGAGTTTATGAGTTGGAACGGCTTGTTCACCTTTCAAGAGGGGGCTGCTGCGAAACTGGAGAATGATGTTTTAGATATTTGTGCGTCACTTGTTACAGGAAGTGATGCCGAGCTGGAGAGGCAGGTGCGTGGAAATCTCACCTCGGGTGGTACGGAGAGTAATTTCTGTGCCTTACACGCGATGAAAAACTGGGCTCGAGCGACCAAATCCAATATCGATGCCCCCGAGGTTGTGGCGCCTTACAGTACCCATGCAACGATTCACAAAGCAGCACAACACCTTGATATCAAGGTAGTTACCGTTCCACAGAATGACGACCTTACTTGCGATATTGTTGCCCTCGAAGCTGCGATTGGTCCTCAAACCATCGGAATCATCGGTTCGGCGCCGAACTGGCCGTATGGTCATATTGATCCGATCGAGGAGATGGGTGAGCTCGCGCAAAAACGTGATCTTTGGTTACACGTAGATGCGTGTGTCGGTGCATACGTACTACCGTTTTTTGACGAGTTGGGAGAGCAGATATCGCCCTACGATTTTCGAGTCTCAGGTGTGCGGTCTATGTCGGGAGACTTGCACAAATACGCATACGCCCCGAAGCCGTGTTCTACCGTCTTTTGGCGCAGTCAGGAAGAGCAGGGGTACCACTATATGCCTATCATGGACTGGCCCTGTGGACTCTACTTATCTCAAAGTTTGATCGGATCGCGGTCGATGGGACCCATCGCAGGGATATGGGCCTTGATGCACTACTGGGGCCGTGAAGGGTACGTCAAAAATGCCGCCGACTTACTTAGAGTAAAAAAGAGACTAATAGATTTTTGCGACCGTAAGCCGGGTGTTCGGACCTGGCCAACGCAGGGTCCCTTGATGATGATTGCTTCAGATGACTTCAATATTCAGTTGCTTGTAGGTGGTATGGAGAGCCGGGGCTGGCGATTGCTTGGCGTCTCAGCACCGCCTGCCATCCATCTCACGATTGATGTAATGAGTGATGACGAGATCTCTGCATTCATTACCGATATGGATCAGGTTGTCGATCAGATTCTTGCCGGGGAGTTGGTGGAGGAGGGGCTTCTCAGCTACGGTGGGGTAGGCGCTGAGGAAGACGCACCTAAATGGCTGCTAAGTGCCGTGGAAATATTTGACGGAGTCGCGCATGACTAATGACACCAACAAAGTAGCAGTTGTAACGGGGGCCGGCCATAGCCAAGGAATAGGTCATGCGATCGCTAAACGCCTTTTCGATCAGGGTATCCAGGTCGTTGGACTCGACATCAAACCTGCTGACCACCAACTCTTTGAATGTCGTCACTGCGATGTCACAAGCGAGGAAATGGTCAACGAAACTATTTCAGGAATCGCCGAAGAGCTTGGTCGGATAAGCTATCTAGTGAATAACGCCGGTGTCGGGCTGGGTGATCCAGTATTTTTAAGTTGTACCGAAGCAGACTGGCTAAACACGTTTAATATCAATGTTTTTGGCGCAGTGAATCTTTGTCGCGCCACGCTGCCTCACGTTTCCACTGAGGGTGGCTCTATCGTTAATGTGGCGTCGCTAGCGGGGCTGGGCGCGATGGTAGGGATCCCTGCACCCTATACCGCCAGCAAATTTGCGATGGTGGGTTTAACTAAATCCTTGGCACTTGAGCTCGCACCCAAAGGCATCAGAGTGAATGCTATATGCCCCGGATCTATAAAGACGCAATTGCATGAGACGAGCTTGGATATGATTTCGCGCGCTGAGGGAGTCGATAGGGCAACGGCAGAAGCACTGGAAGTGGCCGGAATTCCTATGGGCTATTCAGCTACGGCAGATGAGGTGGCGCATTTGGCAGCTTTTCTTTGCTCTGAGGAGTCTAAATATATGACAGGGACAGCTATTCCTGTCTCAGGTGGTATGCCGAGCGGCCTTTAGGGAGAGAGAAAATGGCAAAGCTTTCACAAGAGGAACTGAAACACCTCAAAGGTCTTGATAGGCCGGCTTTCGAGTTTGCCGATGAGAATGTTCAGCGATTCTTTGATCGAGCAGCGGAGCAGGGCTACAGTTTGGATACCACCGGGTTCTTGGCGCACCCTGGTTTTTTTCAGGCACCTCATCGACAGGATTTGACTGACGTCGATATCGCATTGGTTGGCAGTCCACTTGATCTCGGTGCAATTGGCTTGTCCGGAGCGCGACATGGACCGAGAGCGCTTCGAGAAGCCAGTCGCAACTATGGTCCAATCAATGATCGAACTGCTGAAATCCCATTTGATTTGTGTAGCATAATTGACTGGGGCGACATCGAGTGGTCCGAAACTAGTCTGTCTAAGAGGCTTGATGATATCGCAGTTACTTTCGCTGAGTTGGGCGCTGCTGGATGCTACACGCTAAATGCAGGCGGCGAGCATACGACGTCATTTGGCGTGTTGAAGGGCCTAAGCGAGGCGCACAACGAAAGTTTTGGGCTCATTCATATTGATGCTCACTGTGACACGATGTCCACCTGGGGGGGCGATGCTGTTAATGATGGCTCGGTGTTTAGGCAGGCCGCGTTAGCCGGTTACATAAACCCAAGTAAAACAATACAGATAGGTATAAGGGGGCGATCAGACTTTTTATGGGAATTTAGTCGCGATTCCGGAATGACAGTCATTTCTGCAGACGAAGTCTTCGAGCGCGGCCCGTCTTGGGTAATAGAACGAATCCATAGCGTCCTTGGGTCCTCTGAGAAAACGTATTTCTCATTCGACGTTGATGCACTCGATGCATCAGTGATGATGGGAACGACGGGCCCTGAGCCGTTCGGACTCTCACCGAGACAGGTGAGAGATATAATCCATGGTTGTTATGACCTCAATGTCATTGGGGCAGATATTGTAGAGCTTAATCCCTCTCGAGACTCTGACGGTGGCAGCGCACTAGTCGCTTCCGCTCTGCAGTGGGAGCTTTTGTGCCTACTGGCGCACTGCAAGTCAGTACGATCCGGCACAGGTATTACTTGCTGGTAGTTAAGTTTTGGCGCTGGTAGCAAGCGTTACTGTAAGGACTCAAGTTCTGCAAGTGTCATGCCGCTACTCATGCCGCTGTCCACAGCAATGATTTGTCCGTTCACGTAACGCGCATCATCACTTGCGAGAAAATGGACAACAGCGGCGACCTCCTCAGGGTCGGCGATCTCCCCTGCATGTGTCATCCGGGCGCCAATAGCATCGAACAGGTTGATGCCCTCTTGAGCTAGGGGCGTTCTTATGAATCCCGGTGCTACTGCATTGACCCGTATTTGTCTCGGTGAGAGCTCTGCTGCTGCCATCTGAGTGAGTGAGTTCACCGCAGCCTTACTAGCTGAGTAAGGACCTGATCCGGGAAAAACATATGAGCCACCGAGGCTTGATGTGTTAACAATCGCCCCATTGTCGGACATAAACTGAGGTGCGTGTTTTAGCCCATTAAGAACTCCAAACATGTTGACCTCAAAGACTTTGCGGGTCAGCGCGTCGTCACTCTCGGTTAGGAACTTTCCATCCTCACCGTTTATACCAGCGTTGTTAATGAGGATATCGATACTGCCTAAGGCTTGCGAAACCATTTCAAAGGCGCGCTTGAGATCGTCGCTTTCACTGACATCGACACGGTGGTAAAGCCATTCATCATCAAGACACGCTGGTCGATCTGCCATCAGATCAAGTATGGCGACTTGTGCCCCAACGGTACTCAAACGACGAGCACAGGCCAGGCCCACACCACTTGCGCCACCGGTTACCACGACGATTTTATTCTCCATCGAGAAGAGCATATTTATCCTTAAAAGTAACTCGCTACTGAGTAAGATCCATTTCCCAATATGGCACTAAGGTTTGCCATTCCTGCCTCATTAATCGCCGGTAGTATGATGGGCAATAGCCTTTGAAATTCAGCGCCCTCAATCGTATCGAAATAAACCGACCATTTGAGAGTTCCGTGCTGCGAGCTGGTTTCCTCGACAGTAATATCTGCAATGTAGTCTTTGATAGGGAAGTCTGGTCCGACCGCCTGATAGATATAGCGATTAGGTGGATCCCAATGCAGCACTTGCTCAGAAACCAGTCCAAAAAAGGTGAACTCAACATCAAATTGTTGATCGGAACCCTCACCAGGGCCAAGGACGACTGATTTTGCGAGAGGATACCAGTCTGTTATTTGTGTCGGATCTCCCAGAACATCGAATACCTCTTGGGCCGACAAACCAAAGTATTCCACTGATGAGACTAATTTCAAGGAAGCTGACGTAAAGCGTGCCACCGTTGCATCAGTTACTGCCATGTCTACTCTCCAGGCAAGAGATGAATTTTCCCAATGAATTCATCTGATTCGGCTCGCTTGGCGAGTAACTTGAAGGCGTCTTCGGCCCTAGACATTGGGATTGTATGGGTGACTAGCTTATCGATCTGCGTCTGCATCCATGGGTCTTGTAACGCTAAAAGGATTTCAGAGCGGTGATTCACATTGACGTCGAAATGGCTTGATATGGCCTTGTGCCCCCAACTGAGACCTCTCTCAGTATTTAGATTCCACATGAGACCCTCGCCTTCTTGAGCGGCGTACCCGAGCAATACTAAATGGCCGTAATGTCTCAGCGCATCGAGGCATTTTTGTTGGTAAAAGGGATAACCACTGCATTCGAAAGCAAAATCCACTCCTCGGCTATCGGGGGTGTGAGCGCGTATTTGCTCGATCCAATTTTTGTCTTCGGGGTTTATCACTACGTCAGCTCCGAATAAGTTTTCAGCCGCCTGCATTCTGCGCTTGTCTCGGCCGAGAACTATCACCTTGGCTCGACGAAATTTGAGGTTGATAATGGTTGCCAGTCCTACAAATCCAACGCCACCTACAAGGCAGGTATGTTCAGCGGTGATATTGAGGTCGCGAACGGGTGAGTAAGTGCAACCAATGAGACAGTTTGCGGAGGCGGCGTGACGATAGCTCAGGTTGTCTGGTATTTTCGCGAGCATACCCTCGGGTACGAGTCGATATTCGCAAAAACCATTGCCACCCGACTCCGTACCATTAAAAGCCTCGATATCAGCGGGTATTCGTAGATTGATGCAATGTGTTGGGCTCAAACCCTGTTCACAGACGTAACATTTTCCACACGGCCAACCTTGAAAAATGACGACTCGGTCACCGATATTCCACTTGGTGGCCTTAGGTCCCAATTCAACCACTTCTCCGACACCTTCATGCCCGGCGTGCAGGCAAGGATCTGCATGGTTAATCTCCGCATTAGTGCCCAACTGGGCTGGTTGAGCACACTCGTGAAACTCTCTGAAGCCAGTGTCAAAGATTCTGTGCTCGATACAGTTAGGCGCAATGTGTTGCTTTACTAATACAAAGTTTGATTTCGGGGATGGCATCGGTTTTTGGATAACCCGCGCGTAGCCTTTGCCAATCTCCAGAACTTTATTTTTCATGGTGAGTTGTTCCAGTACCCGGCCGATGTGTGAAGCTTTCACGGAGCGTCTGTTCTGTAAGGTTGTACCTCCCTGCAATCGTGTCGAAGAAGGGTTGCCAGTGATGCTCTAGTACCTCTATGTGGGTGTGTTCAGCTCGAAGGCGATTGAAGCCCGGCTCTCCCGGCATTCGAACTGAGTGTCCCGGCCGCGGA
>Ga0255773_10005547_pt1 | contig 10301 bp, 8 predicted proteins | sample 011ome_17_FD_179971 | JGI IMG/M metagenome (GOLD analysis project Ga0255773, IMG submission 179971) | Coastal salt marsh microbial communities from the Groves Creek Marsh, Skidaway Island, Georgia - 011502XT metaG (version 2) | ecosystem: Environmental > Aquatic > Marine > Intertidal zone > Salt...
CATCGAGATCGGGTTTGGCTTTGTGCGTGCTTCGCGCATTACCTTTGTTGGTGAATTGGGTTGGGAACTCTATATTCCCACCGAGTTTGTGCAGGACGTTTACGATCGCATTGTGGCGGCGGGTACGGACCATGGCTTGACTCACGCCGGGTATCACGCGCTGAATTCATTACGGTTGGAAAAAGCCTACCGCCATTGGAGCCATGATATTACTGACGAGGACTCGCCGCTGGAGGCCGGTCTGGATTTTGTCGTGAAGTTTGATAAGGCGGGTGGATTTATCGGTCGTGAGGCATTATTTGCGCAACGGGAACAGGATCTATCACAACGAACCGATTTGGCGCGACGGCGAGCTGGTGGGTCACATTACTTCGGGCGCCTATGGCCACCAGCTCGGTGGTGCCGTGGGGCTCGGCTATGTGTCATGCCAGCCAGATGCCGCCGCCGAATCCGTATTGAGCGGGCAGTATGAAGTCGAGGTGGCCTGCGAGCGGGTTCCTGCCGAGGTCTCGCTGCGACCGCTCTATGATCCCGACAACGCCCGTATCAGATGCTAGGGCGATAATATCAGCGGGGCGTTTTCACCCCGTATAGGAAGCTCCCAATCACCTTGCGCAGCTCAAGGTTCATTCGACCGGCGCACCGGAGCGCGCGGTAAGGGAGGGTGCGCAACAGTCTCACTTTAATACTCAGGCGCTTTGCTGCAAATCCTCTGTGATCAGCCGGATGGGGAATTTGGCGCGGATCTCGGCGTCGACCTCGGGGCTAATGTGGCTCGGCACATAGGTCGACAAAATGTGATCGCGGGTGCGAATGGCGTTATCGATCGCGAGCGATTTATCCGATGCCTCCCAAACGGTTGGGCTGAAGCGATTGCCAACTTCCGGATACAGATATTCGCTCTGCATAACGGCGAGGGTGTGGTCAGAGCCGAGATAGTGACCCTTGTCGCCGAGGCATACGTGGGCCAGGTCATCGAAGCCCAGTGTGTGCTCATTGACCTCGATGCCGCGGACGGCACGCAACGTTGCGCCAAGCACATCGTTATCCAGTATTAAGCTTTCCGGGCAAACCCCCAGCAGACTCGCGTACATGCCCGCTGCTTCATAAATGAGATTAGCGCCCGCGAGTGCGGGAGGCATCAGCGTATGTGCGCGCTCTGCACCCGCCTGAAAATCCGGCATGTTTGCGTCGGTCATGCCGCATGCCGTGCCAAAGGGGAGGTCGAAATAGAGGCCGAGTTGCGCACACCCGCCGGAGATTAATCCCTGCTCGGGAGAGCCACCGCTCATTGCACCGCTACGTAAATCCGAAACAAAGGGCCAAGCGCCGATAATGGCGGGCGCACCGGGCTCGATGGCATTTACGTAGACCAGGCCGCCGATACACTCCGCCCATGCCTGACTCACCGCGCCAGCCAATGTGGCAGGCGTGGTCGCGCCCGCTTGCCCCGCAGATAGCAGCAGCACGGGCATGCCACCTTCTACGGCAACTCTGAGGCACTCCAGCGCGTCCTGTGCAAATTTCATGGGCGGCACGACAAAACAGTTGGACTGACTGACAAAGGGCCGCGCTCGCCACTGGGCCTCGCCACCGGCTATGATGTGCAGCATTTCGAGCGCTTTTGCGAGATGGTCACAGTTACTCCAACTGGCACCTACATGCTTGCGCGTGCCCGCTACACAGCAATAGGTGGTGTTGAGATCCATCTCGTAGGTGTTCTCGAGATCTCTGAGCACGCACATTCGCTGGAACATGTGGATGTGTTCGCAGTTGTCGGCAATACGGGCGAGGTCGTAGAGATCGCGGGTCGTGGAGTCGCGGTACTCATTTTTAACTGAGTCTGCGATCATCACCGCTGCGCCGGCGGTAGCAAAGTGGACCCGTGACCCCGAGAGGTCCAAATCGAAGGCGGGGTCCTGCCCGTGTAGCGTGAGGTTTCTTTTGGCTTTGCTAAGTGCGTCTTCCGCGACTTTGCGTGGGATTCGCAGGCGACCATCGTCACCCATGATGGCGCCCGCAGCGGTGCAGGTTTCAATACAGTGTGGCGTGGCGTCCTTAAAACCGACTTCTTCGAGAATGCGAAAGATGTTGTCGACGATTGCGGCGAGGGCTTCATCCGAGAAGGGCTTGTAGCGACCGCCGCGCTCCCCGGGCCGCACGGGCTTCATGGTTTCTTCTAATGGTGCTGCCCGTTGTGCATGCCGCGCTTGTCTTCCTCCCGGACGTCTCGCCATTGTCAGGTCCCCCTTAAGGCCGGCGACTGTTACTCCGCAGCGCTCAGGGCGGCAGGATCTGGGGGATAGTGTTACGCAGAAAAGGGCGTTTTCGCCAGCACTAAATTGACTTGCTCGCGATTATCGAGAAGCGGAGTGAATGGGCTATTGCACCCCGGCGGCAGGTTACTTTTTGAAAGTCGCGTGTTACTCGGCGGGGCGTCTCTGTAGAGCCTCAGGGTTACTCCAGAAGCCGCTCATCAATTCACTCTGTGCCACGACATAGAGGGCATCCGAATCGATGATGACCCGGGTATCGTCACTCACTGACCCCGGCCTCAGCGTCACTTCGCCCACCGGCGCGATACTGGCGCGCTGGGCGTCTGTTTTGCCTCGGATTTCAAACAGCGCGATACGGTCAACCTGCTTGTAGCCATCATCCGTTTTGCCGCTAGCGGAGTAGGGCACGGTGAGTCGATCGCTTTCTTCGCCCGCGAGATAGGTAAATGCGTAGCGATTGTATTGTGCCGGGCTGTAGGCCCACTCATAACCCGTCCCAATTTCCATCAAGCTCCGCGATACCGGTGCCGAGGTATCTGAGATATCGAACAATTCCAGTTTCGGCAACCGGGTCTCGCTGGATCCCAGGCCCAACAGCAGTTCGTCGCTGACTTCGTGCAACAGATCGGAGAAGCCGGGCACTTCCAATTCGCCCAGTATCTTTGGAGCCGTTGGGTCCGCCAGATCGATGATATAGAGCGGGTCGATACGTTCGAAGGTCACCAGATACGCCTTCGGACCCATAAATCTCACGCCGTAGAGATCTTCGTTGATCTTACCGAGGCGCACGTCGTTATTACCTCCCAGAGAGGACAGTAGCGAGAGCTCCGGGGCGGTTGCGTCTGGCTCCAGGATGTACAGCACATGGCGAAACTGGTCTTCGACATCGCCGGTCCATCGGGTCGTAATCAGTCTGAGGGCGCCTTCAAATTCGCTGATACGAAAATCCGCGTTGCCACCGGAATAAAGCGCACCGCCGACTGATTCCGACCCCAGATAGGACCAATCGTCACGATCCAAGAGATGTATCAAGGTTGCGTCAGCGTTAGTGTGCCATTCGACAAAACTCAACGCGATGAAGGATTCGCCGACATAGACGCCATCCACGGACTCCATCACGCAGGCGGCCTCGATCACTTCGCCGCTGCTGGCCGACAGTGTCAGTAAGGTGGTAATCATCGGGTCGGCAGGCCGCTCCGTTGCGAGCGGGTGCTCGGGGTCTTGCCGATAACAATCGTCGAGATTCAGGGGGCTGATCGCCTCGCCATTAAGGCTGATTGCGGGCAGGATATCTTGATCAGTCACCTCGGCAAGAACCGCCTTGTTGTTGGCGATTTCGTCTTCGGTATGAGGGTAGGGCACCAGGCCTTCGATGACGGGCGTATGCCGTGATATGAGGTAAATGTAATCAGCTCGTCTGCGCGACGAAACCAGCGCGCCTTCCACAGACCATTGATCACGAAGTGCCGGTTGCGAGGGGTCGGTCAGGTCGTAGGTTTCGAGCTTGACCTCGCTGGCCTCCCAATAGCCGGGTTCAATGTGGCGCGAGCCAAAAGCGCCCCACCAAGCCGTCGACAACAGCACCTGCAGCGTATCATCAGACAGGTACATGCCTTCTGCCCGATAACCTTCTTCTAGCGCGATGCGGGCAAGAAAGGTGCCGCCGCCCGCGCCGGGATCGGTCCGGAAGAGACGGATCTCCGCATCTGCTGGCGGTCGCTCCGGAGAGATTGCATCGTCTTCGGCAGGCAGTAGTGCGTCTTCCAAAATAAAGCAGCATCCGCTGCGACTGGGCGCAATGGCGAGGGTGGATCCGTCGTATTTGACGATGTCGTATTCGTCGGTATTGGACTCAAGGGTGTAGGTTGTCGAGTACCCGCTCCCGGCGCCTTCCTGTGCCGGCGCGCTGTCGGCAAAGGCCACAGCGCGTTCTGTGTTGACCAGCGTCGTGAGCTTTTTCTTGTAGGCGCTTATTCCTTCGCCTGACGAGGAATTGACCCACAATCCGGAGGGTCGATCTGCCGGTGGTGTCGTTACCACCGGTGAGGGTGGTGCTCCGCTACTACTTCCGCCGCCACAACTACTCAGCAATAAGCAGACGGCCACTAAAGCCGCTCGCTGTAAGCGAATTGCGTTCGTGCTCGTCATGGGGGGTTAGGCGCCGCCTCCGTCACCGCCGCCTCCGTCACCGCCGCCTCCATCGCCGCCGCTGCCAAATGCGCCCCCGGCATCACCGGTGTAGCCGCCGTCCTTATCAAAGTGGCCGGAACCCCCGGCATACCACATCACCGAGCCATCTGATTCCACCTTGCCTTTGAGCTGTCGATCGCCGCATTTTCTGCACACGATATACGCTCCGCCTGTGTCGAAGTCCGCTTGTTTGTCAGAGTTGAAGCCGTGGCCAAGACTGCCGCAGGCGGTGCATCGATACACCAGTGCAATAATTAGCGCCACAACACCGCCTATGGCGAGACAAATTGACACGATAACCATTGGCTCTGAATTCATGCTGATCTCCTTCATTCTCAGCGTATTGAAAGAACCGTACAGGGTTCGACGATAGAGATAAATCCGGACATTTGATGAGTGCGTGCGGTGGTGGATTGGGTAGCGACTGTGAAAAGTTACCTTATTCACCATCGCCAAAATTTGCGAGAGCAAGGCCTGCCCTGCACGAATCATGGGTTCAGAGCGAGTTCCCCCTGTCCGGGTTGACTAAAAATTTCGGACAACGCGAGTAGACTTTGGTGGGGAGCCGCGGCACCATTTGCGATCGCTACGTGCGTCGCCGAGGGCCCAGAGCATGCGATTACTCAATGTAAGTCCATTGATCAAGGTGGCGGTGCTGATGGGCCTGTTGTCAGAGGGTACCGTTGCACTGGCAGTTGAAGGACCTTCAACTCCAAGGCGCTTTTCCGCAGACGATATCTTCGAGCTGGAATGGGCGCGATCCCCTGCGCTGTCTCCCGATGGTCGTCAGGTCATCTGGGTTAGGGCTGGCTATGATCGCGTGACTGACAGACCCAAAGGCGCCCTCTGGGTGACGGATGTCAATAGTGGTTCGTCAGAACCCTTGGTAACCGGCCGGGGCAGTTATCACAGTCCCCGCTTCTCGCCCGATGGGTCGCGCCTTGCCTACATTGCCAGCGAAGACAATGGGTCGTCCCTTATCGTGCGCTGGCTGGTTTCCGGCAGAGAAACGAAGGTGGCGGATCTTGAGCGTTCGCCTCGACAGGTGAGGTGGTCTCCCGATGGTAAACAGCTTGTCTTCGTGCTGTTCACGCCCGCCGAGGGGCTGGACCTCAGCGCGTCGAATCCCCGAAAACCGGGCAATGCGGAGTGGGCTGACCCCATGAGATTCACCGACGACCTGGTTTTTCGCTTTGATGGACGCGGCTTCCTGCAGGAAGGCGCTGACCAGATCTACATTGTGCCATCCCACGGTGGCACACCTCAAAAGATTACGGCAAGTGCCAATGGATTCAGTGATCCTGTTTGGAGTCGGGACGGAGGGATACTGTATTTTGTGGGCAATGAGGCCGAGAGGGCCGAAATGGACCCCATCGAATCCGAGATTTATGCATTTGATCTTGTGAAGAAAGAGCAGCGCGCAATCACTGACAGGGACGGCCCTGATCATTCGCCGGCGATCGCTCCCGCGGGCAACGGTCTGGCATGGCTGGGATACGACGACCAGAGAGTGTCCTACCAGCAAACCGAGCTCTATGTTCGGCTTGCGGAGGATCAGGCGCCAAAACTGCTTACAGCCAACTTCGACCACAGTCTTTCGCATATCAGCTGGTCGGGGGACGGGCAAACTGTGTTGGCTCAGGCTACGGTCGAGGGACAGATTCATCTGGTCGAAATCGACATGCAGGGGGGCGTGACCACATTGGTCCAAAGCATCGGTGGGACCAGCCTGGGGCGGCCCTACGGGGCCGGAGATCATGCAGTGATCGGCACAGGAGCATCACGGGTGATCGCCTGGACCATGGGTGCGCGTGAGCGACCTGCTGATCTTGTAATTCAGGTAGGAGACGAGAAGCCCGTTGTCGTAACGGACCTGAACACAGATTTATTGGCTGCCATATCGGCCCCCAACATTATTGAATTGCAGGTGCCCTCGAGACTGGATGGGTTGAACCTTGAAGGCTGGATGGCCATTCCCCAAGGTGTGGAAGCGGACGGCACTGCGCCCATGATCCTCGAGATTCATGGCGGTCCTTTTGCCATGTATACCGATACGTTTGCCGCGGAGATTCAGCGTTATGCTGCTGAGGGCTATGTAACCGTCTGGGCAAATCCGAGAGGATCGACCGGCTATGGTGAGCAGTACGCCCGTGAAATTGATCAGGCCTATCCGGGTCCGGATCACGAGGATCTGATGAGCGTTGTGGACAAGGTGGTGGAGCTCGGTTGGGTTGACCCGGATCGTTTGTTTATCACCGGTGGCTCCGGTGGCGGTGTGCTCAGTGCCTATGCCACCGGTATGACCGACCGTTTCGCTGCGGCAGCGGTGATTAAACCCGTCATCAACTGGTTTACAATGGCGTTGGCCGCCGATATTGGGGTCATGGTGTCCCGCCACTGGATCCGCGGAGAGCCGTGGAAAGAACCCCAAAAGTACTTTGATCTTTCACCCATCCGCGTAGTGGGCAATGTGACCACCCCAACGCTGGTGATGGTAGGGGAGGAAGATTGGAGAACACCCACCTGGGAGGCCGAACAATGGTATACGGCGCTCAAAATGCAGGGCGTACCCGCGGCCTATGCGCGAGTACCGGGTGCTTCTCATTCCATTGCCGCGAGGCCAAGCAATATGGCATCCAAAGTGGACGCCATCATGGCTTGGTTTGCGCGTTTTGATCCGAAAAAAGCCACCGATACGGACTAAATGACGCGGTGCCTCAGATGCCAGTAACAGAGGCGGTGAAACCAGATTGCGGAGATAATTGGCGCGGAATGCAGGAGTCGAACCTGCGACCTTCGGTTTCGTAGACCGACGCTCTATCCAGCTGAGCTAATTCCGCGCGGTAGCCAACGAGACTGATGCCCGTCGGGGCGCGTAGTATACACGCTTGACAGGGCCGGGCCAGCCGTCGGTTGCCTTCACACCTGAGCGCACGTACCCAGTCTGAACGCACTGTTTTCGGGGCTTGAACGAATCTGGAGGTTGGTCAGCATGCAGATCCTCATTGACGCCGATGCCTGCCCCGTTGTGATTCGCGAGATACTCTATCGCGCGGCCCAAAAGCGTGAGCTGAGGCTGACGCTGTTTGCCAATCAGTCGTTTCAAGTGCCGGCTTCGCCCTTGATCAGCCTGTATCAGGTGGCCAAGGGCCCCGACATGGCGGACCACGAAATTGCTGCGAGGGTCTCCCCTGGCGATCTTGTTATAACGGCAGATATTCCCCTTGCCAGCGAGGTGCTGGAGAAGGGCGCGCTGGTGGTGACCCCTCGTGGTGAGCGTTACACCGAAAATAACATTCGCCAGCGACTGCAAATGCGCGACTTTATGGAAACCATGCGCGCTTCAGGTGAGCACACGGGGGGGCCGCCGCCGCTCAACCAGACCGATCGCAAGACCTTTGCCGACCAGCTTGATCGTATCCTGACTCAAGCGGCGCGCAAGACCTGAGAGGTCTAACCCGACGAGGTGCCGCTGTTAACCACAGGTTGTGCCGCACGGTCACTGCAAAGAATGACCAGAAGATTGCTGACCAGTGTGGCCTTGCTATTGGCATCCAATTCGAGGATTTGCCGTGCAGACAGCTGTTGCAGTGCGGCTTCTACCATACTCACTGCGCCCTCGACGATCTTGCCGCGGGCAGCCACAATAGCCGAGGCCTGTTGGCGCTGCAGCATGGCGCTGGCAATTTCTGGTGCGTAGGCGAGGTGGCTGATCCGGGCCTCAAGTACCTCGACTCCCGCTTTGCCAAGGCGCTCCTGAACTTCGACCTTCAGAATGTCGCCAATTTCGTTAGCGCTACCCCGTAGCGTGATGGATTCGCCCTCGTGGTCATCATAGGGGTAGCTGGTGGCCATGTTGCGAATGGCCGCTTCGCTTTGGATCGCGACGTAATCTTCATAGTCATCGACCTCAAAAACCGCTTCAGCGGTATCGACCACCCGCCACACCACGACCGCTGCGATTTCGATCGGATTCCCTGCAGAGTCGTTAACCTTGAGCTGGCCACTCTCGAAGTTACGGATTCTCAGGGAGACCCGTTGCTTGCTGTAAAAGGGGTTTGCCCAACGGAGGCCCAGTGCCCGGTCGGTCCCAACATATTGTCCGAAGAGTTGCAGTACCCGGCCTTCATTGGGTGCGACCATGTAGAAACCCGCAAGACAGATGCCCGCGAGTATCGCAATGAGTAATCCGAGAATTTTGAAGGCGGCGCCTCCGAGCATAATTGCTCCGGCAATCCCGGTGGCAATGGTGATGGGCAGGACAGCTAACATCGGGTAGCCCGAGGTTGTGGCGGCCCGTTTTTCATCTTGCATACGACTTCTCCCCAAAATTATTCTGATTTAGGTTTCCTGCTCGCGAGCCATCCGGCGGGCCGCAGGGCCCGTTAATACCTCACAGGTTATCAAACCGGGATGGGTTTGACAGTGATGCCCGGCCGATCCGCGCCTTCGCACATGTGCAACGGGTGCTTGGACTTTTTGATGGCTCGCGCTTACCTTAAGGCCAAAATGGTTCTCGATCAGGCGTCAACCCACTCAATGATTTCTGCCTCAAGGTTGTCCATATCCACACTTTCCTCGCTCACCGCCCAACCGATAACCGCGACCCCTGCCGCACGGGCTGAAGCCGCATCACCGGTAACCAGCGGATGCCAGTCCGGTAAAGGCTGGCGTTCATGAACAAGGCGATAGGCACATGTTTTTGGCATCCAAGCCAGCTCCGAGTCGGTCATGCGCTGAACATCGAGGCAATCCTTTACCTTGGAGAGGCGATCCGGGTAGCTGCCACAGCGCGCTGTCTCGGTATTGAGTAGTGTGCAGGCGACGCGGGTGTAAAAAACATCGGCCGTCTCCTCGTTGACCAGCTTGTGCAGGCAACACCGTCCGCAGCCGTCACAGAGGGACTCCCACTCGGTATCGGTCAACTCTTTTAGTGTTTTGCGTTCCCAGAAAGGTTTGGCAGACATGTCGGTTTTCTTTTGGGTGCTCATTCATCGCTTTGGGTGTTGATACTACAGTATTGGTCGCGCCGAATTGCTAAGGTAACGCGATGTTTGTGTCGTGGATCGGCGTGTATTCTGATCGCGATCACAACAGCGCGCCCGTATGACGGATAATCTCTTGAAAGAGTAAGGAGTGGTAAGCATGGATCTGGGAATCAAGGGGCGTCGAGCGTTGGTGTGCGCTTCCTCAAAGGGGTTAGGCAGAGGGTGTGCCGAGGCATTGGCGGCGGAGGGCGTTGATCTGGTTCTCAATGCCAGGGGTAGCGAGGCGCTGGAAGACACGGCTGATGAGTTGCGCCGTCTATACGGCGTGCAGGTCACTGCCGTGGCGGCGGATGTTACCAGCGAAGCAGGACAGCAGGCGGTGCTTGGCGCCGCTGGCGATGTCGACATTCTGGTAACCAATGCTGGAGGGCCTCCCCCCGGCATGTGGTCTGACTGGACCCGAGAAGACTTTATCGCGGCCTTTGACGCTAACTTGTTGACCCCGATCGCCTTCATTAAGGCGCTCCTACCCGGTATGACAGAGCGCGGATGGGGCCGCATCGTCAATATCACCAGCGTTGCGGTGAAAGCGCCGATTCCCGTGCTCGGGCTGTCTAATACCGCTCGGTCAGGATTAACCGGCTACGTGGCGGGTGTCTCCAGACAGGTGGCGGGCACCGGGGTGACCATCAATAATCTATTACCGGGCCTCCACGATACGGATCGATTGGCCATGCTGGACAAGGTTGACGCCGCAGCCCGCGGGATCACGCTTGAGGAAGCCAGAGCGGCAAGGATCGGCACGATACCGGCAGGTCGCTTCGGTACGGCTGAGGAATTTGGGGCG
>Ga0255773_10005551_pt1 | contig 10297 bp, 8 predicted proteins | sample 011ome_17_FD_179971 | JGI IMG/M metagenome (GOLD analysis project Ga0255773, IMG submission 179971) | Coastal salt marsh microbial communities from the Groves Creek Marsh, Skidaway Island, Georgia - 011502XT metaG (version 2) | ecosystem: Environmental > Aquatic > Marine > Intertidal zone > Salt...
TCTTCTCTCATTTTCTGGTGTTTCTCTTTTTAAATAGCCACGCAAAAAACTATCGACATCATCATCCAAAGCAAACTTAACGCTTGTTGTTGTTCCGAATAAAGAAGGATTATTTTTTACCATCTTTCCAATTCTTACATCTTTACCAGAGGAAACTATTTTTTTTGCAAGTATTTTTTCTTTTCTACCTTTGGGTTGAATAATTGAGTATAGAGATTCGTTTACAATTATGCTGGCTTCACCATCAAATAACGAATTATCTGAAAGGTCACCTTTGGGGTCAATTCTTTCTCTATCAAATTTAATGTCTAGAGTAACATAATATTGAAAAAAACCAGGGTAACCTTTTGTAAAGATTGAATAAAACAAAATTAACAGAAAACAAACAGCTAAACCAATAGCAAATCTTCCAAATAATTTTAGCCGATTATCTCTAGACCGTCTTTTTACAATAGATTTTTTAACTATATCTAATGCATCTGATGGAGAAATAATTTTGTTATTCATATTGCTCTCTATATTTTTTTACTATGTGCAATGCATAAAAGTTCATTGCCAGAGTTATTATTATAAGCGTTAAAGCTAAGGCAAATGCTGACAAAGTCTTAGCAGACTCAAATTCCTGATCTCCTACTAATATTGTTACAATTTGGGATGTAACTGTGGTTACAGCTTCCAGTGGATTGGCTGTAAGGTTAGCTGCCAATCCTGCGGCCATTACAACAATCATAGTTTCACCAACCGCTCTTGAAACAGCAAGAATAATACTAGCCACAACACCAGGTAAAGCTGCAGGTAATACAATTTTCATTACGGTTTCATTTTTAGTTGACCCCAGACCATATCCAGCATCACGAAGTGATTGAGGTACGGCGTTTATAACATCATCTGACAAAGACGAAATAAAAGGAATTATCATTATGCCCATTACTAACCCTGCGGCTAATGCAGACTCTGAAGCAACGTCAAGACCAAATATTGAACCTGTCGACCTTAAAAATGGAGCGACCGTTAAAGCAGCAAAAAAACCATAAACAACAGTTGGTATACCAGCTAAAATTTCTAAAAGTGGTTTAAAAAAAGCTCTTTCTTTGGTTGTGGCATATTCGCATAGGTAAATAGCACTAAACAAACCAACAGGTACCGAAACACACAAAGCTATTATTGATATAAGAAAAGTACCTGCAAATAATGGTATTGCTCCATATTGGGACAATCCCTCTTGACCTGAACCTGCTCTTTCAGCTCCCTCAAATTGTGGGTTCCAAACAGTGCCAAACAAAAATTCATCATAGGGTATCAAAGCAAAAAATCTAATAGATTCAAAAACGACAGAGAAAATAATTGCAATTGTCGTTAGTATTGCAATTATTGAACTAACCGCCAAAATTGAAGTTACTATTTTTTCAACAGCGTTACGAGAACGAAACTCAAACTTAATTTTTTTTAAACTAAAGAAACCAGATACAATAATTGTTATTGCACAAACAACCACTGTAATAATGTTTGACTTAATTACCCAAGATTTCCAAATTTCGGCAGCATTTGTAACCCATTCAGGCGGTGTTCCAAATATTAAACCCTCAACTGAATTATTTATCTGAGCCAAGACAATAGTAAAATTGTAATCCTTAGAGTTAACAACTTCATTCGGAATATATTTTTTTATTAGCTCAGCAAATAAAAAATCATCACAAATAGTAATAGTAAAAAAAATTCCCAAGGTTGGTATGAGTGATGCCAACAAAGAATAAAGACCGTAATAATGTTTAAGTGAATGAAGTTTTTTTTGATTAGAATTAGCTAAGATTTTTGCTTGATTATTTCCGAGAAAAAAGAAAACAAAAGAGATTAATAATATTCCTATTAGTAAGTAGAAACTGAACAAATTAATCCCCAAAATTAAAAGGCTAGCAATTATGCTAGCCCTTAAAAGTTTAAAATTTTATTTCAAGTCAGCAGTTGTCAAAACTGGTAAGTTTGTCATCGCTGCCTTAAATTTATCTCTTTCTGATTTTGGCATTGGTATCATGCCTGCATCAGATAATACACCATCATTGCCCCAATGCTTTGTCCACTCAGCCATATATTCCTTAACTCCAGGCACAACACCAATGTGTTGATGTTTAACGTAGTAATATAAAGCTCTTGATACTGAGTAGTTGTTTCCAGCAATATTTTCAAATGTAGGAGCTGTTTTACTTATTACTGCGCCCTGTAAAGTATCAGAGTTTTGGTCTAAATATGAAAAACCAAAAATACCGTATGCTGTTGTATCTTCATTTAACTTTTGAACAATAAGGTTATCTTGTTCTCCAGCCTCAATAAATGCTCCGTCAGTTCTCATTGCACGACATTTCTTTGCCTTCATACCAGCAGCTTTTAAAGCAGCTTTAGCATCAGCATCTTTTTTACAATAACCTTTTTCATTAACCATTTCAGCAAATGATGCTCTTGTACCAGATGTTGTTGGGGGTCCGTAAACTCTAATATCAACGTTTGGTAATGATGGATTTACATCACTCCATTTTTTATAAGGGTTATCTACTAATTTACCATTAATAGCTACTTTTGCAGTTAAAGCTTTTCCTAAATCAGATTTAGAAATATTTAATATTTTACCCTTTTTTGAATTAGCAACGACAATACCATCATAACCAACTTTAATTTCTGTCAACTTAACACCATTTTTTTCACAGTATTCTAGTTCTTTGATCTTCATTCTTGATGATGCATTACCTATATCAATAAATTTTGTACCTACACCGTCACAAACACCTTTTTTACCTACGGAAGATCCACCTGATTCTACCACTGGGGTTTTAAAATTTGGGTTTTTACCAAGTTGCTCTGCAATTATTCTAGCAAATGGTAATACTGTAGAAGATCCGGCAATACTTATTGAATCTCTAGCTTGAGCAACAGTTGTTAGGACTAAACTGGAAATAATACTTGTCAAAAAAATTGTTCTTTTCATTTTTAACTCCAAATAAAGGTTTAATTGAATAACCCCTATTTGAAGCTTTTATATGAAAGAAATATTTCAGAAATATTACATTTTTTTTAAAATATTAATTAAATGAGATGATACTAATCAAATAATAAATAGATCCAGCAAATATGGCAGAAGCAGGAACTGTAATAATCCATGCTGCACCAATTGAAATAGCAAACTGCCTTCTAACTAATTTTCTCTTAGCACGTGATGTTGATGAAGATTTTCTTTCTGGGTTTTCTCTATATTCTCTTAAAAAACCAATCCCAAAAATAGCGCCTATGGCAATATGTGTTGAGCTTACAGGCAAACCTAAAGTGGTAGCTATAAGAACTGTAATTGCAGAAGATAAAGCTACGCAGTATGCCCTAGGTGCGTTTAATCTTGTAATTTTTTGGCCAACAGTATTAATTAATTTAGGACCAAATAAAAGTAAGCCTAAAGCAATTCCTATGGCCCCTATAACCATTACCCATAATGGAATAGATACTTTTGCAGCTATTCCTTCATTAGGTGTAAATGTACTAACTATTGCAGCAAGTGGACCAACAGCATTAGCTACATCGTTGGCACCATGAGCAAAACATAATAGCGCAACACCAAATAAAAGAGGTAAGTGAAATAATTTATAAATATCTTTTTTCTTATTTTCCAAAGTTTTAACTTTGTTCTTTATGTAAGGTTTAGAAAGTAAATAGGCCAAAACCATGAACATAAAAGTATATAAATAGACTTCATTGGTGTTGAATTTATATATTTTTTTAAGGCCTTTCAGAGCCATATAAGCTGTAAAAGCACCTGCCATAAGCGAAATCAGAATGGGAACCCATTTAGAAGCCGCTTCTTTTTTATCTTTTACATTTAAAATTTTAACAATTATTAAGTATAGTAAAAGTGCAGCTACCAACCCTCCAAAAACAGGAGAAATAACCCAACTTGCTGCAATCGCAGCCATTGTTCCCCAATTGACGATCGAAGCTCCTGCAACAGTAAGACCTGCACCAAGAATACCTCCTACAATAGAATGGGTTGTTGAAACAGGAGAATTAAAAAAAGTAGCCAAATTAATCCAAAGAGCAGCGGCTAGTAACGCACTCAACATCAAATATCTAAATTCTGTAGTACTTATAAATTCACCTGGGGAAATAATTCCTTTTGAAACAGTACTAACTACGTCACCACCAGCTAATAATGCTCCAGAGCTCTCACAAACAGCTGCAATTATAACAGCTGTCCCAACTGATATTACTTTTCCACCAACAGCTGGGCCCATATTATTTGCAACGTCATTTGCACCAATATTCAGCGCCATATATCCGCCAATCATTGCGGCTGCAACTAATATAAATGTTTGTTCAGTTCCTAATAATATATATTTCTCAACAGCTACAGCTACTAACATTAAAAAAACTGCTGCTATACCTAATAAAATCAAGAATTTTTTTTGCTCAACTAACTTACTTTGAAAAAAAGCAAATCTTCTAAGATCATTTACATACCTGTAATCTGTATTTTCAGTGTTTTTTGACATTAATAAAACTCACAAATAATTAGCCTTTGAAACAAATAATTAATAAATATTACAGTTTTATTACAGTTTTAATTTATTACTGGAAAAATTATAGAAAAATTAGTTTCTTCATTTGGAACACTATTTATAGATAATTGCGCTCTATGTTTGATCAGAATATGCTTCACAATTGCCAAGCCAAGACCAGTTCCACCTATTTTTCTTGATCTTGCTTTATCAACACGAAAAAATCTTTCAGTTAGCCTATCAATATATTTGTTAGGTATTCCTTCTCCCTTATTAATAACGCTAACTTTTATCTCTGTATTTTTTATCTGTTCTATTCTTAAGATTACATTAGTATTATCAAAACCATATTTGATTGCATTTTCTAACAAATTTACAAAAACTTGATTAATTTCATCAATATTACCACTGATAAAACAATTTTTTTTAGGATTATTTCTTAAATCCTCAATTAATATTTTGTTTTCTTCATTTAAACTTTTTTCATTAATGGATGAAATAATATGTTTTATTGGGTCTATAAGTGAAATAGCTGTATTAGGTGTAATATGTTCTTCAGTTTCAACTTTTGATAATGACAATATGTCATCTATCAATCTATTCATTCGCTTCGCTTCTTCATCCATAATTTTTAGAAACTTATTGCGGTCTTTTTCATCATTGACTGAACCAGATAATAAAGTTTCAATAAAGCCAACTAAGCTTGTCAAGGGAGACCTTAGCTCATGACTTACATTTGCAACAAAGTCACGTCTTACTTTTTCTAAGTTTCTTTGAAGTGTCATATCAAGCAAAAGAATTGCGTACAAATTATCTTCTATTTTTGTAGACTTAATAATAAGGGATCTTTTTAAAATATCATTAGTTTGAAAATGAAATTCATCATTTAAATTTCCATTTGCATGACTTTCTTCTAAATTTTTAAATTCATCTATTTCAATAAATTCAGAGATATTTTTCTTATTTAATTTATTGTTTAGAAATTGTTGCGCTATGGGATTTGATGATATAATAACCCCTAATTTATCACATAGTATTAGACCATCATCCAGAAGTTGGCTTAAGTTTTTGATATTTGATGGTATAATTTTATTGCTCATATCAATAATTTCTTGAAATTTAATAAATCTGTAATGAATAAACCTTAAATAAGTTTACATTAAATTATCACAGCATTAAATAAATATAATAATCTATTAAGAGTTTTGAGGTTTAGAATGGTCAACTTAGCAATAAATGGCATTGGCAGGATTGGTAAACTTGTCCTACAACTTCTAATTTCTAAAAAATTTAATATAAAGTTTTTAAATGAGTTAAACGGAGATAACGACTCTTTATTACACAGCCTGGAATTTGATAGCATTCATGGTAAATGGGGTTGTGACTTCCAATCAGATAAAAACTTTATTAAAATTAACGATGAAATAATAAAAACAAGTTTTTCAAATAACATTGACAATCTTGATCTAGAGAATATTGACATAATCATTGATTGTACTGGAGCAAATAAAAATACCTCTGTTTTACAAAAATATTTTAACAAAGGTGTGAAAAAAGTAATAGTTTCTGCACCAATCAATGATGATGGCATCATCAATATTGCGTATGGTGTAAACCATAATATATATAAGCCAGAAAAACATAATATAATAACAGCAGCAAGCTGCACTACAAATTGCATAGCTCCTGTAATTAAAGTTTTACATGAGAATATTGGTATAAATCATGGATCTATAACAACAATTCATAATTTAACAAATAGCCAGACTTTAGTTGATATACCCCACAAAGATCTTAGGAGAGGCAGATCTGCAATTAATAATTTAATACCCACAACTACTGGATCGGCAAAAGCTATTTCATTAATTTACCCAGAGTTAAAAGGAAGGTTAAATGGGCATGCTGTTAGAGTACCTATCTTAAATAGCTCTTTAACTGATTGTGTTTTTGAGATGAAAGCATCAACAAACACAGAACAAATTAATAGCCTTTTCAAATCTGCCAGTGAACATGAACTAAAAGGTATTTTAGGGTATGAAGAACGTCCATTAGTTTCTTCTGATTTTGTTAATGATCCCAGAAGCTGTATTATTGATAGCTTGTCTACAATGGTGGTAAATGAAACACAAGTTAAAGTCTATGCGTGGTATGATAACGAATGGGGATATGCAAATAGACTGGTCGATATAGTTCGCATGGTTGCAAAAAATATTTAAAAATGATTAATCTTGAAAAAAATCAAATTTCTTTTGTATTAATCACTCTTGCCTATTGGTTTTTTATGCTTACCGATGGTGCATTAAGAATGATAGTGCTTCTTCATTTTCATATTTTAGGGTTTACACCATTACAATTAGCATATTTGTTCCTATTGTATGAATTTTTAGGTATGATTACTAATCTCACAGCTGGTTGGATAGCAAAAAAGTTTGGCCTTAATAAAACATTATTTGCTGGTATAATTCTTCAAATATTATCCTTGCTGATTCTATCTCAAGCCAATCAAAGTTGGAGCATACTTTATTTAGTTATTTTTGTTATGTTTACGCAAGGATTATCTGGCATAGCTAAAGATTTAACAAAAATGAGCGCAAAGAGCTCAGTAAAATTATTATCTCCAGACCAAAACTCAAAATTATTCAAATGGGTTTCTTTATTAACTGGTTCAAAAAACGCTGTTAAAGGACTAGGTTTTTTATTTGGCGCCCTTCTCTTGTCTTACACAAACTTTTATATCTCGTTAGTTATAATGGCTATATTACTCTCTACAATATTTATTATAATATTATTAAGCCTAAATACTGATATTGGGTCCATTAATAAAAAATCGAAGTTTACAGATGTTTTTTCAAAAAATAAAAATATTAATTACCTCAGCCTAGGAAGAGTTTTCCTCTTTGGTTCAAGGGATACATGGTTTGTAGTTGGCTTACCAATCTTTTTGTATTCTGCAATATCTGATGGGTCATTAGAAGGTAATAAAAAGGCTTTTTTTATTATTGGATCATTTATGGCTGCATGGACTATTTTTTATGGTTTCGTTCAAACTATTACACCAAAAATTTTAATGAAAGATAAATTGTTTAGTACACAAACTAAAATCTGGGCAGGTTTGTTATGTTTAATACCTATTCTTTTAATAGCGCTTAATTCTTATTTAAAAGAATATAGTGTTTATAATGTTATGTTTCTTCTTTTTATATTTGCGTTTATTTTTGCAATAAACTCTTCTATTCATTCTTTTTTAATTTTAAATTACACAAACAAAGATAGAGTGACTCTAGATGTTGGGTTTTATTATATGTCTAACGCCTTTGGTAGATTAATTGGAACATTATTATCAGGACTTGCATTTGAATATGGTGGATTAACAGCGTGCTTATTAGTTACAGCGACCTTACTCTTACTAAACAGCCTATCAATCGAAAAACTAAATTTAGCAAATGTGAAGTTTAATTAAAGCTTTTAACTTTTTCGTTTTGCTTTGATAAGCTGGATTGGTAAATAGCCTCTAAAACCGAAATATTTTGAAATTTTTCAACGTCAGTGAAAAGATATTCTCTTTCGCCGTTAATACTATCAATGAAATTATGTATATTTGCAGAAACTGTGTCCGTCCATTCAAAGTTTTCTTCTTCGATAGTACCATCATTCATGACTGTTTTCATGGAAGAAGGTCCTGGTGTGTCTGGGTGAGAGCTATCAACCAATTCAACCCAGCCGTTTTCTCCCCAAACAGTAACCCTTTGGTAATGAGGTGTTTTTAATATTGCCGTAATTTGAGTACTAAGACCTGAATAATGTTGAAGGCTTGCTGTAACAACGTCACCAGTTTTAAAATCTAATACTCGCTTAGCAGTTGTTGCAAAAACACTATCTACAGGTCCAAACAACCAAATCATTAAATCAGTTAAATGAACACCCATACCAGTCATGCCAGCAGCGGGAGCAAACTTAGGATCAGCTCTCCAATTATCAGAGGGCAAACCTGCCAGCTTATCATGACTAAAATGTCCCTCTGCGTACATTATACTTCCTAACTTATTAGAAGTTACAATCTCCTTTAACCTCATCCACCCTTTTTCAAATCTCCTTTCATGACCAACACCAAGTATCAACCTATTCTGATTACAAGCATCTATCATTTTTTTGACTTCAATTGATTTCAATGACAAAGGTTTTTCACAAAAAACATGAATTCCATGTTTTGAAGCCTTGATGGTTTGTTCCATATGAAAGGAATTAGGAGTACATAGAATGATAGCGTCAAATTTGCTTAAACTTAACGCTTCATCATAATCTTTATAAATTTCAAGATTATGATATTTAGCTATTTTTTGAGACTCTTCATCTGGGAAAGGATCAATCAAACTAACTATCTCCAATTTGTCAGAGGTAGATAATCTTTCAATCATCACTTTGCCCCACCAACCAAGGCCCGCTATTGATAACTTAATAGTCAAAACAAAACTTGATTAAGGCGAAGGAATTAATTGGTCATTTTGTGGAACAAGCCAACCCTTTTGTACGGCTGGTCTGTCTGCCAATTCTTTATACCATCTTACAACATTTGGAAAATCATTTAGATCTATTTCCTGCCAATCAAATCTAGCAGTCCAGGGCCATATTGATATATCAGCGATACTATATTCATTGCCTGAAATATATTGATGCTGACCAAGACGCTTGTCCATTACGCCATATAATCTTCTAGCTTCTTTAGAATATCTTTCTTCAGCATAAGCTGATTTACCTTTATTATATTTAACAAAGTGGTGGACTTGACCAAACATAGGCCCTACACCACCCATTTGCCACATTAACCATTCAATAGTTCTAAAATATTCATCTGAGTTGGACTTATTAATTAATTTTCCACTCTTCTCAGCTAAATACATAAGGATAGCCCCTGACTCAAATAATGAATAATTATTATTATCTTTATCAACTATTGCAGGAATTCTGTTATTAGGAGACACTTCTAAAAAATGTGACTGAAATTGTTCATCTTTTGCAATATTTATTGAATGAACGTTATAATCCATACCAATTTCTTCAAGCATAATTGAAACTTTTCTTCCATTAGGCGTGTGCCAAGTATATAAATCTATCATTATCTAATCCTCTTATTAAAGCGTTATTACTAAACCACCTTTGGTTTTTCTGCCTTCAAGTAAGTTATGAGCCTCTACAATTTTCTCGAGTGGCATTTTGTCATGAATAGCAACCTTTAAACGACCATCAGCTATTCTACTGTAAAGCTGAAAAGATGCGTCATTATACTCATCTCTATTTGCAATATAAGTAAATAATGTTGGACGTGTCACAAACAATGACCCTTTTGCTGAAAGAAGGCCTAAATTAAAATCAACAATAGGACCTGAAGCCTGACCAAAAAGTGCCCATAAACCTCTAGGCTTCAAACAGTCCATTGATCCAGGAAAAACAGATTTTGCAACGCTGTCATAAACAACATCACATTTTTGATTATTGGTTATATTCATAACTTCAGCAACAAAGTCCTTGTCATTATAATCAATCACGTGGTGATAACCTGCTTTTTTTGCGGCTTCAGCTTTTTCTGGTCCACCAACAGTACCAATCATAGTAGCACCAATTTCACTACCCCATTGACCCATTAATTGACCAACACCACCAGCAGCAGCATGTACTAAAGCTGTCATACCACTCTCTAATTTAAATGTTAAGTGAAGTAAGTAATGTGTTGTAAGGCCCTTTAGAGTACTAGCAACTACGTCATGGTC
>Ga0255773_10005556_pt1 | contig 10291 bp, 9 predicted proteins | sample 011ome_17_FD_179971 | JGI IMG/M metagenome (GOLD analysis project Ga0255773, IMG submission 179971) | Coastal salt marsh microbial communities from the Groves Creek Marsh, Skidaway Island, Georgia - 011502XT metaG (version 2) | ecosystem: Environmental > Aquatic > Marine > Intertidal zone > Salt...
CACCACGAGCCTCTGCTTCTAGTTTAGCAATCTCTGCTTCTTCTTCCTCAAGACGTTTACGTTTACGTTCATAGTTGTAACCACGGTCAACAAAACCCGCAGTCTTAGTTGGTTCGACTTCTGCTAATTCAGGCATTTATTTCTCCTTATGTTGGGGCCAGCTGCGCTGGGTAGCCTTATTGCCTATCTTGATCCTAAGCCACCACGCTTGGGATTAATCTTTGTCGGTTGTCCTACTGTAATTGCTTTACCTAATTCTGGTCCAACAAGTTTTGTTAAGACATTTCCTACTGGTGTACCTATTATACGCCTTACAGTTTCTTTTTCTTCTTCAGAAAGATCACTATGACGTTTTGCTATAGTGTTCTTATATTCGTCTAGTTCCATAGTTTACCCTCTAATACTAACAGCTCTTTTCCAGCAAACGTAGGATAGTCTACTACTTTGTAACGTTTAAACTGTGAACCAAAAAGCCCTATAATAAGGTTTTTGTGAGGGGATATACAATGGTATTTATCACCTGTACTTGGTTCTACATAAGACCATTGCAATGCATCGAAACTAAACTGACCACCCATAGGTTCTGGGCTACTCATTGGTATCTTATCAAACAACTTCCAATTATTATGATAAGACAGTATTATAGATCCATGCTTTGCAGTGAGGTCTATCATTTTCTGAAAAAAGTCTAGTACCTTTTCCAAAGATGGTTGGTGTGAATAACCAAACCAAAAGTTTGTTACTAAGTCAAATTTCTTTTTAGTTCTCCAACTTAGTATGTTTGCAACAGAGTAATCTACGTCATACTCTGTATTTTCTTTATGTTGATCTATCATCAACTTAGATTTATCAACACCTAACCTTTTAAAGTTACCAGAAGCTTTTCGCAAATGATAACCAGTACCACAGGCAACATCGCACCAAGATTCGTGGTTGTAGTAATCCATTACCCTTTCTATAACTGTTATTTCAAAATTAATATCAGCTTTTTGATTTGGGTGATGAATGTACCTTTCTTCGTATATCTCTACTAGGTTAGGGTTGTCATATGGTTCTTTAGACAACTTCTCCATTTTCCCTTATAAACTTGGTGTCACCACCTACTACGTCAAAAACTTTCATCCAAAAGTTCTTTAACGGAGAGTATATCACACCATGTTTGTTTTGTCCATAGTAATATTTACCATAAGACACAAGGGGATCTGCAAATAGTTTTGTGATAATCCACTTAAATGTTTTTGACTTACGCATTAGTGGTACAAGTACTTCAGCCATACGATAGTATCCACGACGATTGCGATCAGTCATGTACTCATCACGGTATCTACGTACTACTTCATCCATAGTACCATCACCATAGCGAGCTTCTAGCATAATAAAGCAGCATCCACCGCCTCCTCCACTAGAGGAACTACTAGAAGAACCACCTCCGCCGCCGCTAGAAGAACTGCTAGAACTGCTGCTAGAACTACTGCCACTACCTGTATATCCGTCAGCAGTTTCTGCCTTAACAATTTTACCGCCAATATTTACGGTAGCACCAACTCCCTCTGCATCAATTGCATCATAATAGTTATCATAGGTTGGGATACTACTACTACCAGAAGAGCTGCTACTAGAGGAACCTCCTCCTCCACTGCTTGAGGAACCTCCTCCTCCACTGCTTGAGGAACCTCCTCCTCCACCAGAAGAACTGCTGCTAGAAGAACCACCACCATATCCACCACTATCTGGTGGGGCAGAAGGATCAAATCCAGGGCCATCATCATAATCAGGAAGTGTAGAAGTTGTTGTTGGTGGCAATGCAGATATAGGATCATTTATAATAGAGTCAATCAAATCGTCATTATCTGACGGTTTAAGGGTCATTCCTGGACCGTCATCATCGTCATCATTATTATTATTACCATAACCACCACTTTCTGGAGGTGCAGATATATCAAATCCTGGTCCAAAATCTGGCTCCGTGTCGTAATTACCATAACCACCACTTTCTGGAGGTGCAGATATATCAAACCCTGGACCATCGTCATCGTCATCATTATTATTACCATAACCACCACTTGCTGGAGGAGCTGATATATCAAATCCTGGTCCATCGTCATCGTCATCGTCATCAATCGGAGGTAAGAAATCTTCTGGGTTAGTTATAACATCATTAATAAAATCTGCATTATCTGGTGGTATAATTGTTACGTTATCATCAAAGTAACCACCCGTATCTGGAGGAGCAGAAGGATCAAACCCAGGACCAGTACCACCTCCAGTACCATCTCCAGTACCACCTCCAGTACCATCTCCAGTACCACCTCCAGTACCATCTCCAGTACCACCTCCAGAGCCACCACCAGAGCCACCACCATCATCACTACCAGATCCTGGTCTTAATTTAGGTTTTATTGCACCAATATCATACTTAGTTGGGTCGTAAGTATATTTAACAGCACCACTAGTTGGATCATATACTGCAATAATACCCTTACTTGGATCAGAAGCTGTTTTTTCTAAATGTTTAATAAAGTCTTCTTGACTATCAAAAATATTTTTACCGTTAGGATCTTTAGCAGTAGCACTTAACGCCCAATCAATTTGAGTAGAGTTAATCTGTTTAGCAAACTGATCACCATTAATAAATGCGTCTGGTAAAATACCCAATCCATTTTGTTTAATGTACTTTTCACGCTGTGCTGTTAAATCATCTAAAAGTTTTTTCTGCTCATCATAATTAGGGTTAGAATCTTTTGTACCAAGATTTTCAGTCAGTACGATAATGTTACCAGCTACTTGTGCTGCCGTAGTTGCCTGTTGGAACTTACCAATAGCACCACCTGACAAAAGTTTTTCAATGAAGTTTCTATTATCTGGGTCCATTGCATCTTGAGACCCCTTGATAATATCTTCAAAAGTTTCTGTACCGTCACCCTTATAACCATAATCTTCCATCCAAGCATTACGTTGCTCGTCAGTAACTTCGGGTGTATCTGGTCCACCATCGTCATCACTACTAGGTCTAGAGATAGACTCATCTAATCCACAACCAGATGCAACAAGGGTATCATATCTGTCTTGGTCTGCAGGTAGTTGTAAGGTATTAATAGATCCATCAGGACAATGCAGTGTTACTGTTGTTTGGTCACTAGTACCACCACCTCCACCAGTAGGAGCAGGGGCAGGGGTCTCCCAACTAAAAGCACCTCTGTATGTTGATGGTGTTGTAACACCTACTTCAGCTTCTGTACCGCCTGGATAGTAACTTCCATCACCACCTTCGTCATAACCTTTAGGTTGTTGGTACATATTAGATTGTTGTGCATAAGGATCAGCTGGTGGCATCTGTTGGGTCATCATTCCACCCATAGCTGCACCTACCATGCTTTGCATTGCATTAACTTCGTCTTTTGAAAATCCAGTTGCTTGTGGTCCACCTGCAGGGACAGGCTGTCCGCCAATACGACCATTAGCAGCCATATCGTTTAGACCGCCTTTACCTTGGTTACGCAGATCTTCAAAGAACTTTACTCCATAATAACGAACAATATCAGCAGGAACAACGTATTCACCATCAGACAATTGCGCTGGGATGTCGTCACGTACTTCGTTTGCGTTAGAGCCTACAGGAACATTATTGCCCGATACAGGATCTACTTGTTGTCCATCTGTCTTAAGGCCACCTTGTGGCGGCATCATATTGTTCCGCATGTTATTTACCCCCTGCGAATATTTCGTTCATTTGTTTATCTACTGCTCCACCCTTAGAGTATCTTTTTACACCCATAGCACCAAAACCCTGTAACTCTTTATCTATACCGAGGGCATACCTAACAAAATTAATACCACCTTCGGCATACCTTGATACTTCTTTGTCGTCCATAGTTTCAAAGGTAGACTTAAGTTTTTTAGAAAGCTTTTCAGTTTTACTATCAGGTTTAGTTTTAGCGTACTCTCTGGCAGTCTCCATCTTTTTTCTTTCAGATATTTCTGAAGTTAATCTTGGTTGGTCTTTACCATAAGTTGGTCTTGCTCTTAAACCTACTGCACCAGCCTCTACTTCAGAAGCTGTTTGCATATATGTTTTAAAACTTTCTGCCTCAAGTTCCCTCATCAACTCTGCCATTTTTTTAGCTGTTTTAGGATTTGAGTAACGATCTCCAGAAGCTGATGAAACAAGAGTTAGCCCATCAGCATCCTCTTTAAAAAGTTTTACCATCTTATCCCTAAGTTTAATAGCTCTAGGGCTTTTAGCTAAGGCAGTTTCTTTATAGGCCTGATTAAATCTACTTGTCTCTGTAATAGCTTTAGTATATCCAGTTGGATTACCGCCTAATTGTTGTAAGCCAACTTTAAGAGCATCTTGATGTTGAGCTGCATGTTGCAGTTCATGAAAAAACGTATCCCTAAAAGCAGAGCTGTTAATATTATCAATACCCCTGTGTTCTGGACCAACTACAATTGAACCATAACTTCCCTTAGATGGATCAAAATGAGCGCCTGTTTTTAATTCAGGATCTATATAAAATGCAACATGTTTTAAGTCAGGATACTCTTCAAAAAGTTTTTTGTGGGTTGGTATTAAATTTCCAACTCGTACTGGTCTTTTTTCAGTAGCTTCTAAATAAGTTATATATCCATCATTTTCTTTTATTATAATACCTTTGTCTGGTATTTCAAATTTAAAAGGGCTTTTTGGTTTTTGGTTAGGTCTTGGTCCTAAGTAATCTTCTGGAGATCCTGTCTCAACTCTGCCTGTTATTTCTTCAATTTGTCTAGGACTATAACCTCTGGCTTTTAAATCCTCAGCTTTATATAATGCCCTGTTATCATAACTCTTAGCACCTGGGCCAGCAAGTATCTTTTGTGCAGCAATACTTTCCGCATCTGGACCTTTGAGTGCCTCTAAAGTTTTATCTATTTTTCTAGTACCACCAAACCTTTTAGCACCAGCTCTGATTGCATCAATAGCTACTTTATCTAATCCAGGAATTAGACCAATAACTTCTGCGCCACCCATTAACCCAACTTTATAATAATCTGGATTTTCTTTTTTAAGTTCTTCTCTAATGTCGTTTATTCCGAACACAGTTCCTGCAGGAGTAAACTCTATGCCAACTTCAGCTGCCTTAACACTGGATGGTTTCTGTCTTCTATATCTACCAGTAAGTGGGCTGGTAATCATATTCATAAAACTAGATAAACCGCCCTCGTTAAAAACACCATGTTGGTTAGGGCTTGTTAAATAGTCTAGGAAGTCTTTACCTTTTTCAATGTAAGGTTCTGCTCTTCTTTCTATTGGTCCTTTGGGTTCTGGTTCCTCTTGCATCGGGAACTCTTCTGGAAAACCTTTCTTTGCAGCTTCTGGATTAAACATCGTACTAGAACGCCACTTCGCATACTCAACTGCTTTCTCTTGGCTACTAAATACAGGAAGCTCTTCACCAGTAATAAAGTCAACAGGCCCACCCTTACTAAGTTTGTTCCTAACTTGAACTGTTCTTTTAAATACTTCTTCGTCAGAAAGTCTTTTACCTTGACCATCTATTGTAGGCAAAGTAGCCCAACCAGTACCCCAAGGAACAGTAGTTGTAACCTCAGAATAACTAGTGCCTTTTTTACCAGTAACCTCCCCAGTATGATCTACCCAAACTGGTCTACCTCTTACGGTAAGCCTTTTTGTTTTAGATCTTGGACGTATCTTGGGTCTAGGACTCTGCTCCATTTATTTTATCTCGCAATTTTAAAAGGCTACGAAGAGCACGTATTTCACCTTGAAGTCGGTAGACCTCATCAAGTTCTCTGGATTGCTCAAGAGCTACATGAGTAAAAGCAATCCTTGATGCTATTTCTTCTATGTAAGGTGTGTAAAACTCTGGGTTATTTACAAAAGGTTTTAATGTATTGTTCACGACTAGCTTCATTGCATTGTAGGTTCACCACCAGTATTGCCTGAGAAGCCCTGTTCTCCTGGCTGAGGTGCTGTTCCAGTTCCTATAGTACCACCCCCTGCACCACTCGTATCCTGTACTTGTGCACCAGCAGGAGCGCCCTGTGCACCTTCTTGAGGTGGAGCACCCTCTGGACCAGGAACTCCTGGTTGTGGTTCAGGTGGATTTGCTTCTCGGAATTGTTTTAGTATTTCAGCTTGTATAGCTGCTTCTGACATGTTGTTGCCAACCTTGTCTGGATCAAGATCCATAGACTTAGCAATCTCACGAACAATATAATCCATACGTGCAAACGGTGCAAGAGCTGGGTTGGATACGACCTGCATAAATTGCATCAAGCGTTGGCTACGTACTTCGTTAGCCATCAAGCTTTCTGTACCACGAGCTTTAACTTCAAGATCACCCTTAACTTCTTTATCGTAGTCAAACTGCATATTAAAGTTAAAGAATGCTTTACCTAGTGGAGCTAGTAAATAGTCGTCAATGTTTTTAACTACATTACGGATAGAGCCGTTGGCAGCAGACATGAGCATAGAAATACCAGAAGCAGTACGACCCACTCCCGATACGCCTGTCTGACCATGAGCGAAAGATGGGAAGCCAGTTGATTCATCTGCTAGTACCCTTGCCTTATCAAACATCTGCATGTTTTCATTTGATACGTTGGGGAACTTAGTGCCGAAGATGGCTTGACCAGGTGCCCCTCCCTGTCTCCGAAACACTTTGCCTGGATACACGGAGAGGTCTTGCCCTGGGACGAGGTTAGTCTCGTCTATCTCAATAAGCAAGTTGCCAGATAAGGCAGCGTTATCAACTGCCATACGCATAAAACCATTCATAAGTGTTTGGGTATCGTCCATATTTTCTGCAATACCAACACCAAAAATACTGTAAGGATTCATTTCATAAGGTGCAGCAAAGTACGGTATGTACGCTGGAGTAAACGGATTCATTACAAGTCGTAGTACTTGGCTATTACAGATCCATGCATTTACACTAACTTGCTCAGAGTCTTTTAACTCTTCTGGTATTTCTACACCTTGTTTTTCGATAATCTCTGTATCAACAAAACCCCAGAACTCTAGAACTTCAAAACGATCTGCGTGGTCTTGTTCGGTGTTGTCTTCCATGACATGTTCCCACCACTCTTTGTTATAGCTTTCGCCAAGAGATAGTGCATTGTCAATTGCATTCTCACGGAAGTACGGACGGTTCTTCAAAGAACGTAGTTGTGAGCGTGACATCTTGTGCCGTTCAACTACATACTCTGCTTCTTCCATTGTAGCTGCATCTGGGTCTGGATAAAAGTTCCAGATAGATACAGACGATGTTTGTGGAATTGTTTTAAATACTGGTGAGTATTCTCCCTCGTCATTCCAATTAGGGTATTCTTTATCTACTGCAAACGGACCCTTCATGATACCTGTACCAAACAGGGCAGACTCAAAAGCTGCAGCACGTAGGTGTTTCTTTGCGTGAGATTCTTCTAGCTGATCATGGATTTTCTTTTCCATTTTCTTGGCAGCAACTTCTGCAGGATATATGTGTACAGATGTTGGACTACCATTAATTCCAGGTTTTACATCGTCCATGACTGGAGCAAGTTTTGCTTTCATAGCACCAAGACGTTCTTGATATTCTTGGTATGTTTCACCTGGAAGTAGCTCTTCCATTGTGTCTGGCTGTTCAGCTACAGCTTTACGTATCTCTGGGTTTGTTTCAAAGTTTACTACTTCCTCAATACCTTCGGGAAGTTTAGTAGGATCAATAGTAATTGGAAACTTATTGCCACCGAACAACACATCAGCAATTTGTCCATAAGCTGCTAGTACTTTCGTCTTAGTAACCTTAACAAATACTTGAGATCGTTCTGTAGAAGTAAATTGTACATCTGGTCCGTATATACCACGGTAGTTACGGTAAGCTTGAATCCAACGTTCTTCATCAAGTTGTCGTGCCGTTTCAGCTTTAGTATATTTTTCTTTTACAAACTGAACAATCTCACCAGCTTGTGGATCATGGTACAAATCTTTTTCTACATCTTCAATTGAAGAAGACGTTTCATCGTCCATCATCATTTCGTTTTCAAAGATTTCATCTTCTTCCATACTAGTTCCTTAATAACCAAACGTTGAATCTGACGCTTGAAAGCCAGATCTTTGTGTGCTGGCATCAAAATCAAATATGCTGCTACGTGGTCTAGTCATTATACCATAACGTAAAGCATCATACAAGTGATCTTCTGCTTTTGTGTCCACATCTTCTGGATTATTTTTATCCAGTGGTATGGACGGTAGTTGTGAGATTACATTAGTGCAGCTATTAAAAAATACTAGTCTGGGTTCTTCAGTAAATTCATCCACTTGTAATCTTCTATGTAATTCGTTTTTACCCGATACACGAGAACCTTTAGATCTGTCAGAGGGTCTCCAACGACAACCCTTCATAATCATTTGTTCAGCCAATGATGGGCCAGTATCACCACGATTATGCCATAAACTAGAATCGAGAACACCATACCGTATCTTCTCTTCACTCTCTATTTCAAGTATCATATCAGCTAAATCTGTTGCTGTAACCTTAGATACATAGAGTTCTCTATAGACTACCAGCTGTTCTGCTGGGGTTACTGCCATCCATACGACACCAGTATAAGATCCATATCCGTAGTCGCAAGCTCTAAACCTTACCCAACTTTTTGGTATGTCGTAAGGTTCTATTACGTGTATGTTACGGTTAAACTCAGGAAACGCTGCACCCTCGTTAATATCCCAGTCACCTTCTAGTAACTGTCTACGTTGATGTTCTGGAAGAGAAAGCAGGTTTGCTTCATACATACCATCCTCAGCTAAGTAAGGATTATCGAATAGGGTAGCAGGTATGAACCTACGTTTAAATAGTGGCTCACCCTCTCTCGAATGTCCTTTCGGCCAAGAAATGATTTCACCGCTGTCTGTGTCTGTCGCCCAAAAATCTTCATTAGGTATACTAGGATCTATAAATGTTTTCTTTACCCATTGGTGGCCAGGACCACCTGGGTTACTTGTTGCCCTCATATACAAGGGTAGCCCACTAGCTTTGGTTGTACGAAGACGTGACCTCATATAGTTCCAAGGATAGGGTGTAGGCCATTGCGTTAATTCGTCAAAACCAATCCAGTTAAATGCTTGTCCTTGATAGCGCATGACATCATCATCACGATCAAGGTAAGACATCCAGAGTGTAGCTCCACTAGGGGCTACCCAAGTTTTATCTCGTTCCATAAACTTGATACCAGGAATTGCTTTGGGATATAACTGTTTAGAAACAGAGATAAGCTCTCTAAGCTCTTCAGTGCTTCTACGTACAAGCAACATTCGAGCATTTGGATTGTTCAGGTATCTAACAGGATCGGCAATCATTGCGTATGACTTACCGCCACCTGCAGATCCTCCGTATAAGACCTCCTGTTCTGTTGATGCTAGGAAATCTGTCTGTGGACCAGGGTTAGGTTCAAAGATTATTTCTCTTTGTACCTGCTCTACTTCAACTGGCTCGTGCTTCGGAGTTGCTGGTGTCAACTCTACTTTTTGCACCGAGTCTTTGGGCTTCGAGCTTTTCCGCCTTTTCTGCTGCCTCTTTGTACCTTTCGGCATAGAAACGTTGGACTGAAGCTTCTTTCTTACGCTTGTGCTCAAGTTTAACTCTCTTATATAAACCTACGTGGGAAAGGTATCTACCAGAAGTTTCACTTAACCAAGCAGCTACTTCTCTATAGCTATACTGCTTTAAATGTTTTTTAGCCTGTTCAAAAAGCTCTAGCTCTTCTGGAATTGGTTGTAGTATATCACAATCATCGGGGTCTTGTCTATAACCAAATGGCACAAACCTTCCGATTCTTACTATCGGTTCCCACTCCCATTCACCATCTTCTTTTTGAGGTTTAGGTAATTTCCAAGTCTTAGTTTTCATCTGCTTTCGGAGGCAAAATAAACAAAGGACTGTCTGCTTTAACTTCGACTTTTTCTGTTTTTACAAAGCCAGCTCTATCAAGGAAGTCCTTAGCTGCTGCCATCTTCTCTTTATTGCCCAAGTCGGTAGGGGATCTCATTACTTGCATCATAGACCAAACAGCTTGAGGCCCACGAGTTGATATAAAATCACGAGTGCGTTCAGCTATCTCTTCTTTAAGAGGAGCCATAACAACAGTCGTAGATGTACCGTCAGCATACCCTGCCATCTTTAATGCAGCGACAGGGTTGCCTTCGGCTTCGTTAAACAATGCATCTAAAAATGCTTGTTGCTTTTCAGTGAGGTTTTTCGCCATATACTTTTTCTTTTATCTGTGACCTTCCAATACCAAGGTCGTTCAG
>Ga0255773_10005573_pt1 | contig 10265 bp, 9 predicted proteins | sample 011ome_17_FD_179971 | JGI IMG/M metagenome (GOLD analysis project Ga0255773, IMG submission 179971) | Coastal salt marsh microbial communities from the Groves Creek Marsh, Skidaway Island, Georgia - 011502XT metaG (version 2) | ecosystem: Environmental > Aquatic > Marine > Intertidal zone > Salt...
GCATACCCAGTCGCCTTGGCTCTCGCAATCCACCTCCACCGTGCTACACGTAGAATTTTGGAAGGTGTGGTAGAGGCCGCAGTAGTGCCCCATCTCGTGGGTGATGACAGCGGAGGCCAAGTGTTCAGCCTTCATGTAGATGCCGTCCCACGTGTAGTTCACGGGGTTGCTGTTGACCCACGAGAAGCCCGCTACCCCCGAGCCCACACTTGAAAAGACGTAGATGTTACATACGTCGGTGGCGGGTGTCCCTGAAATGTCGTTCGCCTGCATCGCTTGGTAGTAGAGCGGGACGTCGTAGATAGGATGTTCTGTTTCGAGGCTGTCGTACTCGTTGTAAAAGTTGGTCTGGTGGCGGCAAGGGATAACGTTTGTCCCCACCATCTGCTCTTGAAGGATAGCAAAGGCCGCCTCTACCGTCTCAGGATTCGAAGCACCGTCGAAGACGTGGAAAGCCACCGGGAGGTACTTGGTGAAATAGTCCGACTCCCTGTTGCCCCCCGTGCGTAGAGCGAGCCAATTCTCGAAGTCGTGGTCTACGTGGGTGCATTGCTCACCACATACGTCCTGACCCCATACGGGCAGAGTCAAAAACACAAGAAACAAAGAGAAGAGGTGCTTCATTTTTTGGGCTTTGGTTTGTTTTTATCGAGCCACGCCTGCAAGAGGACGATGTTTTCTTGGCGGGTCATTGGAGGAGCTTGCGTGCGAGGTCAGGATCAAGCTGCCCATCACCACGAGAGATGGTCATTCCGTTTTGGTAGTAGGCCGTCTTCTCCGGGAACATATCCGCGCCCGTGTTGGACGTGTACTCCGGGAAGAGAGAGAGGTTGTAGCAGAGATATTCTACGAGGCGCGTCGTGTAGAACTGGGCGTTCTGCCGTGCGTTCTCAATTTCGCGGTGTAGGTCGGCCTCGGAGATGGCGGCGGTGTTCTCTGCCGTCCTAATAACGAGCCCGCCGTTGTCCAATTTCACGTACAAATTCGGAAGCAGCTCCACCATACTCCACCACACCACGACCTTCCGCACGTATCCGTCCAAGAGGGCTTCGTAGTTATCCGTGATGGTACCGCCTGAGACGTCGGCTTTCAACTTCTCCAGCAGCTCGGTGCCGAGGTATTGCTGGAGGTGTTTGTCTTGTGCCAAGATGATGGCCGGAACCATGACCGCATCCTCTACCCCGCCGTTGAGCTGGGTGATACGCTTCATGTAGTCAGGGTTGACAAAGAGAACTTCTGCTTGTAGTGCCATTTTAGCGAGGGTTTAGGTAGCCGTTGTTTGGCATTGTTGCGGGAATCTGTGAGATCCGTGGGTCTTGCGTCTCGATTTGATTTGCTCGGCGCTGCGGTTCGGGCAGTTGTGAGATGATTTGACGCGCTCGGTTAACGCTCACCCGCTGGTTGTTGCGCTTCAAGTAGGTGCGACGAATCCAACGGTGCTTGCAATTAGGCCCGCCCTTGTACAAAAGGAGGTCGTAGGTGTCCGTGCCGTTTGGCCCGAAGCCGGGGTTCACTGCACGAGCCGATGCACCGCCCAAAGACGCGGGCCAGTTTGCTCCTACAATGTCCTCACGGCGGTAGACCCTTTGCGAGCTCATCATCTTTCGGCAGAAGTCACGCTCTGGGTTTTGGCTTCCGTCGTAGATGTAGCGAATCTTCACCACGTCGTTGTCGATTTGGCTTCGGTTATCGGGAGCCGTGTTCGTGTCGGATGTCCCACCGGGAACGCGCATGGCAAAATTCCACTGGGCATCTTGCACTTGTTCGAGTTCCTCGTCGTATTCGCGCTCATCAATCAAGACCCACTCGTCCTCGTTGATTTCTTCGCCTTGCTCAATGAGCCATTCTGCGGCGTCGATGTTCAAAGTAATTTCCTCGGACAAGTTGCAGCACGCTTTACGGCTCATCTCGACCTCTACGGGCTCCATAGGCGGCACTTCTTCAACTGAGACAACGGTTGGGGTACCTGCGGCCCCGAAAATGCTCTCAAGGGCGTCTTTTACAATGCGCTGGTAAGGCTTCACCACTTGCTTGTCGAAAAGCTCCGAGGCAATCTCCAACTCTTGCGTGTTTCCAAGCTGTCCGGCTGTCTTCACGCCAAACATAGCCGAAGACACCACGCGGTGTCCCACCATGATTTTGTCTGACACCTCCGTAGAGAGGAATTGGTATTGCTTATCCGCGTCGGAAAGGGGGAACGGCTCGAAGTCGGGCTTACGTTCGGGAGAGTCCGAGTAGGTTACGATGAACTTACCCGCGTTGGTAGCCCCGGCCAGTTGGCGCTCGATGTCGTTACGAATCTTGTGCCGCTCCTCCTGCGCTGGGACTCCGTTCTTGAAGTGGATGGAGAACGAAGGAGCGAGGCCGTTCTTAATATTGTTGATGTGGTACTTTCCAATTTCCTTGTCAAGCTCGATGTAATCAATCGAGCCGATGTAGTCGGGCTTGGGGTAGTAGTACGATCCGGGAGAGAAGGGCTTGACGTACAAGATTTGCACGGGGTATTCTACCGAATCCTCCGGGTTGAAAGCACGCACGAGCTCCGGCTCGATTTGATTGTCCGACCAGTCCTTTGAGTAGTAGTAAAAATTGACGTTTTCGTCGTTGTCTACCTCAGCCGAGCGGATATTCTCGAAGGGACAATGGCGCACCTTGGCAACCGTCGTGCGGTCGATGCTGTACACGACCTCCAGCGCGAAGCCTCCTTGAATCTTCAGGTCGAGGCACGCCTTGCGGACTTCATCTTGCAACCCCCACTCTTCAATCTTGAGGCGAGCGTCCAACGTGTCGGCCTGTACCCCGTCGCCGTAGATCATATAGGCGATGGAAGTGCAGAGGGCGTTGTGCGTGGCGCTGCTCTTGTAGAGGTCGATGAGGTACTGCGGGAAGAGGTTGTCGTCCCCGTACTGAACGTAGCCCTCGTTGGAGGGTCTCTCCTCGTAGGAGCGTTCTTGGTATTCGTTGAGTTTTAGTAAATCCATCACTCGTAATATATAACGTTGTCAGGGATAGAGACGTTAGGAATAGTCCACGCGGGTTCGTCGCTTACTTTGCATGGCCCAATTTCGCACACCCCAACCACACTTGCGTCCGTTGGGTCGAGGTTAGAGTCGGAGTTTTGCCCGTAGATAGTGTAGGTGTAGAGCCCCGATTGAGTCAAAAGGATTTCGCCGTTTACCGGGTCGTCGTTATTCGTGGGGAGGTCGGCCTGTGAATACCTTTCGTTGTCGTATGCGACGTTGAAAATGCACGCAAATTGCTCCTTGGTGGCTTGATTGACCAACACCAAAAGGTAGTCCGTAAAAGCGGGCAAGAACTTGCGATTCTCAAAAGGTGTCACCGTGACGGTGTTGGAGGCGCTGTTTGGAGATAGATGAATCATGCTTCAAAATAAAGGGGAGAGCAACTGCCCTCCCCCTCCTTGTAACGATAACGGCCTAAGGTTGGCCCGATATTTTCAGAACTTACGGAGCAATCGTGAAGGTCACGTTGGCTTGTCCTGCCTTATCAAAGAAAGGAGCTGCGCTGACCTCTTGTGCTGACAACTCCAACGTGAAGCCGTTTTGGTCGCCAGCAGCGGTGCCCGTCTGTACGGTACCTCCGGAAGCCTCGACTCCGTTCTTGTTGCCCATCACGAAGTAGTTGTCGTTCGTGTCCTGAACGATAACGGCCATGCGGCCTTTGGTGATGTTTGAAATCTCCACGATGTCGGCAGCGTCCAATTTGTTGAACGTAGCAGACAATACTTGGTCGAAGTAGACCGTACCTGCCTCAATGTTTGAAGTGACGGTCTGCGTCAAAGAGCCAGAGCCGCGCGTCATGTCGTAGGTGTAGACCGTGAGAGCAGCAGTAGCGTCTCCAATCTCACCCGATACGGGAGCCTCCCAAATACCTTCAGACCACTCACCGATGTAGATACGCTTGATTCCTCCGAGAGCATCTTTGCAACCCGTTCCGCGTCCTGCGAGAGTTAGTGTACAAGCCATGTTGTAGGGTTTAGTGAAAGTTGGGGGGAGCCTGTTCTCTCCCCCCTTCTCTCGGGTTCAATTATTAGCTGGAGCGGCGAGCTACTGCGATGGCAGCTTCGTCCACAATCTGACAACCGCCAGAGAACTGCATGATCACACGAGTCACGTCGTCACCCGTCACGTCACGCAAGTTCAAGATAGAGGCGTTGATGTGGTCGGTCAAAAGGTCAGTACCGAAGTACAAGTTTTCACGCTGTGCGAAGACGAAAGAGTCGTCAGGCATACCAGCAGGCGTGATGATTTCGTAGCCCTTGTAGTTCTGAGCGAATCCTTCAGCCAAGTAGGTCAGCTCTGCCGTGCCAGCGATGGCCTCGAAGTAGAGTTGCTTCATGGCACGAGACATGAAGAGCTTGGTGTTGGGGTCGCCAGCGATGACAGCAGGAACAGCCAAAGCGTTCAAGCGAGCCAAGATGTTGGCAGCGGTGGTGGCACCCGTCAACAAATCCTCTTCGCCGGGAGTGGCGGCAACGATTTTGTTCATCAACCCTGCGAAAGAGTTGTACGTTCCCGTCGTTGCTCCGTCGGTGTAGTCGTACTTGCCCTGCCAGATATTGCGCTCGACAGCCTCGGCGGTCTTAGCGGCAACGTACTGAGCCACGAACGTCGTGAAGTCAGCAGGAGCGGCGGAGTTTTGTCCGCGCATCTGAGCACCTTCCCACGTAGCGCGGAGGTCTTCGTTGCATACCTGCTCGTTAATCTTCAGAGCGTCAACGGCCAAGATAGCCTCGCCCAAAGTCAACTCACCAGAACCGGGGGTTGTGAACGCGCAGTCGTCGTTGGCTTGGATAGCCACGCCGGAGAACTTCCGGAGAACTGCTTTAGAGTGAACATTTTCACGAACGGTCACATATCCGTTCGCGATGGTGTCGGCAGACAAGACAGCGGCGGACACGTAAGGACGTGCCGCTTCTCCCGTGTAAGTACCGACGGCAACAGTTGCGTTTGCCATTATTTAGAGAAGTTTTGAAGGAGAGCTGACACGCGCTCCTGAGTTGATAGATTCTTGAGGTCGAGAGGCTCACGCTTCGTCGTTGGGGCTTGATGCTTCAGGCCCGCTTCGGCGGCTTTCTTTTGCATGGCTTCGAGCTCCGCCTTGACAGCGGCAAGTTCGACAGCCACAGCGTCCTCTTCTTTTTTTGGTTCGGGGGTGTCGGCTGACATCTCCTCCTTGTCGTCCTTGTTCAAGGCTTCAAAGGCGGCAGCAATCATCTTTTCGACTTCGGCCTTGGTGACGTAGCTGGGTGTCTCCTCAGCTTGCACCTCTTCCGTTTCTTCGGAGGCTTCTACCTCTTCGGTTGATTCTGAAACTTCCTCGGAAGCCTCTACTTCCTCCACTACCTCTTCGGTAGCTTCGCCAACAGAAGTAACTACACCGCCATCACCTACGACAATGACGCTTCCGTCTTGGAGCGTGTAGTCGCCGGGAGGCAAGGGGATGTTCTCACCCTCGTCGTTGATGATGTAGGCTTCTACACCTTCTGCGAATTGTTCTGCGTCGGTGTAGATCACCGTGCCGTTTTCGAGTGTGGCTTCCGCCATCTCGGTGCGCTTCTCCTCGCTCACCGTCAGGTTGACGTTGAAACGATTGAAGACTTCTTGCACTCGTTCTTGGATAGTCATGGAGTCCTTTTTTTCAATGAGTATTTGAAAGCCTCAATCCTCAAGTGAATCGAGCTCTTTTTTCAACGCCTCGAAGAATTTGAGGTCGACGATTTGCTGGACAAGCTCCGAGAGCATCTCCTCGTCTTGGTTCTTCTTCATCTTGTCAGCGAAATAGCCCTCGATGGAGAAGCCTTTGACCTTGCCTTCCTTCACCCACTCCTGCCAGATAGCCTCGTTGTCTACCTTGACAGCGACCATCCACGTACCTACCGGGACGTCCAACCCGTAGAGGGCGGATTTGTCTTTCTCTTTGTCCTCTACCATCCACGACTCTACCACGGTAAGGCCGTTGATGGAGTGTTCGTGTTCGAGGGTGTGGTTGGCTTGGTTGCCGTGCTTCAAATACAGCTCCGCCGCACGTCGTACAGTGGCCTTCGAGAAGTACACGTAGAACTCGTCCTCTCCGTTCTTGCGGTAGATAGGCTTGTCCGGTACGAGGGCAGGGCCGAGGAGGATACGTTTGTCTGCGTCGATAGTCGTGAACTCGATTCGTTCATCTTTTAGCGCGATGAAGTCGAGTTCAATGGCGGGCTTGTCTACGAGAGAGATCGCGTCGATGCCGTACAGCTCCGCGTCTTCGTCGATGATTAGTTCTACAATTCTCATAACGTGCTTTGGTCTTGGATTTTCTTGTTTGCTTGTTGGGCGGTTGTGACGTTCTCGCTGATGACATACGTCTCAATTACTTGCTGTTGTGCTCCTTCGCCCAAGAATCCGAGGTCGAGGGTAGGGGCAGGCGGTGTGATGCCTGCGGCAGTAGCAGCCGAAGCCGCCCCGCCCGTTCCGGCGTAGGTAGACCCTCCACCACTCGCCCCGCCTTGGAAGGTTTGGCTTTGAATCTTCTTAACGTTAGCCAGACCCGCAGCGGTGGCAGCGACAGCCGCAGCCGTACCCAACCCCGGCCCCACCACGGGGATACCTGCAAGCGATTTGAACGCCTGTACCGCGCTCTCGTATGTGGAGATGAGGGCTTGTGCCGTCTGTATCTTTTTAGACCGCTCAAAGCCTTTCTTTTGTTCCTGCTCTGACTCTCCCGTGAAGGCTTCGTTGAGGGCAGAGAGGGCGTCGAGGGTGGACTTGGTGATGTCCAGCCGGGCCTTCTTGATGGCTTCGGCGTTGGCTAACTCCTCCTCCCTTTCCTTGGCTCTGCGTTCTGCGTCTTTTGCAGCGGCTTCATCTTTCAGCCTTTGCTCCTCAGCCAACCTTTCCTCCAGCGCCAAACGTGCCTCCTCTTCAGCCGCCAAACGCTCCTCCTCTTGTGCGATGAGTTCTTGGTTGAGGGCGAAGAGTTTGTTTTGTAGCTCCGTTTGAATGGTGGCGCTCGCTTGCCGTGCTGCTGCCGCTTCGATTTCGGCTTGTGCCAAAGCCTCCAACCGCTCTTGCGACTCCCCTTGTAGGGCTATCTCTTGGCGGATGAGGTCGGCCTGCTGTTGAGAGAGGGCTACGTTCTGATCTGCGAAACGCTGGTTGATTTCTGCGGCTCGTGTGGCGGCCTCGATTCTTTCTTCTACCGAGAGGCGCTGGTCGTCGCTTTGTCTCTTGAGTTCTTCTACCTCTGCTGCTGCTTCAGCCGTCGCTACATTCAACTCACGCTGCGCGTCACGCAGGGCTTGTTGTTGCTTGGTGAGGGCCGTGCTTTGTGTCACGGCACCCTTTGCCTCCTCGACGTATCCTTTGATGGCTTCCGCTGCTTCTTCCCACGGCGCGGAGAGGGCGTCTTTGTTTTCTTCTTGCTGGACTACCAAGTCCGCGAGCTGTTCGTCAATTTCTCGGACGGTCTGTTTTAGTTCGCTCGCGTCGAGTCCGACAAACTCTTTGGATGCAATAGCAGCCTCGTAGAAGCCACGCTTCAAATTAAGCAGCCCTCTATATACCGGGTTGATGGCCGTATCTAAGAGAGTGCCGAAATACTCCTTTAGAGCGATAAGGTTATCTCGTAGGGTTTGGACGGCCTCTTGTGGTTCCGTAAAAGCCGAGATAAGCAAATCACCGAGAGGTGTCAGGGCTTCCACCAAGACGTTGAAGACGACACCCAACCCGTTGAAGACGACTTCGAGAGCCTCGGCGATCTTCTTGTTTTCGGTCATCTTCTGGGTGAGCTTCACCACGATACCCACGAGCAGTCCAATTCCCGTGGCTTTGATGGCCGTACCCAACGCCTTGAAGCCTTGTGCCCCCAGCGTGCCTGCCTTCTTCAGTCCCGTTCCTGCGCTCTTCGCGTTCTCGCCTATCTCCTCGGTGGCCTTGGCTGCATCGTCCGCAGCGTCGGCTACCTTCTCCATATCCTTGGCAAGGCGCGTCGTTACCTTGTCGATGTCGCCCGTCTCAGCGTTGAAGGTGAATACTACTTCTTGATTCGTCAGAGCCATGACAAGACGTTATAAATGACCAACACACACGCCGCGCAGAAGCAGGCCAAATAGACCCCCGTCAGGAGGTAGTCGAGGGGCGTAAGCCACCACGGAAGGGGAGCCTTCACCTTGTAGGCTTGCAAGAGGTCTATTCCTCTCATGATGTGCTTGGGGTCTTTCATTGGGGCTGTGTTGTTTGGTTGAGAGGTTTGCAAATCTGCATAGGCGAAGTGCCGCCGGGAACTCCTACCGGAATCGTGACCCAGTTGTACCCGTACTTGGTGCAGCACTCTTCCGAGCCAAAGTCAGGAGCTTTGCCCGTTGAGTTGTTGAAGAGGATGTAGTTGTATCGGTCGTTGTACCCTGTGGGGGTGTCGGCGCAGTCGGTCTCCGAAATTTGAATCTTGCGGGCTTTTATTTTGGCGCTTCCGTCGCCGTTCAGGTCGGTAGTCATTGAAAGGATACGCCACCACGCCCCATTGATAAACACCTTCTTATTCCATTGCCACGTAATCACCTCGATCAGGGGGAGCTTGATGGTGCATTCGAGCAGCCGCGACTCCTCCGAGTACAGCTCCCGGATATATCCCTTCCAGTATTTGTAGAAGAGGGTGTTTACGGGGTTGCACTCCTGCGGGATAAAGCTCGCCTCCATCCCGAAGTTCAAATCGTTGTCGGTGATGGTGGGGTAGTCCGCCGAGTACGGAGAGAACAAAGGAAAGTAGGTAGAAGGCCCAACGGTGGTTCCTGCGTCGTTTCTAACGTACCACTCCCCAAACGTCGTAACCGTCCCTCCCCAGTACGCGAGCATGGGCAAAGGCTTGCCTACTGCGCTGCCGTCGGACTGAAGGCTGCGATGGATAGGAAAACCTGACCCGGGGATAAGGGATATGATGTAGTTTCCGACTTGGGTCTGGATGGACTTCTCGCCCGTGGCGAAGTCGTTGTCGGGATCGAGCACGCGGTACGCGCCATATACCCTGTCGAGGCTTTTCTGTACGGCGTCGCTGATGAAGTCCAACCCCTCCCTGTACGTCCAGTCGTAGCGTCGGGCCTGTATGTCAGTGGTGGGGTACAGGGAGATTGTCTTGTCGCGGTGTACCCTCTCGTCCCAGTTCAGCTCGTCGCCCGTGTCGAAGTAGTCGTCGAACGGCTCGATGATGAGTTGCCCTTTCAACCCCGACGGGATGAATACGAGGTTGAACATCTTCTGCAACGACAGCAGGAAGTCGATTTGTTTGAGCTCCGGCATATTCAAGGCGAGGTCAATGTCCAAGCCTGAGAGGGCAGGAGAGACATTGAAGACGCTCATTGAGTTGGTGTAGAATTGACCGACGGCAGGCGTCAATGTACCCCCAAGGTCTGCGTATAGGGTGCAGTTGCCGTTGGACAGCTCGAAGTAGAGTTCGAGCGTATCCCCATTTTCCAGCAAGATAGCCGGGCCCGTCAAGCCCGTACCTACTCCGCTTCCGTCGTAGATGAAATCGAGCGAGCCTCCCACCGTGGTGGCGGCGTTGGTCTTGTCCAAAAGGGTCTCGTAGAGGGAGCCGTTTTTGTACAGATGAATCTTGATATTACCTGCTCCCGTAAAATTCCACACCGTGTGGATACGTACCGAATAGCGAGCCGTGAAAGGTGCCGTGTATGCGTTTGTCGCGTTGCTGAAATTGCTGGAGGCGTCAACACCTTGGGAGATGTCGTCACGTATGCGGAGCTTTTGCAAAGCACTCGGCCCCGTTACGTCGGCGCTGATACCTCCGGCCATCGTGTTATCCGTCTGGTCTTGCGTATTCGGTGAACTGACCCCGTTGTACGCGGGGAGGTAGATGTTTCCGAAGTCGGTCGTGTCGAAGAAGTCAGAGACGTAGGTGAGGCCCGCGTCGGAGAAGATTTGGTCTACCAACGTCCGAGCACGTACAAAAGGGGTGAGCTCCCCTTGCCATAGTCCGTCGGTGTCTGTCCACGGGGGGTTGTCAGGAAACGACCAGTTGAAGCCTTTGTCGATAAGGCCGTATCTCACGTCACCCGAAAAGAGCGCCCCAATCCACGACTGTTGGACGTTGTTCAAGTTGAGCGTGTGGTCGTACGCGGAGAGGTCAAGGTCGGAGAGTTGCTTGTCGCCTACGGCTTTGGCGATGTCGAGCGAGTCGGCAAAGAATACCACTTCGATGTCTTCGCGGTCGCCCGTCTTCTTCATCCCCTTCACCTGCATATACCCCTCAAC
>Ga0255773_10005584_pt1 | contig 10254 bp, 8 predicted proteins | sample 011ome_17_FD_179971 | JGI IMG/M metagenome (GOLD analysis project Ga0255773, IMG submission 179971) | Coastal salt marsh microbial communities from the Groves Creek Marsh, Skidaway Island, Georgia - 011502XT metaG (version 2) | ecosystem: Environmental > Aquatic > Marine > Intertidal zone > Salt...
TGGAAGCACCATCAACTTGAGAGATTCTAGCTGCAGTCTGAGCAGACCCTCCTGTGCTGTTTCCAGCCGAATCAACGGCAACAAATTTAAAGTAGTAATCTTGACCATATTGCATGTCTAGCAAATTGCCAGTGCTACTTTCTCTGTACTGATAGATGCTGCTGTAATTGTCGGTCCCAGCGGCCATAGAGGCTACTCTAGTGCTCGAGCTAGTTGTGAAGGGGGAGACGTCAGAGACGTGCGTTTCAATGTATCTAACGGATGGGTGCATATTGACGCCCGTATTGTCTAGTCCGTCCCACTTAGCCGTAACTACCCCCAAGTCCGATGACAAGTCAGGTGCACTTGGCGGATTTAGGGTTCCTGCAAAAGTTCCACTTGTGGTGTTAAAAGCTACAGCAGTAGATCTGTTCAAACTAGTGTCAACAGCAAATATGTTGAAATAGACGGTCACAGCAGGATCTAAGTCAGCGATAGTGAAAGTTGTCTCTGTGCTCAAAAGGCCACTCTTGGTCCACTCGGAGCCCGACACATACGAAGCCCAAACCTCGTAGCCAGCTAAATCATTTAGCGAGTTTCCATTGGCATCGTCAGTGGGGGCGTCCCATTCAAGAGTTATCTTTGCCCTGTGAGCCCCACTACCATCTGTGTATCCTCCAGATTCAGCAGAAACTACAGCTACGTTAGATACAACGTTAGGGGCAACACTGTCGCCTCCGACCGCCTGAGTGCTAGAGGTAAACTCTGCCCAGCGGAGACCAGTCCAATAATAGGTAGTGTCGGGATTAGTGCTGGTATCAATCCAAGTATCACCAACTGCGGACCAGTTTCGCGCAGTTGGGTAGATGTATACGTCAGCAGTGGGGGTAATGGTTCCCGTGGGGGAGTCTACGCCTGCAGAAAGTTCGTACTCTAGGGTGTTGCTAGTAACTGCTGTAACTGCAAATATTCCATCAACTCCGCTGGCTGTTACAGACTCTTGGTTATTAGCTGCATCGTCGTTAATGCTTGTAAAAATAACATCGCCGACCTCAAACTTGTGGTTAGTAGAAGTTGTTACGGTGACCGTAGTTCCAGTTATAGAAAACGAGCTTATTTGGAACTTAGTGGCAAGTCTTTTACGAGTTGTCCACGTAGACGGACCTAGGCTCTCGGGGGTAAACGAGTAGCTGTATCCAATAACGACTCCTGCATCTTGATCCTGAGTGGGGTCGTGCTCATAGGACTCTCTGCCACTCCACGGGGAAGTGTCCGTGTCGGTTACAGTAAAATTATTACTAGTTACATCAACAATTTCTGCAGTAGTGCCGTGTATACCGCTAACCTCTATTCTTCCGCTTTCGCTCAGACTGCGAAGAACTGGCTGAGTGTATACCTCAACATAGTCGGCATCTTTTCCTGTTAGTTTTTTGGGGTAGTAATATGCATCCTCGACTCGCGTGTATGTGTTGGGAGCAGATGATGCAATATAAAAGTTCTCATCAGCGGTGGCAATTCCTAAGTCTATGGCCGCATTAATCTGGGCACTAGTTAGGAGGGATATTGGCCTAAGCTCTACGGCTCTTATTCTCTGATCATAGCTACTAAGAGTAGTAGTTAGTCTCTTTCTACGCTTTCTAATTCCCATTAGTCTAAGAATGCCTTTCCATCAATAACAGTTATTCCGCTAATCGGCACTGAAGGCTCTATCACTAGCTCTAGCTCTACTTCTTCAGGGTAACTTGGAGTGTCGGGTACGTTTACATCGAAAGAAGCTATCTTTCTTACAAGAATTCCGCTGCCATCGTCATAAGTTTGCTCTAGGCCACTGCTGGCTCTTTGGATCAAGAAATCGTCAGCAAGACGGACAGTACACCAGTCTCCAGGATTGTAGTCACCAAGTTTTGGAAACGCAGACCCGTTAACTCCAATAGTAAATGTTCCAATAGGAGGAACTGACTCCTCCAACATACGCTGAGCTTGTTTGTATAGAGTAGTTTCGTCCATTGACTCTAGAGTGTCTACAGCATCTAGCAGTGCCCAGCCGTCATTCAGGAGTAGGTGGTTAGACGCAGCCGAATATGGCTGACTTGCATCTGATGAAAGAGCCTCGTCCGTACCTCTAACAAAAAACCTAGTTGCCGCGTCCTCTGCAGATTCGTCTAAACTTGCCTCTAGTATGTTCCCTGGGTATTCAAATATTAAAGAGTCAGCGCCGTATGCACTAACTGGTATAGGACCAGAAAATCCCGTTGCTTGCGTTGCAAGATAGCTAGTCAGTTCAGCTGGAACTAGGGGTAAAAATTTAAATTCGCGCTTAAACTCGTTTGTATTCGAGTTGTAGCTGCAATCAACTCTATATTCAAAGCCGCCAGGTTTAGTCGAGTAGTCTTCTAAAACTTCTGCAACAGTTTTTAGCTCAAATCCGCGTACTATTGGATTAGCTTCATAATTACCACTAGTAGCAACGTTGGGGAAGTCAAAACCTAAATCACCCGAAGTCGTGTGCTCCCCGAAAGTTCCGTAAGTCACAGCTGCCCTACGAGTCACCCTAGGAGGCTGCGACTCAGCGGTTCCTCCCGAGCTATAAGTGTCTACATTGCTGCTTGCTACAGTAAATGTAGTGTCTGTTCTAGATTCTACATAGTAGTCTCCATCAAAAGAAGACGGCGTTACGTTAGAGACTGCAACAGACGCCCCGACCGTGAAGTCATTTTCGGCAGTAAAGGTTACGCTAACACCGTTTCCAGTAGCACCAGTTATGTCAGTTATTGAGTAGACAGAGGTGTAGCTGAGAGCAATGTCAGATCCAAACATGACAACCCTAAAACTTGTAGAAGTCGGGACATCATAAACCGTAAAGTAGCCATCAAAAGTTTCGCTAACGTGTTCTATATAGACAATGTTATTCGCGGTGTAGCCATGTGCAGATGTGGTGTTGTATGTTGCAATGTTGGAGTCTCTAGAGAAAGAAACAACATTAGCGACATAGTTTGTCTCTGATATAGAGGCAACATCGCTTCCTGTATTTACATAACTAAAACTATTATTACTGACAATGTCGCTTACCACGGCTTCGCTAGCATTGAATGCCGAATCTGTAGTCACATCAGTAATTGTCACTTTTTGACCCTCTACCAGCTCGTGAGACTTAGTGAGAGTTAAAGTTGCTACGTTATTGGTTCTTTCTACAGAATCAATCTCGTTGAATAAATCAATTCCGGGCCGAATTGCATCATTAGCAAAGTCAAAGTCAAAAAGATCTGTATTTAACTCTTGCATTAAATCTTTTGCGTAGTCGTAAGTATCTTGACGAGTTTGAACAGTAATTGGAGACTCTGAGCCCATAGTCAGGTTCGGCATAACTTTAGTGGTATTAGTAGCGTCAACATACTCTGCATCTACTGTTATTACAGACTTACCATCAACATTAGTGGTAGCAGTGTTTACAGTAAAATACCCAGTGTATTTAGCGTAGTCAGTGCCCCAGTCAATCCAAACGGCTTCATTAGCTTCGAAGCCGTATTGTCCGTTAGACAAAGTTATGGTGGCTATTCCATCAACTACCTGAGCAGTTGCCTCATAGTCTGAGCTCCAAGTTTTCCATACAACCCTGTGAGACAAGTAGCTAGTAAACTCGGAGGCGCTAACGCTTAAGACTTTGTCAATTAGGCTGTAGTTTCTGCTCCAAATAATTCCTCCCCAGACACAAACATTGTTTCTAACAATATAAAGTGCTGTTTTGCCCGGAAGTGTCGTGTTGTATAGATCTAAGTTGTAAGTGTCAGCAATAATAGGCACATCACCAGAAAAACGACCAGCCTCGACTAGTGACCTAGAATAGTTAACTGATTTAAATGGAATTTCAGCGAGCAGGGTATTAGTGAGCAAGTCAGTGGTGAAGTATCTGTACTCCACTGCTTCAGTAGTGTTTACTGTCATTTTTATGTCCCTACGATTTACCTATATATTTTACCAGCTAGTAGAGCCACCCAGAGCGGTAGATAACTTTACATTTAGCACTGCTAGAAGCGTTAGAGGTGTCTTCAAATTCAATCTGATTGGCACCAGGTTCAAGGTATATCCACCCGACAAGGACCGATGCTTTAGCCCTACCGCTCACTACAGTTTGAGTAGTGTTTAAAGTATTTGCTGTCTCCACGCTGTCCGTCACCGAGAGAATTTCTCTTTCTAGGGTGTCAATTTGGAGAGTCTCGCTTAATGTGTAATCACCTACGGCCGTGTTCCAGTAGGTAGTGTCAATAATCTCTATTGTCTGGCCGTTAGTTGAATTTAAAATTGTTGCTGGTGCAGACGTGGAAGATGTTAGCGCATCGTCGTAAATTTCTATAATTACAGGAACTGCAGTGTCACCGTAGTTAAATACGTTTGCAGAGCCGCCCGAAGTTATTACGTTAGAGCGAGTACCGTCTCCATCAGGCGAGCTGTCATACCACTCGTACTTGATGGGGTCCGCAGCTTTTAGCCCAATAGAGAAGTCGTGACGTCCCCTAGCTCCGACGCTAGCAATCTCTGGCTGACCATTTAGTCGAACATTTGCAGCTCTAGTTCCTCCGGGCTCCTCTACTTTAAGCCAGCCGCCATCCTGAGTTTTTACAAGATTTATGGCTTGAAGCAACTGAATCCTAGCATTTGCAGCATTTGCAGGGTCAGTAGGAATGAATGATCCCTCTAGAGTTATGAGCCTGTCAGTGTAGCGACCAATGGCATCGTAAGAACCGTCACCCCAGCCTCGTGTCAACTCTGGAAGCTCTGGCTCTGGAAGGGTCCACCAACCTTCTAGCTCGGTCATTACCCAGACTACGTTATTAGTGGTGTCTAACTTGTTGAGAGTGAGGCCATTAATCTCTACATCTTCAGCCAGCTTTAGGCCAGATATCTCGGGAGTGGGAAGATTAGTTAAAGCCTTATTGACAATTTTGTTTTCTTCAGCCTGCTCTTGGGCCGCTACGGGGGATTCATAGTATTCTGACATTAGATGCTGCCCTTCCTAATCTCAAAGGCAATGCGGCGCGAGACAACTTCTGCAAGCTCTCGCTCGTTCATTCCGGGGGCTGGATTTACTGTTACGTTGACGTTCGAGCCCATGCGGATTTTTTGGTTGTTATTTATAGCATCTAGCAAATCCCTATTTGCAGAAGTAGCGCGAGCATTTACGACATACTCTCCGTTCGAGAGCATCGCTGGGATTGAGTCAGAGCGAGCTGTACCCAAGCCCGAAACAATTCCGCCCGTACTAAACTTTTGAATAGCCCCGACTAAGCCTCCATCTTTAAACGGATAGCTCAGCCCCGTGGTGTTCATGATTCTTCTAATGTTAGGAGTAATAGAGTCATACATACTGAACGTCTTGAGCTCTTCGTTGATACCCTCTCCTAGGGCAGCGGCAGCCTGCTCGCCCGCTTGACCATAAAGGTCAATGAACTTTTGTTTTTCCTCGTCAGTGCCGTCAACTAGTGCTTGAACGAGAGCAGCTCCCGCTTGACCCATCTCTTCTACTTGAGCATAGACATCCGCGGGGAGCTCTTTGTGGAGCTCTGCAAGATTATCTTTCCAGTTTTGTTCTGCTAGAAGTTGATCCTCCAGCTGCTGCAGGTAGACCTCTAAGTTAAAGCTTTGGCCGTCGTAGTAGTCTTCCCAGCTATCGCTAGCATCCTCTGTATCCTCGGCCATTTGAATTGCCCACGCCATTGTGGCATCTTTATTTCTAGAAAGTGCTCCATCTAGATCAAGGAGTTCTCCCACTGCTGCGTCAAATCGAGCTTTTTCTTCTCGACGGATTCGCTCCATCTCGATGTTGGCTTCTTCAGCTGCCGCGAGCTGTTGCCGTATGGCAACCTCTCCTTCACCAATGGCCAAGTTGACCAACTTTTGCTTGTCAATGGTTCCATCCATGTTGTGGATGGTAATCCCCATTTGGTCAGCTTGGTCGATGAGGGCTTCTTTATACTCGTCCATTTCATCAATGGCAACAATGAGCTCGTCCTTACTTAGACCAACCTCTGCACCAAACCTTCTGAGCTGCTCTTGAGCCCTTGGAAGGTCCGTGACGGCAATGTCAGCAAGAGACCTACCAATTGCTCCAAAGGAGTCAGCTAGGGCAGTAGTTCCACCATTTGAGTAAATGTAGTTTTCTTGCGCTTTAGCGAGTCCACCAATTTTTTCTTTCATCTGGTCAATAGACTTAATGCTGTCTTTGATGCCGTTCGGAACAGCAAGAGTTGCTTTTTCCCAAACCGTAGCCGCGTCAGCGCCGTCTTCGAATGCGTCAGTTATGCCGCTAGTGGCCTTTTCCATTCTTTTACCATGTTCAGCCACAATAAGTGTGACCGCAGCCACGACTCCGCCAATTACGGCAGCTAGAGGCAAGAACGGAAGTAAGGCAGCTTGAACTGTTGCTGTAGCTGCAAGGGCAGCACGACTTAGCCCTCCCATGACTGCAGTAGCACTTCCAGCAGCTGGAGTGATGAGACCTACGTAGGTAAGAAGTCTAATTATAAATCCAGTACCAACAAGACCAATTTTCCCTAGCATGGTAAACAAGAGTCCGAAAGCACTAAGCACAGCGAAAGCTTGACCAACAACATTATCTAAAAGTGGCTTTAAAGCATTTACAATCTCTTCTATGCCTTGGAATGCATAGTTAAGGGTCTCCAAGAAAGTCTGAGGAACTCCTGAATCTGTAAAGGCTGCGATAATTCCTGTAAGGGTGCTTAGGATTTCTCCAAGGGCAGGCGCTGACTCTACCATTGCTGTTAGCAACTGAGAGAATTCATATGAACCTTCGTCTAGAGCTTCCCAGAATTCTGCCACAGCAGGGTTTGCTCCTAGTCGAATTAGGGTCTCGAACGCCCCTCCTAAAGCATTACCTATTGCAATAAAGTTGTCCGCTGACCTAGAGAAGTATGTCTCTAGGAAAGCCTGATCTGCATCAGCCCAAGCTCCCGTGATTTCATCTAGCCAGTCAAGTATCTTCCAGCCACCAGTTCCAGGGGTAAAGTTGGCTGCTACCATGTTGACTATAAAATCAAATGTTTGACCAAAGATTTCTCCAAGTTTTGCAGCATTGTCTCCAGCTTGAGTGAAGAAAGCTTCCAGCTCTCCAGTTTGGGCTTTTATGTCCAAGAAGGTTGCCCAGCTGCCCGCCTTGTCGTCTAGGTACTCTAGGAATCTTCTAGTGAGGGGATCCGCTTCCTTAACTGCAGTAAGAAGGGCATCAAATAGGTTTCCAAATATTGACCCAAAAATAGGTATATTTTCTGCCATATCGCCCAAGACGTCATCTAGCTTTTGTAGGTTATCTCTAGCTAAAAGAATGTCCGTGAAGTTTTCTACAGCACCGCCAACAGCTACACCTAGGTCGTAGAACCTGTCCTTCAAAATTACTGGCAGACCGCTGTCAATAATCCTCTTCATTTGCTCTTCAAGAATCGGGAGGAATCCAGAAGCAGCAGCCTCTTTTAGCTCTTCTTGTATAGGAGCTATAGATACGAGGAACTCTGCAAACGCCCGCTGAGAATCCGTTAGACCTGCAAACGGGTCGGAACCAGCACCACCACCCCTAAGTCCGTCAATGCCCTTATTGACTTGGTCGTTGAGGTCCTCGCGATTTGCAATTGCTTTTCTATAGGCAAGTTCTGCTTCTTTGAAGGCAAGGCTTGCTTCCCTACGAACCCTAGAGTTGGGGGCAAGGTCAGCTGTTCTAAGAAGATTTTCTCTAGCTTTTTCTAGATTTAGTGCAGCACGCTCTTCACCTAAAGCAGCATCTTCAGCAGCAAAAAGTAGATCTTCGTATTTTTAGTGAGATCTTCTACGCTCTCGCTGAGTCCGCTCGTCGCATCCGTAGCCTTTTCTACAGCAGAGCCAACGTCGCCTAGTGCAAACGTTGCAATGCCTAGTCCAACCCTAGCCGTAATAGCAGCACTACCTAGGCCAATCAAAGCTGGAACAGCTGCTCCGACCGAACCAATTAGAGCACCAAGTCCGCCAACTAGTGCACCAACTGAACCAGCTAGAGCACCGATAGCAGTCTGAGCAACATAGCCTCGACGAACCAATCGAGTAAATGCTTCAGCACTTCTCTCGGCTTCTGGGTATAGCTCTCTAAGTTGGTCCGCTAATGCATTGAATTTATTTTGTCTTGCCCCTCGGTTTAACCCTCTAGTCAGAGCGTTACCCATTTCCCCGCCAGAGCGGTAGGCAGTCCTAGTGGATCTGCTGAAAGCGCGTTGAATGTCGCCTTCAACCTTATCGGTTATGGCGCGTACCATTACGTACGCTGAACCTACAACAGCCACTGGATCACCTCCTCGGAAGGGCTACTGGATGGGGGAGTCTAAGACTCCACCAAAGGGGTCACTACTATCTGCGTCAAACTCTGTCGGAGGTATGTACCCCTTAACAGCTGGCTCTACGCTCTCTCCCGAGGTTTTGTTTGAACTTCCATACTTATATGGTCGGTTATACAAAGAACCATATAGCGTATGTCTAACGCTTGAATGCATCTGGGCGGACTCAGGCGTTGCATACCTCATGTCTTCATCTAGGAAGTAGTGGATTACATCAAGCATTTCCACTGCATCCATTTCTAGAAGATTTAAGTTATGCACTATCGCCTTTCCATTAACGTGGGGCCAGAGGTCTATTGCCCAGGTGAGGAGTCCTCTGGCTGCTGATTTGGGCGGTCAGAGTACTGCTCAATCAGCCATGAAACAATTTCGCTTAGAGTCTCTACGTGTACAATTTTTTCCTTGTCGTGTACAAGCTTGTAAAATCTCTTGTAGCTCTCGTCAAGTAGAACATTCTCGAAGAAATCAGTGATCACTTTTGCAGATGCACCAGCTTCCTCTGAAGTTGATTTAGCAATCAGGTCCAAAAGAACGCTACCCTGAATGTGCTTTACGCACTCAAAATCTTCTTCATGAAGTTTGAATGAAATTGGCTCTTTGTCTTCTAGAGACTTACCAGCCCCGAAGTCCTTGAATCTAGTCATTTTTGTAGTACTTTCTTATATCAATTTGTCTATAATTTGCGGCTCTATGCCGCATATCAATTGTACTACCTTATGTGAACCCTAAGTTGGTCTGACAGGTACCTGTTAGCCTTAGTTCCGGGGTGCAGTACCATTTTTGTATAAATAATCCTCGAGTTTTTTCTAAAAACTAGCGAGCCCGCACTGCCCTCTCTAGGAGTAATTATGTGGGGCCTAGTTCCTTGGTGATGCATATAAGCGTAAGGCAGGCCAGATCCAATTTTTAGTGTTTGACCTTTATAAGGAATCCCCCTGTGCTCCATATAAATAGAGTCCCTAAGTCTGCCAGTTTTGACACCCACCTGAGCCTTGGCCCCAACCATAATTTGTCTGCCCAATTCATGCATGTGGCGGCCTACCATGCCCATAGGATTATTTAGCTCAAAATTTAAAATTGGTTTGTAGATTACAAGTTTTTCTACAGTTATTTCTAGAGCTAGTCTTGCTCTGTAACTACTAGGCCTTCGAGCCCTTCTTGCTGCTCGAATTCCTTTTCCAGCCCAATAAAAAATAGGGCTGTCAGGTATTAGTCCCCAAGCTGGCATTTTATGGCACCGCCATTGTTACAATCATGTTAGTAGTTTGAAATCCACCCTCTGGCGGTGTTGCTTCAAGAGTTGCAATAACTCCAACTCCATACCCAGTCTCGTCCCATTGGTCGAGTTGATTGATAGATTCCATAAGTACCCATGAGTCAATCGCCATAATTTCAGAAGCAGCTGATATCGCTTCAGGCGATGGGGGTCTACCGTTTTGCCCAACAATAGGAGTTTGACGGGCAATTGAAATGGTTAAAGTAGCACTCCTAGGGACGTGGCAACGCTGCGGTTCGCCAACCTGCGCCCCCGGAGGGCCTAAGTAAAGCTGTTGGAAATAGACAACTACCTGTTCGCAGTCGATAGCTGGAGTTGACATTGACCAGTAACGGCGCTGCGGCAACTCCACGTTATACGACTGAAAAACGGATTGTACCCTCTCCAGTACACCTTCCATCATATCCCTGAGATGGACCGCATCCTCAGAGACTCCAGATAGATCTAATTCCTGACTTACCATTGATTACTCCTCGGTGGAGGTCTCCTCAACGGCAGGAGCCTCTACGGTCTCCTCAACAACAGAAACAGCTGGTGCTGACACGATTGGCTCTGGCGTTGGAGCTGGAGCAGATACGCGTGGAGCAGGGGCTGCCTTCTTTGCGGGCTTCGCGGCACCCAGCATGTCCT
>Ga0255773_10005590_pt1 | contig 10245 bp, 5 predicted proteins | sample 011ome_17_FD_179971 | JGI IMG/M metagenome (GOLD analysis project Ga0255773, IMG submission 179971) | Coastal salt marsh microbial communities from the Groves Creek Marsh, Skidaway Island, Georgia - 011502XT metaG (version 2) | ecosystem: Environmental > Aquatic > Marine > Intertidal zone > Salt...
CGTCATTAGTGCATCCAGAAATAATGCATGAACCATCATCCAAAGTGGCTGTGCCGTCGTAGTTATCTGCAGCTGCATTGGTACAACCGTAGCAATCAAAAGTGCAAGTCGCGGGTTGCGTAGCATTCTCGTCGTAGTTGCAAGCTTCATCGTTCATGCAGCCCACACAAGATGTGAATTCGCAAGTACCTTCCTGATCGAAATTACAGGCCCATGGTAATTGGCATGTAGTAATCAAACCAAGAGGTGCTGGGCTTCCTCCCACATCACCTGTGCATGGATCGCCACACGTAGAATTGTCTGTGTTTTCGTACGGCCCGTAGTTACAATATGTAATGGGGTCGTTGCATTGGCCAGTATCCGGATCAAAAGAATTACAATAGTTACATCCAGATCCTGAGAGAACAAAGGCACATGACCCATCGTCTTCTGTAGCTGAAGGTGAGAAGTTTACAGCACTCGAATCAGTGCAGCCTAAAATTTCAGCTCCATTACAGACTCCATCGTTGTCAGTATCTCCGTCGACTACGACACCTGTTCCATCTGTAGCACCAGAGCACGTGTCGCAACCTGAAGCATACACACAAATAGGTTGGCTAAAGATTGCGTCCTCATCATAATTGCATGCTTGAACTACAGTACAGCCTGAACAAGAACTTGTTTCACAAGCCTCGTTAGCTGGGTCTGCGTAGTTACATGTGGCAGTGTTCGTACAGTTATCTGCATCGTCGCAAATTCCGTCACCATCTACGTCAGCTGCACAACTTCCTCCACAAATACCAAGAGCATCCAGAGACTGGCATGACCCGTCATTATCTGTGGCAAGCGAGTTGTAGTTGCATGCTGAAGCAACGGTGCAACCAGCAATCTCGTTGACATCGCATACACCGTCGTTGTCAGAGTCGCCATCAATCACCGTTCCGGTTCCGTTTGTAGCGCCACTGCATGTGTCACATCCCGTTGCGAATTCACAATTAGCATTCGCACTGATCGTGGCCGCAGCATCGTAGTTGCAAGCTTGTACAATGGTGCAACCAGAGCATGAGGCCGTTTCGCAGGCAACATTTGAGGGGTCGCTGTAATTACACGCCGAAGTGTTTGTGCAATTGTCCGCATCATCACAAATGCCATCACCATCGGCATCTGTTGAGCAAGGTCCTCCACATACACCAAGTGCGTCGAGGGACAAGCAAGAATTGTCTTCTTCTGTCGCGCTTGCATTGTAATTGCAAGCAGCTGAATCCGTGCAACCCAAAACTTCATCGGCATCACATGTGCCATCGTTGTCCGTGTCTCCATCGACTACAGTGCCTGACCCGTCCGTCTCTCCTGAGCAAAAATCACAGCCGTCTGCGTAGATGCATGTAGATAAGTCAGAGATGGTTTTGGAAGCGTCGTAGTTGCAGGCGTTTACCACCGTACAACCCGCACAGGAAGCATAATCACAAGTACCATCATCTTCCGTGGCTGTCCCGTTGTAGTTACAAGCTGAAGCATTGGTGCAACCGTTGATTTCCAATTCATCACATACACCATCACTATCAGCGTCGTTTAAACAGTTTCCTGCACAGTCATAATGTGTCGCTGGGTAAGTACAGGATCCAGCGTCCGTAGCAGCGGAATTAAAGTTGCAAGCTGTATTATCCTGGCATCCGGTGATTTCTGCCTCGTCGCATACCCCATCATCGTCAGCGTCGTTCAAACATACTCCATCACAATCTACATAGGTAACCCCATACAAGTCCACGGGATAATCGCAAGATTCTGTATCTGCAATGGTGGCCGTAGCATTGTAGTTACAAGCTTCAGCCACGGTGCAACCAGAACAAGAAGTGTATTCGCAACCGCTGTTTGTAGTGGCATTGCAGTCATAATTACACGCTGCTTTAATGGTGCACCCGATAACTTCATTATCATCATAAATGCCGTCACCATCGGCATCGGCAACCGCGTCTCCACTAGCTGTAGTACTTGATTGCACGTAAACCGTGATTTCGTTCCACATTCTGCGCGTACCACAATTGTTCAGGACCTCGATCGCAAAGGTGTAATAACCTTCTACTGTAGCATCAAAACCGGTTCCTGCCGGATTCAAATTTGCGATTTCCACAGAACCCATGTTGGTGTTGATACCGAATGACGAGAAATCCTCAGCTTGTGTGAAAGGATTGCTGTCAAAAGCTTCGCCGATATTGATTGAATACATGTCGTCTTCATTGTACCCGTAACACGGGTCAAAATCAATATGCAACACAACTTCTACGCTATCGAATGCGCCACCATCGATTCCGGCGTACATCAGAATGTTCCAAGTAGCCTCTGGACCACTGCCAGTGGGTCCGTTTTGCGTTGCCGGGCTGAAACCTGGCTCCACGAAATATTGATTGCCCGCACTCGGGGGATTGTCATTGGGTGCGGTGGTGTTGCGCAGCTTCACTCCCAAAAAGGTTGTGATTTGGCTGTTTTCTTTGATGCAGAGATTATTATCGCTGATCCCAGATCCCAACGACCAATAGGATGAATTATTTAATCCATCGAGGTAATCTGCATCACCGAAAAAATCAGCTTGTGTCTGCTGTGGCCCAAAACCAGCGTAGCTAACAGGGGATGGCTCTGAACACAGTTGTCCGAAAGCTAATGCAGGCATGAAGAGAATGAAGGACAAAAGAAATCGCATGGCGCTAATTGTGATAATTCTAAATAAAGATACAAAAAAACATCGACGAAATACCAAATCCTAAAATTTTATTGGAAAATTGGCACGACTAAAACGGTTATGGCTCGTTTTTTCAATAAGATCCTTTTACAGATTTGAATCATTTACGGGTTCAAGCCAAAAAGGTTTCAGTTTTAGACTAGTAAATAGATTCCTAAGGTTTTAAGGCTTACTTTTGTTCTTTAAATCTTTTACGTGTGAACATATTTGTAGGAAATCTCGCATGGGGTGTTGACGACATCGCCCTTCGAGAAGCGTTCGAAGCTCATGGAGTGGTCGAACGAGCTAAAGTCATCCACGATCGGGAAACTGGCAGAAGCCGTGGTTTCGGATTTGTTGAGATGCCGAACCAAGAAGAAGCCGAAAATGCCCTCGAGGCAATGGAGGGCAAAGACCTCATGGGACGCAACATTCGATGCAACGAAAGCGAGGCTCGAGAGCGTCGCTAAAGCAAACTTTCTTAATGAAAAAAGGAGGCTCATGGCCTCCTTTTTTTATGCTCCGAGTTGAGGATTTTTTTATTTAAAGTGGTCAAAATTTGCGCTGCTCTCTTTCATCCCACAGTCCCCAAAAGGCCCCTACACTCCCTTCAGCTCCGACCTTCCACGACTCATCGAAAGCTGAGAAGTAGAACATTTCTACCCCTTCTTTTTTTGACCAGTTTTGAGCATTGATAAAATATTTCAACGCATTTTCATGTCCTGGTTCGGCAGCCCCCAAGGCATCACCCTGACTAGGCCAACCTGTCTCGGTTATGATGATTCGTTTGCCGGGTGCTGCTTGCTGGGCTTGGTAATACATTTGCTTCATGTAAAGCAGCGAATAGTCAATGTGACAACCTTCCCAATAGGGATAGCAATTGGCCAAAATAACATCGCAAGCTTCTGTAATCATGGGCCTGTTAGAGAATTCATAATAGGCATCTACATATCCTACTGGAATTTTCGGGATTTGCTTTTTTACCCTGAGGATGTATGCGATCAATTCTTCTTCTTCCATCTCTTCGCGGTACATCACTTCGTTTCCAACCGCCGCTACATCAACGAAACCGTTGTTGGCGAGTTCCACCAGGGCATTGATTTCCAACACGTTTTTGTCACGCTCCTCTCCTAGCCATGCTCCGACAAGGGTCTGAAATCCATATTCCTTGGCCAATCTTGGAATGATTTCATTTCCTTCCGTACAAGAAAAGACACGAATCCAGTCTGCATAGGGTCGCAACAATTCGAGTTTTCTTCTGACTTGGGTTTCGGTTATGGGGTCACCCGGTTTTTGGCTTCCTTCATACGGGCTGAAGCAAATGCCGTGCATTTTATCTTCTAAAAGCTGTGCGCTGTGATTTTTTAATTCACTGCGGTTGAGTTTGCTGACTTCAGTCCCAGTAAGGGAGAGTACTTTCTCTTGCCGATACGACATAACGTAAAATCTCTACTTATTATTGTTTATTAATTACTAGTCTTTCTAAGGACTGCAAGTTGCTTCTTGATTTCTTCCGCCTTTTCCTCTGTAATGTCATAATACTTCATGATCCAGATAGCACCTATAACACCTGCAATTGGTAAAAAAGTGTAGAACATTCGCATGCCGTTTACGGCCGACTCAGTCACATTTTCAGCCTCAAACCCGACCACTGAAAGGATGAAACCACCGAGCAATGCAGCAATACCAAAGCCCAATTTCACCATCCACCAATAGACCGCCCCCAAAACACCTTCTCTTCTTTTACCAGTCTGCAATTCGTCCAAATCGCAAACATCCGCAGTCATACTCATCATGATCGTAAACAGGCTGCCAATTCCGAACGAATGAAATGGAAGAGCGAATAGAAACAAATAGGGCTTTCCTGGAACGAATAAGAACCAAAACAAAATATAACCTATGATGGAAATGAGCTGCGAGATAATAAAGGCCTTTTTCTTACCAAATGCTTTGGACATCCGAGCAACGATGGGTATAACCAGGAAGGTTGTAATTAAGGCACCTACTGAACCGTGCAATGCAGGCCAGTTACCAGCGCTTGCAGGGTCACTATTGAATAAGTAGTGAACAATGATCAAAAACGTATATGCGGCGATAACGTTGAAAGAGTTGAATATCAAGAAGGTTGCACCGGCGATTTGGCGAAATTGCTTGATTCGAAAGGCTTCAAACGCGCCGACAAAAATCTCCTTGACGCTTCGAACGATATGGCTGGCGCTGATGGGCATAAAATCAGTCCGATCTAGCGTGGATTTAGTCTTTATGAATAAAGCGGGAATCAAGGCAAACAGCGTGCAAGGAATCGCGACCCACACCGACATTTCACGAACCCCATGGTCCGCTCCTTCCGGAAACCAACTTGGATCATAGAGAATGACCCAAAACCAAGGGGCAATCACCCAAGCCCATTGTCCAATAAACTGAGAGACGGCCATGATTTGGGTTCGCTCATGAAAGTCTTCACTGATTTCATAACCCATGGCCACGTATGGCACGCTAAAAATCGTTAGCCCTAAATAGAACACGAGGGACCAACTCAAGAAGTAAATGAAATTGTAAACCAGCCCATCCCCCTTGTGAAGTTGCCACATGGCCACGTATGCTAACCCCATGATGATGGCACCGATAAAAACGTACTGTCTCCTGCGCCCCCATTTGGAGCGGGTGTTGTCAGAAATGAAGCCCATGATGGGATCGGTGACCGCATCAAAAATGCGCGGCAGAAATTGGATGATTCCCCACAGCAGTGCACCAAATCCGAGGTCTTGCACCAAGACTATGATGAACACCCCCAAGGCCGCAGGAAACATCTGATTGGCCAACATCCCAAAACCAAAGGCAATTTTTTGGCCCATGGGTACAGCTTGATTCGAAGTCGAGTTTTGAATATCCATGGTATGTCCGTTTTCAGGAATTGGTTGGTTGAAGAACGATGGTCTGAAGGGCTTGGCCATCGAGAATGATATCAATGTCCGCACCTATTCCTTTGATGCGAAGCGTTCTCGCGGTTTCTCCCGGGTTGAAACACACCACGACATAAGAATCGTCTTCGCTTGCGGTGGCCACCACCATCACTTCGCTATCCTCACATTCACTGGCCAACACCGTTGAGCCGGGTCGAATGAACTTGCTGAAATGGCACATCACATCGTAAAGAGGCGTGAAATACACTTCGTCCAATGCGGGATCGACAATTACAGGCGCTATGCACCAATTTTTAAACCAATTCGGACCCCCTTGGCGATCGAGCACCATATTCCAATCGACCCAGCCGTTCACCCAATGGTTTAAGCAACCAATAATGTCACGTGCATAACGGTGAACCGGGGCGTATTTCGGATGTAGGTATTTCTTGTCCGCTTCACGCCAGGTGTAACCCCAGTCCGTAGCTTCCTTTTGCCAGTACCAATCGTCGTCTTGCCACACGGGAACCTCGGCATCAATGCAACCCTCAGTTTCAATCAGTAATTTATCGGGTGCAGCGGCGTGCGCTCGGTCCAGGGCTTCTGGGAAATAATCGTAAGTGCTTTCGTACCAATGGATAGCTGTTCCATCGAAGTACTTCGCACTGGCGGAGTCACGGTACATAGCGGCGACCCATTCGTCCAGGCCTTCCCGGTTTTGGTCGTATCCCAAGACAATCAGTGATTCGAGTCCGCTAGATTCCAATGCCGGGCCCAAATGCTCTTGCACGAATTCTGTCATTTCTTCAGGCGAGTACAGCATGCTCTCCCAGTTGTTCCCGTTTCCATGAGGCTCATTTTCTACCGTAAAGCCCCAAAGTGGTATGCCTTCCGCCTTACATGCCTGCGCGTACTTGACGAAAAATTGAGCCCAGGTGGGTTGCATTTCCTTTCTCAAACGCCCGCCAACCCAATCATTGTTATCCTTCATCCATGGTGGCGCTGTCCATGGAGACGCGATGAGATTGAACCCTTCCTTTGAGATCTCCTGGGCTTCCTTGATCATCGGAAAAAGGAACTCCAAGTCTTGCTGGATGTCAAAATGCGCCAAGTCCAAATCGCCTTCAACGGGTGCATAACTGTATTGGAACCTCGAAAAGTCGCATGAATTCATGTGCGTGCGCGTCAGGCTGTAGTTTGCGCCATGTTCGGCGAAATAGGCCTCCATGATTCTTTTGCGATTCTCAGGGCTCATTTGATGAACGAGGTAAGCGGAAGCGTCCGTGAATGAGCCGCCAAATCCCTCGATTCGTTGTTTCCGCAATTGAGGATGCACACGAATTTCAATTTCTTCAGAATTCGGCACTTCTTTACGATTCAATTCAGCCTGGGAAACTTCATGAAACCGGCCTCCATTGCGAGAAGTTTCATAAACAGTTTTTTGGAAAGTCTGATCTTTCATACTCGTGCGGTTTCGTGAAGTAAAAAGCGATTTCACCACTTCAAACGCTTCTTTCGGATTGCGGTGGATGTCAACGAGCCCCCAATATTCTTCATTGGCCGTTCCATCAAACGGCACACCGCTGCTTCCCGGTGCCCAACCACCCACATCTTGTTGGTTCGGTTCACCGGCTTTCCACCAACCGTCGGTAAATGAGAAGATAGCCGCACCTGCTGCATCACAAGAGTCCGAAAAAATGGGCTCGAGTAAGTTTCGTGTAGCATCGGCTTGAGCACGTTGGTTCTCGCCTTCGTCGTAGCCAGATTTCGCTGCAGTCATGAAACTGTCCGCTCCGAGTTCTGAGAAATACATTGGCTTATCACTCAGCTTGGCAAAGTCAATGGCTGCGGTATAGGACACATCCCATCGGTACACATTGAGTCCCCACACATCAATTTCGGTCATCTGGGCGAGCAACGTTGAATCTGGAACTTCACCATGCGCAGTCGATACCGGATGTCCTGGATCTTCCTGATGAATGGCTTTTGCACCTTCACCCAATGTTTGATACCACACATGAATCGAGTCGCCAAACCACTCCGGATGGTAATTGTATTCGTTCCCCAATTCCCACATCAAAATTGCAGGATGGTCCTTGAATTCCTTGACATAATCAATAAATGATCCTGAAGCCATATCAAATATGCCATTCTGATTGTATCCGAATCCGATAATGACCTTCAAGCCCGCTTCCCCAATTTCGTCCAACACCTCCTTCGATCGTATGGGTTCATAAACCCGAATCGTATTCACTCCCATCTCCTGCATGAGCTGGAGATCGCTCGTCAAAGAGTCAAAGCTGCGCGTTGATGAACCCGCGTTCACGGGATGGTAACATACGCCTTTGATGAAGTAAGGACCATCACTCGTGTGTAGTTGCAGACCCTCGGTCCACACCATTCTTTTCTCCGCAGGACGGCACGCCGAAACGACCAGTAAGACGAGCATCACCAAAAACCCGATGTAATTGGCGCGGCCAGTTCCGGCTTGCAAGACCCTTCGTCTTAAGCTCATCATAATCATGGTTCTAAAACGTGACGATCGAGCAACTCCTTTTGTCCTGAGTAAGTGCATTCGATCGGATGGCCGCCTCTGGTCAAGCCATGGAAAACGCCCTTCTTCACCAACGGCCAAAGTGCAAATTTCGCTAAACCTTGCGCGGTGAATAATCCAAAATGATTCTCCGAATCGGTTGGATTCGCGGCACTTTTCCAAGGTTCGTCGAACGCTTCGAAGTAAAAGCAACTGATGCCAGATGATTGGGTCCAATCCCGCATTCCTTGATAGAAGAGGGCTTGCTTGTACTCGTCAGCTGCTCTCGATCCCTCAGGACCGTATAGGCCATCCGAAATGCTCGCCCATCCCGTCTCGCCGATATGGACTTCCTTGGTTGAATCAATTCGATGAACGTAGTCCACGACTTGCTGGTATTGCGATTGGCTATATGACAAAGCACGTTGCATCGCTTTTTCAATTTCACCGACCTGCTCATCCATCACTACATCGGAGCCTTCAGGGCTTTGGCGCCAAAAGACGGGATTGTAATGGGTGTCATGGAAGGGATATGTGTGCATGGAAACGAAATCAACCGAACGAATCAAGGCATTCAGATCGTCTTTGTGGTACTCTGAGCCGCCGCCGCCCCATGAAGCGAAATTATCAGAACTGGTCACCCACAAATCCGGTGAAAGGGAACCCTCAGATTTCAACCCTTGCAAATGGTTGACCCAATGCAAAATCACTTTCGGCTCGACAAAATAAGACGCCGCCCAGTGGACCATGGCCTCATTTCCCACAGCGATGATTTTTACAATTTCCGGGTATGTCTGAGCCAAGGTTACTGCTCGCTTAATCTCAGCTTGATTCGCTTCAAAGTCACCCGACTGATGATCAGGTGTGTCTGTCCATGCGCCTGTACAATCAATCCATGCGCCCAGCATGACGTACATTTCAAATTCACCTTGTTCCTGTTTCAATGCTGAAATAGCTTTCAGCACATTCGATGCATGAGGCAATTGCACATTGTAAGTCCTCAATATTCGGATCCCCATCGCATGCATGATCCGCAAGTCCTCCTTTAACTGGGCAAGGGTTGGCTGCTCTGAACGGCTCAATCCACGATAGCCACCGTATGAGATCGCAGGATAGTTCGGATTTCCGAGTAATTCTCTGGCTGTTTTGCTCGACATAACATGGTCAACTTGATCAGTTTCGCACCCGGCACATACCATTAAAAGCACAAGCGTTAAACCAAATGCACCCTTTCTTGATGCACGAAATACGAATCTAGGATTGGAAAATGACATACGCCATAATATTTCCGGAATTATGCGAAGACTGTAAGCTGACGAACTGAATGGGTGCGATTGAAAATCATGGTGCTCAAATCACGACTGAGTGATAAGCCCTCTACTTGGTGGACTTTCCCGTCGTTCATTTTAACCTGAATCTGCTCGATTGCACCTTTTTTGTGCACAACAGGAACTTGGCACACGGTATACGCCAAACTGTCCGGTTCTAACTCAATGGTTTGCCATTGCTGTGCAACGTCGAAGTATTCGAACGTAGAAGCATCCTTTAAAAATTCCTCTCTATGCATCAATGCGCGATCAAAATGAAGCTTTCCGGCCGACACGCGTATCCCCAACTCGCCGAATCGGCACAACAAATCTTCTTTTACTTGACCGGTCATTCCCGGCTGTTGAGCTCCCTTCCCTCCCGGAGTATGCGAATACGGATCGGTTGGGAATGCCCCGTAAAGTTCAGGCGATTTGTGAGCACCAATTCCCGCGTTGATTTCGAAATAATGATCGAAAAGCCTTCCCACCACCTCCGAGTTTGCGCGCTGTTCCAAAGCTTTTTTGGTCACTTCAAATGCAGCCAACCGGAGCTTCGACACCATGTGCCAATAAATTGACCCCAACCCCTCATATCCAAAGAACGTACCCGAACGTCCTGTAAAGGATTTATGATTAAAAATCCCTTCATAGATGGCCTCGATTTCGCGTTGCTCCCCTTCAACAAGTGTCTGGAATTCTTGGGGTAATGATTCCAGTGCAGTGCGCAAAGCATTCACATTGTTGAAATTCCCGTTGAAGTGATAACCCCCCAAACAATCTCGCGTGATGATGTCGAAATTGTTCGCC
>Ga0255773_10005591_pt1 | contig 10242 bp, 10 predicted proteins | sample 011ome_17_FD_179971 | JGI IMG/M metagenome (GOLD analysis project Ga0255773, IMG submission 179971) | Coastal salt marsh microbial communities from the Groves Creek Marsh, Skidaway Island, Georgia - 011502XT metaG (version 2) | ecosystem: Environmental > Aquatic > Marine > Intertidal zone >...
CCTCTGAACTACGATAATCTTTTAGTCCACCAAAGTGTTTCTTGTTTGCTGTATCACTGCTCATGCCATAAAATTGAACAAATTGTTTTTGGACCTTTTTACCAATGCCTGCACTTGTTGCTGGTGCTTGTTCATTAGTGATGTAAGTTTTCTCTATGATTTCGCCGCCACCTTCGTCATGTCCTGCTAACATACCACCTAGCATAACAAAGTCAGCGCCTGCACCAAATGCTTTTGCTACATCTCCAGAACTTGAACAACCCCCATCAGCAATGATGTGTCCACCAAGACCATGAGCGGCGTCAGCACACTCCATGATTGCGGATAACTGCGGGTACCCAACTCCAGTCTTAATGCGAGTAGTGCAAACACTACCAGGCCCAATGCCCACTTTAACGATGTCGGCTCCACTTAATATTAACTCCTCTGTCATTTCACCTGTCACTACGTTACCTGCAATGATAACTAATGACGGATGCTTTTCTCTAATTCGTTTGACTACTCCTGCAAAACGTTCTGAGTAACCGTTAGCAACATCTATGCATAAAAATTTAACAGCACTAACTTTCATTACTCTGTCTAGTTTTTCAATATCATCGTCAGTGATACCTATACTCATGGCAACATGCTCTCGTCTTGTGCCATTTGTTTCTAAAAAGAATTGTGTTAATTGTTCTACACTATAAGTTTTAACTAGACAAGTGAACAAACCTAATTCAGCAAGTTTATTTGCCATATCAAAAGTCCCAACACCGTCCATATTACTTGCCATAATAGGGATACCAGAGTATTGTGCTGATTCAGGTCTAATTGCTTCTATAGACATATCCGGGGGAACGTAATTTCTGAATGTATATTCTCGTTCTAATTGTACTTGTTTACGTGATCCTAGTGTTGATCTCTTTGGTTTAATTAATACATCTGAAAAGTCTAACTTAATCTCAGATTCAATTCGCATTACGTACTCCTTAGATGGTATCTTCTGCGTCTACTTCAATATTATATACTTTAAAGTATGAATCGGTTGCTCCACAGACACTACCCCATGGACAACTCCAATTATAAAAGCCTTGTGGCGCACCCGGTGACCATGGTGGTTGACCTTTATCATCTTGCCAACGACTTAAGTTAAGCCAATAGCCTTGGGCTCTACCTTCTTGCCAACGTGCAATTTGATCTGAATCAAAAGTTGTTGACCCTGAAAAACCTTCTCCCATTTGATATACAACTGTTGAAATTGATCCTTGTTTAATCGTTACGGTCATACCGTTTTCATCTAAGTCAACAACAAAGTCAACTGGTTGTTTGATATCAATACCGTTCCAAGAAACAATCCCTGTACCTTCTGCTAGATTTACAAAACATTGATCTTCAGTAGTTGAGTAACTAAACTGAAAGTTTTGAGGAGCGTTTACACTACCATCACCAATGTGCATGGTATGCTGAAAGAATACGTTTTTGTTGACTTCAAAGAAGTCTACTTCTTGGCAATTCCATTCTGCTTTGTTTCCACCTGCATCACAATAGTTGTCATGGATAGGTTGTAAACTAGGATTCGTTGGATTGTTTACCATGTAAAAAGTACTTGTAACAAAGTTTCCATTAGCACTACTCAAATCTGCTGTAAATCTTATTTGTGTAATGTTTTTATAGCCTTGATCAGAGACAACTCTTCCACCACATGATTCATCTGGCTTGCCAAATTGCATTGAGTTTGCTCCGTCTGGAGAACTTATTTCTCCGCAATCTGTATAATCAATAGTGAATCCAGGTTTGAATGTCTGTGATCCTTGTGCTTTAACAGGTGATTCAAAAGGCGCACATCCAACAATGGCACTTAAAAATCCTACTGCTACTAGTAGTTTAAAATGTTTCATAATTATTCCTATTTAAATTTGTTTTCTCTAGTATGTTTTCTGTAATCGGCTGACATACGCAACCATTGTTCACCTTTACCTTGCATGATGTCGATACAACGATCAATAGTGCCATTAGTCCAATCACTAATTTTACCTTGATTTTGATGTTGAATACCCAATAGAGGATGCATCTTATCGATCACATCATCAATTGACCATGGAATATAAAGTCTATCCCTGTCATTAGCAAACGTTTCAGGGAAACTTCTGTACGCAGGGAATAAAACATTACATCCTAATGCATCACCTTCAGAGACTGTATTACTTACCCAGTCTTGTAATGCACAATTAAATACAACTCTAGTATCGTTCAGAATTCTATAGTAATCATTCTTAGATAGATTCTCATGGATAACTAGTTTCTTTTGTTTCTGCAATTTCTTTGTACGTTTCATGTACGAATCATTATTGCTTCTTAACTCTCCACCTGATAGTAGACAGAATTCAATACCATGCTTCTTACCATATCTAGCATACCATTCTTCAATAAGATCCATATAAAAGTCAGGTTGTTTCTCTTGGTCCCAACGAGCAGTAAACGCCACTCGCATTTTACGTTCTTCAAAGGGTTTGAATTCTTCTAGTTCTAGTAATCGTCTACGCACTTCTTCTTTACCAAATGCAAGACCTGAAATATTATAGATAGGAGCAGTCCAACCTGCAATCTTCATATGTGCAACCATTTCTTCATTAGTTGCTAAGACACCTGTTACAAATTCATTGACCATTTTCTCATACAAACTCATCCATTTCTCCATGCCCCAGACATGTACGAAATCATCTGGATCAACAGACTGTGCTAAACATCTTACAAAGACTTTAGGTCTGTGTTCTTCTGAAACTTGATTCATTATATAAGGAAGTGATTCAATACCTGGCTGAAACATATCTTCAAAGAAGATACAGTCTTCACTTGTTACTTCGCCTTCTTTCATCAGTTTAACTAATGACATCATTTGTGACATACCAAAGTATGAACGACCGTGTGCGTCTAATACTTGACCTGTTACAATGGACTGATCAGTTGTTAATAGTTCACCTGGAACAACTACGTAGTCAAGTTTACGTTTGTCAAATGCTTCAGTATTCCACTGTTGCAGTTGTAATGTGTATCTTGCTTCGTAGGGTTCTAAGCCCATGTAATATAGTTTACGCATAATTACCCCTTAGGTCTAAACACTCGTTCAATATCTTCTTCAATACAGTTATCTCCAAATTGAATTTCACATACAGTAAGTGGTTCACTTTCGTTATTAACTAGTCTGTGCCATTCATTCACTGGAATCCAAGTTGAATCATGTTTACCAAACTTACCAACTAAAATGTCACCGATATCACGTTTAGGATCATTGGGATATGCTACTGTATAAACTGTAGCAACACCACTAGCAACAAACCAAAACTCTCCCCTGCCTTGATGCCTTTGCATACTTAACGATGCGCCAGGATCAACTGTTAGTTCCTTAACTTTGACTTCTCTACTAAACTCATGCAGTACACGATAGTAACCCCAATCACGTTCAGTTCGAGGAGCCGCCCATTCACCTAAAAGACTAGAACTAGATTGAGTTTTATCTCCACCTACTCCAAATGAAAATGATACATTTGTATCTGGATAGTTCATTTCTTTAATGTTAGCACTAGTTCTATCTCCGCCATTAGCAAATATTATATGCTCATCCGGGAACATATGTCTAGTAATATGGATAGCATTCATGCTGGAATCGTCCGAATCATCAAATGTGATTACTTGATCTACATTACGCAATGCTAATAGCAGTCGTACTCGTTCTTCGACAGGCATAAAACACTTGCCTTTCTTACGAACAAGCCAATCATCACTATTGACACCGACTACTACTTTAGCGCCATGCCATGATTCCTCACGACCTAATTCTTTAGCGGCATCTATATAATCTAAATGACCTGAATGCATAGGATCAAAACCACCTGTTACTAAGACTACTGTGCCATTTTCTCTTGTAGGAGTTTTCGGCATTTCAATCTTTTGCAAGACTGGTTTCGGTTCAACTGCCTTTTCAACAGTTTTCTTTGTTGCGACTGGTGCTTTCTTTTTGACTGTCTTTGTAGGCGCTTTTTTAGTTGCCGGCTTTTTAGCAGGCGTCTTCTTTGCTACAGTTTTTTTAGCAGTCATTTTCTTGCTACCTTTTGTAGTGTCGTCTTTTTTCGTATTTCTGGCCATCTATCTCCCACATGTTCCTGACGGGTTTCCCTGCCAAATATCGTTGACTATACAGTCGCCAAATGCGACTACTCTTGTTGTAAAGACATTCGGGTTTAACCTTATACCCGTATTCTTTACAGAAGGCTGTAAAAGCCTCAAGGTCCTCAAAAACTTTGATAGTTTTAGGGTTTGACATCGTAATATTCCTTGTATTCTCATATTACTATTTAAGTTAATATCAGTCATTATACTGATACTCCATTTCGCAACCGTTTTCATTATCTTCGGCTACCGAAATTTTAAGCCAACGACCTGGATACTTTAAATTTATTTCACTTGCCAGTTCGTCAGCAATCATTTCACAGGATTTGTGATCTAGTTGTAAGACACCTGTACTGCTTTCTACTTCTTCGTACAGTCTTTCCAACCAACGTTTGAATTGTATGAATTCAATATCTCTATCATCATGGTAGACTTCGATCCATACTTTAAAATGAAAAATATGTCTGTGTGGGTAACCTAAAAATGATACATCGTCCCAGTCGCCTGTTGCTAACTTAGGATCTGTATCAGCACCGGGATACTTATGTACACCCTCTTTGCTAAATGTTACCCATATACTTCTCATTATGCTTCCTTGCTAGGGTCCCAAATAGTCAGATTTTTTTTACGCAATCTATTTGTTACCAATGTGTATCTGTTTTGTTCTTCTTTCCATTCTTTAAGCCACTTATGTCCGTCACGTTCTGCATCAACAAAGACTGCGTTAGTGAATGCTAGTGGAAGCAGAATAGAAATGTGAATAATAATACTGACTACAGTATTGTAGTTAAAGAAACCTAAGTAATTAGATGCTAAGAATCCAAACCATACACTCCATACAGTAAACAATACTAACATGAAATATGTTTGTAGACTTGGATCAGGGATTTTACCGATTGGATTATATCTCACATCCATTACACGTCTCCAAGAATTAACCAAAAACATAACTGTCCTTCTAAACAAACTTGGCTTTTTAACTCTTGTATTCATATTTCTTTTACTCCAAATGATGTCTGATGTATTGTCTTATTACATGCATGCCATATGATGCCCATGTAACAACTATCAAACTCCAAAACAATATTTCTATCATTACTCATAATACTAGGTTTTTGCATTGTTGTCAATACTGCATTTACCCATTTATTCATCAACACCCTGCATTAATTCATCACTGTCTTCGTGTTCTTCATCATTATTTATGGGTGTTTCTTCTTCTACAGAAAAAAGTTGATCAAACATTGTTCCTGCATTGATAGCCCTTTTACCTGAAAATCCTTGTGATCCTGATTGAATTTGCATCCATAGTCTGCTATGTTGATCGATCAAGTCTAATGATTTTTGTCTATCTTTAAGAGCAAAGATTTCATCAACAACGTCTCCAAATCTAACACGATCAAATGTTTCATTCATCAACATTGCAGGGACAACACCATTATCATATTGTCTGTTGGCTTCTTGTACCGCAAACATATGTTGATATACATTGTGTGCTTGTAACAACGTATAACTTAGTGTGTCCCAAGACGTTTTAGTTTCTTTCCCGTGCTTGTTTAAGAAACCATGACCACGATAACAAAGGTCCTTCATAACCATTGCGTTAGTGACAGGAGAGTCTGCAAACGTTTCATGTATGCCCTCTGCTAATACGGCGTCACTGAATTTACGCATGTCCTGATCAAAGTCTTTGCTCTCAGCAGTCTTTTCCATAGAGTATGTCCACTTAGTATTGTGTTCCATATTAGAGTTAAAGTATGCCAACCCTTTAGCCGCACCAAAGAAAGGACTTGCACAATCAAACGTAATCTGTAAGTTTGGATTGTGATACTTTCTTACTGCTTTCTGAATATCAGAAAACAGGACAGCATATTCTAAGATAGATGTACCTAAGCAATGAATAAGGTCATGCTTTCCGGGTTCTAACAGTCCATCATGTATAATACCAACGATTCTTTTTAAGGTAAGATGTATGTCAATTTTATTTTGACCACCAAATGCCCAACCATTAAAATGATTATCTGGGTACTTATTCGGATCGCAATACATCTTCATTTCCTCATACCAGTTATCTGACTGCGTATGATTTAACCCCTGCAAGACATTTAAAAACTTGCAGTTACCATTACGATTATGTATAAAGTAATCGTTGTTGATATGCGTTGCCAGTGCGGCTTCCTCTATGGTTTTAATACCGTGCTTATCATACAGATGTTGATTTCGCACAGTCTGTGAGGGTATGTCTAAACACATGCCATAGTCCATATACGTGTCCATCCACGTAAGAACTTTTTTACGTTGCTCAAGTGCTTTAGGACAATCAGGATTCTTCCAGTCAGCAGGCCATTGACCTTTCATAATCTGAAAACCACCAGAGTCGCCTAACATAAACGTACCCTCTTCTCTATCACGTATGATAGATTCAGCAGGAATGTCCTTAGTTACATCTAAGTCTGCATGGCCAGCAGAATACAATCCCCACTTATAAGTGAACAAACCTTCTTTAGAGTTTAAGAAATTAAGACGTTCTACGTCTCCATTGAACCCTGCAGGTATACGTTCTTGTGGGAAATAGTCTTCCCCACACCTTTGCTTACCTAAGCCAGTAATAAAAAAACTACTGACTGCAGGCAAAAATAGTGCCCAATCTGCCTTATGCTCTTTTGAAAGATTGATTTGTTCTGCCATATTCTCGTTATTCATAAAATGTTACTTGATTAAACAACACAAGATCATCTGCAAAATGATCTTTTATCCTCTTCATATACCTAGGATTATTTTTAATTTGAAAATCAATTGTATTCCTAAGTTTTTTGTGTGTTTCTCTTTCTGATGTATTATATGCAAAATCTCTAATAATTACATCATTTATGGGTGAATGTAATTCTTTTTCTGCAAACCGTTTCATTGTATCTTCAAAATTATTATCTAGTTTAAAGAATACACAATCGTTTGTATCTAAGCCGTGCAGATAATCTACCTGAGAACACGTGTGTCTGTCAAACTTTGCAACACCAAAGATAAAATCTAGCATTTCTCTATCTTGTAGAGTCCATCCGTGATTATCCCTGCCTTCTATAAAACTACGATGATTAACCAAGTACTCTACAATACCAGAACACCAACGTTCTACTGGATCTCGCAAAATAACCATATACTTTTTAGGAGTACGATGTTTATCAACATCATTGTAATTATATGCAGTATTGATCCACTTTAACTGTGCCAAAAATTCTGACATAAACGTTGATGCTACTTTGCCGATAGGGATATATGAATAATGAGTCCCCACAATATCATTGCACAAGCCTTGACTTCTAACCACTTGTTGTGTATGGTTTCCCCTAGTCCAAAACTCGGGCTGTTCCCAATGAGTGTTGCTACGTTGAATAATCAATTACTTGGCTTGTGCCGGCAAGAGATATTCGTAAATTGTGTAACCACTGTCTACTGTAATTTGAGCCGCACCTTGATCAGAAATACGTACAGTCTTGTCACCTGGCAAATCCATAATAGACAAGAATACCTTAACAGGCCACATCCATGCTCTTGTAAGTTCACCTGTTACTGTAGGTTGAAATACAAAATTACCTGAGTGAGTTGAAGGATCACCAAAAAAGATTTTAAGATCGCCATCTTCTGTTTTAGTAGTAAAGTTCAATTCTTCAGAGTTTGCTTGTGCCTGCATTTTTAAACGCATGATACCTGCAACTGTTGGTTCAAATTCTACGTCCCAATTAGCACCTTTGAAAGTAACATTTCTTACTTTTTCTTCGATGATTGCTTGTGACATCAAACGATAGTCGTTAACAAAATCTCCTTGCTTAGTTGCAAAGTGAATTGCACTAGGAACTTCGTTGCCATCTTTGTTTGCTTTAGTCATGTCGATTGTAGAACTATCATCATTGTAGACATCAAAGCCTAAAATAGTTTTTAGTTTAGTTAGATTCGGCATACCAAATGTTCCGATAAAATCTGCAACAGGCGTTTTAGTTTTGCCTGTCACAATAACAGATTTATCTTCTGCAATTGCATGAATTTCAGTTTCTGTATCAGTTCCCACGATCTTTACTAGATCAATGATGCCTAGACTATGCGTGTAACCGATGATGTCTAATAAGTTATCTTTCATTTATACTCCTCGTAATGTATTTAGGTAGATATACTGTGTATTATATCTGGATTTATTGTGTAAAGCAAATGTTTTGGACATGTGATTTACCCGAAACTAAACAACTCATCAAACGTTGAATTAGTGTCTGTGTTTGCTCGTAAGTCCCATTTAAGAACTCCTAGCAAGTTGCTGATTTTTTCATCTACTAAAGTAGACTCCATTAAGTTGTCATCAAATGGCATGTCTTTGAACCATTCAGGAAGTCTAAGTTGATCTGTAGGGTATGCAATACTCGTATAACCTAACGCATTAGTTTTGAGTTTACATACTACTACTTTGAATCCATCCATGATCTCCATTGAATAATTGTCATCATGTATTCTTTTAAGTGTGTTCCAATTCATTGCCGCTCTTACGTGACCCGGCATGTTTGCTCGACCAGTCTTAGATTTCTTTTCTAGTTCAGTATAATATGTCAATTTGTTAACAGACTTAGGAGAACCTTTTGTCCAAGAATCCTGTTGACCTAATGATATTTTAAACTCTTTAATCTTTTCGATAATATCATCACGTTGTTTACCTGATAGTGTCATTTCTAAAACTTCCATTAAGAAGTCTTGTACATATGCAGGAGTATCTGCTCTCTTTAAGTCTAAGCCCATTGCCTTAACTTTCATCGCACCATCTTTGTCAGTACGTTTATTTTCTGCATCATAGATATTGATTGCATATCTTTTCTTAGTAATAAACAATCCTCTGTCACCACAGACTTCTCTGCCACCTTTGATAATCATACCTTTGTCACGTGGACAATGAAATGCTTTTTCCATAAAGCCAGGAAACGATACATTACATTGGTCAGACATACTTTCATACAAGTCAATAAATGTCTGCTTTTTGTCTTCTAATGACATATCTGCTGGAAGATCATCTTTAAGCATGGGCCATGCACTAAAGTAACATGAGTCAGTATCACCATAAATCATTGATTCACCTGTGTGATCATATTTACCAGTCATTATTTCATTAACAAATGCTGACATATGCTTAGTGATAGAACGACCTGTGAGTGTTGTACTTTGTCCTATGCGTTTATCATAGAATCGACAATGCTCATTCAAAAGTGCACCATATGCAGAGTTAAGCAAAATTTTACGAACTAACTGACGTTTGTCCCAATACTCAATGTCTTCTTTTGTAGTTGCTTCTCTGAGTTTACCTTGCATAATCTTACGATCAGAATACCATTTAGATAACAGTCCAGGAATCACACCTTCAGTATCTGATCTAAAGATTGTACCATTTGCACTAAGGATATAAGGATTATTAGAATCGTAAATCATCTTCCATGCTTCTGCGGCACTCATCTGTTCTTCTCTGCCATCTTCATAATCAATCGTCAGCATAGTGCCACGTTCCTGATTTTGAATGGCAGTGTACTCTAGTGAGCCGAAAAGACCTTCCCATAGTACGGGTCCTTCTACTGGAGCATCACCTTCTTTGTATCTAGGTTTCTTCTTAGCCAGTTCCAGTCCTTTCTCTTGCATATATTGTTCAGTAAGAGTCTGTCTGACTTGCCCGACGATTGTCTCTGGAGCCATGTTCAATGCACGAATAGTTGAAGGATAAAGTGAGTTAATATCAATAGAGCCTATCCACTCATGTAGTCCTTTCTTAGGATTCATCACATAAGCACCTGCCGCTTGTCCTTCACTGATTGTATTGATATTCTGTCTTATCTTATTGGGTACAACCATGCCACGTTCATGTGCTTCATTCATCACTGCCATTTCAATCATAGCAACTGAGCCCATAACAGTTGGAAGCAACACAGTATTTTCATGCGCCAGTTGATTAGCAAGTTCTAAGAACTGCAACTTATCATCTAGTTTCTTAAGCAGTAATGTATCCTGTCTGTTATATTCGATGAACTTTTTAAAGTCTTTGTTGTACAGTTGATCTAGTGACCCTTCATACTCAGT
>Ga0255773_10005603_pt1 | contig 10224 bp, 9 predicted proteins | sample 011ome_17_FD_179971 | JGI IMG/M metagenome (GOLD analysis project Ga0255773, IMG submission 179971) | Coastal salt marsh microbial communities from the Groves Creek Marsh, Skidaway Island, Georgia - 011502XT metaG (version 2) | ecosystem: Environmental > Aquatic > Marine > Intertidal zone > Salt...
GTTTGGCGGTCCATGTTATACAGCCATGAACAAATTCTGAGTGCATGTTCGGGCAAGAGCGAGCGTCAAAGGCTGAGCGTGAAAGGCCGAGTGTCAAAGACCGAGTGTCAAAGACCGAACAGGCTCATGATCAGCCAACATGGATAGGTGGTTTTCGGCTGATCGAGTGCTCGGCAGTAGAACTAGGTGAAGGAATTATTTTTTAGCAGGAGTAGATAGATGAGTGAAGAATTAGTGCTGTTGAATGTTGAAGATCGAATTGCAACCGTAACCTTAAATGCCCCAGAAGTGTTAAACGCGCTGTCGACCGAGATGGTACGGCAGTTGTCAGTTGCGGTCTCAAAGGCTGCTCGAGATGATACGGTGCGATGTTTGCTAATCAATGCCGCGGGCCGGGGATTTTGCGCTGGCGCCAATTTACAAGCTCGAGGACAAGGCAGTGAGGTGACGCCAGCCGGATCTGCGTTAGAAACCCACTATGCGCCCTTAATGAACAAGCTTCGAAATTTATCATTTCCGGTAGTGACTGCAGTTAATGGGCCGGCAGCAGGGGTAGGTATGAGCCTGGCTTTAACCGGCGACATTGTGATCGCTGGGGAGTCAGCCTACTTCTTGCAGGCATTTGCCAAGATTGGTTTGATACCCGATGGCGGCGCTACGTGGTACTTACCTCGATTAATTGGCTGGGGACGTGCCATGGAATTGTCGCTGTTAGCAGAAAGATTGCCCGCGCCTCAGGCCCTGGAATGGGGGCTCATTAATCGCGTTGTGCCAGATGAGACGCTCCAAGATGAGGCTCGTACTATGGCGGCTCGTTTAGCAGGGGGGCCAATGTCTTTAGGTTTGATCCGCAAAGCCTATTGGGCCAGCTGGGAAAATGACTTTAATAAACAGATGCAGCTCGAGGCAGATCTTCAAAACGAGGCGCATGCATCGGCGGATAACCGTGAGGGCGTTGCGGCGTTTTTAGAAAAGCGGGCGCCGAGTTTTACCGGTCGTTAAGGTAGTAGATAAGCTTCTAAGGTAGCGGCCAACCGCTAACGAAGGCACCCGTAATGCCGCTCCAGCCAGCTGACGGGGGTCAACACATTATCTGGAGGGCCACAAATGAAAGGCGCCCCATGAGCGGATGAAGCGCTGGATCGAGGGTATCAACAAAGCGGTAGGGTGGGGCGGGTGCGTAAAGTGTCATCACGATGGGCAGATAAATTGATGAAAAAAATTGCCTTTGGGCGTAGTGGTCGCATTGCTGCTGACGTTTTGCGCTAGCGAGATTGCCCAGCGATCTGAAATGATTTCTCTCGTGCCGAATAAGCAAGAGTTAAGTTTGCCGATGAGGGCTGCCGACTTGCCTGCTGAGACGCTCACGGCGGTTATCTGCCGCTAAGTCTTACCGTTAAGCCTGTTTGTTGGGCGGAGCCAGCTCAGGTCGTTTTTGTTTCCCGTCGCACGACTGATCCTTGCAGAATTGTAAATGACTAAAACAAGGGGGGTTCATGGATATAGGGGTCTGTATTGCCAGTCATGTAGGCGATGTGGGTTACGCCCTAGCGGCTGAAGAGATGGGATTTAGTCACGCTTGGTTTGCCGATAGTCAGATGCTCTGGTCTGATTGTTACGCTTGTCTAGCCCTGGCTGCGTCCCAAACCAAAAGCATTCGATTAGGCACCGGTGTTGCCATTTCTGGCACTCGTCCTGCGCCTGTAAATGCTGCCGCGATTGCAACGATCAACGCGTTAGCGCCCGGAAGAACCTTCTTTGGCGTGGGTGCTGGCAATACCGCGATGCGAGTCATGGGCTTGCCGCCCCAAAGACTTAAAGCTTTTGAAAGCTATCTGAAAACGCTTGCTCCTCTGTTAAGGGGTGAGGAGGCTACCTTTGAAACCGCTGAGGGTGAACGCCTTATTAAACACATCATGCCCGATGCTGGCTTTGTTAATTTTGCCGATGATATTCCGCTTTATGTATCGGGTTTTGGACCGAAGTCGTTAGCGTTGGCTGGGCGATACGGCGATGGCGCAGTCTTGTCATTGCCATCTTCTGCCGGCGCCATGGAAGGGGTTTTTGCTGCCCTGCAAGCAGGATCGCAAGGTAACCTTGATCGATCGGAATTTTATACCACCGCGCTAACCGCCATCGCCGTCCTTGAAGCTGGTGAGGCAGTCAACTCTGATCGAGTGATTGGCCAGTGCGGCGCAATGGCCATGGCGGCAGTGCACTATGCCTATGATCAATACCGTAATTTTGGCCATCAACCGCCCAATTTATTAGCGGATATCTGGGAGGATTACTGCCAGCTGTTAGCAACTTATCCCGAGTCTCGCCGTCATCAGCGTATTCATCTCGGACACAACTGCTGGGTTGTGCCGGAAGAGTTACGATTTCTGACGCCAAAAATTTTGGCGGGTACCTGCTTAATTGGTACCCAAGATCAGGTGCTGGAGAGGCTTTCTGACTTGAGCAATGTGGGCTTGAGGCAGGTCATGACGCTACCCAATTTCGATACCCGTTATCAGTCGTTGGCCTCGATTAGCGAGAAAATCATACCCACGGCTGGACAGTTTTGATCGCCCATCTGTTTAGGTGAGCGCGGCACGAGCAACCAAAATCGGGCCGCTTGCTCTACTTAAAAATTAGAGGCACCATGGGGCCAGGTCCAAACTGCTGTCGATAGGGCGACCTGAGGGGTTTCAAAAAGAAAAAGCCTAGGGCGAATAGACAGTGGTCGACCAAATTAGCTATTTACAGTCATGAGTGGTTGAGGAAGCGCATATGTCAGAAGCATTTAAACCCTTAGATCCAGAGTCTATGCCAAGGTCTCCTGGGATCACCTACCAGCAATTACTTGATCAAGATTCGAGGCCTGTACCCGACGTACTGCGGTTGCAGTCGCCCCAAGATATGGGGCTGCAGCAGTATTCGGTTTCACGTTACACCAGTGCTGAATGGCATGAGCGAGAAGTCGAAAAGCTCTGGAAAAAAGTTTGGCAGTTCACTTGCCGAGAAGAGGATATTCCTGAGCCCGGCGATCATTACCGATACGATATTGCCGGCATGTCTTTTCTGATTGTGCGCACCGAAGCTGGAACGTTAAAAGCGTACCCAAATGCATGTTTGCACAGAGGGCGAATGCTCAAAGAGTTTGATGGCAATGCGGCTGAACTCCGGTGCCCCTTTCACGGTTTCTGCTGGAAACTCGATGGCCAGTTAAAGGATATCCCAGCAGATTGGGATTTTCCCCAAATCAACCAAAGCGAATTCTCCTTACCCGAAATTCCCCTCGCAGTTTGGGCGGGATTTATCTTTATCAACCCTGATCAGCACTGTGCCCCGTTTGATGAATTTATTAAAGATTTAGCAGGGCAGTTTGAGCGATGGAACTTAGGGGGACTGTACAAGCAGGCGCATGTCGCGAAAGTGATGCCTTGCAACTGGAAAATCGCTCAAGAAGCCTTCTGTGAAGCGTTCCACGTCAACGCAACTCACCCGCAGATTATGCGTAGCATCGGTGATGTAAATAGCCAGGTGGATATCTGGGAAAATTGCTCGCGGGTTATCACCCCTGGAGGCACCCACAGTCCACTGCTAAATGACGTGAGTAACCAGGATTTGATGCGGTCGATGATGGACTTAGATCATGACGCGCCAGTACCCGATATCCCCGACGGGGTTCGGATGCGTCAATTTTTAGCTGATCGAAGCCGAGAAAATTTAAGAGCGATCGCCGGTGATCGAGTGGAGACCTATTGCGATGCTGAACTGATGGACAGCTTGGATTACACCTTGTTTCCAAACTTCCATCCCTGGGGCGCTTTCAATGGCATTGTCTACCGGTTCCGTCCAAACGGTAACGACCATCGTTCGGCCATTATGGAATGCATTATGCTGGCGCCCTTTGAGGGCGAAAGACCACCTGCCGCTAAAGTGCATTGGCTGCAAGAGGACGAAAACTGGTCTAGCGCGCTCGGTTTCTTGGGCAAGGTGTTTGATCAAGATTCATTCAACATGCCAAAAGTCCAGATGGGCCTTGAGTCAACCTATATGAAGGGGATCGTGCTCTCCGGGTACCAAGAGAGTAAAGTCCGGTGGCTGCATCACAAGCTGACAGAATGGGTAGGTGAATAATGCCGAGTATTAAGCATCCTTTTGAACCGGATTTTTTGTACCAAGTAGACGAAAACGGTGACATTCGTGTGACCAATGGTAACGCCTGGGGCGTCTTCACCAAAGAAGGCATACACTTAAGTGGCGATATCCGTCACGCCGATCCTCAGTTATGTGTTTGGGTGGCCAATAACCCAAGCGCCGACGGCCAATTGCGCTCGGCTGCGGTAACGGCGAAACGAAGTTAAAAAATGTGAGTAAGGGTCGGTATGGGTCGGCCCGATTGTCAGTGCTGGAGCAGGTAGAGACTCAGCCGTTAGGGCGCCAGAGGCCGCTGTCTTTGGGTAGTGATGCTGGCCATCCGCAAGCAATTCAACCCGACTAGACGGGCTATTTTCTGGCTCAAAGCACTGGCTTTGATCACGGTGTTTGTCTCTTGATAAGCCTTTTGTGACCTCGGTCTCAATGGGCGATCGATGTGGCGGTCTATTCATTGTGTTTTATTGTTTTAAGGCGCCAGAGGGCCGGGAAGGAACAGTGCCGCTGCCGTGAAGGACATTACCTTTTACCCATGACCGGCCTTCCTGCCGCATGAAGGTTAGGTGGCAGGCCTTTTCGAGCGCGCAAAAGTTAATCGAGGCGCGCTATTGATGGTCAGATTTGGCCCTTCTAGCACCGCCGTCTATGTTGGCTTGTGCCTATTCAACCACTGCCAGAGAGCGCCATTGTGTCGATACGTAAAACGCATTTTGGATTTACGCCGGTGGGTTTACCCGCTGAGATATTTTTTCTTGAAAACCGGTACGGGCTAAAAATTGAACTACTCTCCTTTGGAGCTACCTTGCGCAGGGTTATCCTGCCGGCCCCGAGCGGCAAGGATGTCGCAATTACCCTTTGCAGAGACAGTCTCGAGCAATATGCTGACACTCCCTGCTATTTTGGCTCGACCATTGGTCGAGTTTGTAATCGTATTGCGAGCGGTCGATTCAATCTTGAGGGTGCTGACTATCAGCTGGCTAAGAATGACCATGATACGCATCATCTTCATGGCGGTGATCTAGGTTTTGATCGGCGGGATTGGTCAGCGGAGGCGATCGAGGGGCAAGGATATGATCAGGTACAGTTTAGCCGCATCAGTCCGCAGGGTGAAGAAGGTTACCCTGGGACGCTGCAGGTTCAGGTAACTTACACCTTATCTGATGACAATTCGCTGCAGATCGATTACCGAGCTACCTGCGATCAGGCAACCCCGGTAAACCTAACGAATCATGCTTTCTGGAACTTGGCTGGCCCAGACCAGTCGATCTTAGATCATGAGTTGAGGCTTTATGCGGATGCTTTTTTGCCGGTAGATGATCAGTTAATACCAACGGGCAGGCGCTCAGAAGTAAAAGGCACGCCGATGGATTTTAGCCAGCCGCAGGTCATCGGTGAGCGAATCGCTGAGGTTTCCGGTGGCTATGATCATTGTTATGTTTTAGCCCCGCCTGCTGGCGAACTGCGACCCGCTGCGGTTCTGGTTGATCCAGCCAGTGGCAGGAGCATGTCCATTTCGACCACTGCACCCGGCATACAGTTTTACAGTGGTAATTTTCTGGACGGCAGCGTCGGTTCTGGCGAACGGATGTACCAGCGTCATGGCGCGCTGTGTCTTGAAACCCAAGGCTTTCCCAATGCGGTCAACGAGCCTAACTTTCCATCAGTTGTTTTGTTGCCGAATGAGACCTATCGCCAAACAACGATGCACAATTTTCGCTGGTGATTTCGAATGGTTAGGGCGCGGCGCCGAGAATCGGCTCAGAGGTTAGGTAGGTGTTTGAGTGACCATAAAGGATTGCATTTGCCGAGCACTTTGAGGTGGTATAGGCGTGTCACGGCCTTGATTAGGCCAAAGAGGCTTGAAGTAACCCGCAGGGTAGCGGTGTCGCTTTAAGTTAAGATGCCTTGGCGAAGAGATGTTAAAGATGTCGGCGTCGTAGCACCGCCTGAATCTTTTCGACGATGGCCTCTGGCTTGGCTGGTTTGTGAACCCAATCAGACGCGTTGTGGATGTCGAGTAGGGTTTCAAGGGACTCAGAACCATCGGGGATCAAAAGAACCGCTGAAATACCAGCATAGGCCAACGCTGAGTGAAGCGTTGCAAATGATGCCATCGGTGTATTGTTGGCCTGCTCGATATCAACCAGCATAAGGTCCACGGGAGCGCCTGACTCAATGTGTTTTTGAGCAGCGTTGGAGTCTTTCGTGGCCGTGACAACAAAGCCCAGCCTTGATAGATGATCCTCAAGGGCACCTCTTAGAGTGTCCTCCTCAACCACAAGTAAGACTTTTTCGGTCATGGTAACTGGCGTCAGGCCTTCCGCTTGGGTGAACTCAACCGTTTTCGTGGGGCCAAGTGCTCGCCAAAAATTGCCACCATTGATACGAGCGACTTCATCCACTGAAGTCTCTCCGGCGGCAATAAGATCCACGCCAGAATCATGCAAAGAGCGCATACCTGAAGACAGCGCATCGTCTTTTAAGGCGGCCTCATCAATAATGGCAGCTCTCAGGATGTGTTTGCTGCCCTCAGAAAGCTCCCAGACTTGAGCGATGGGCAGTCGTCCTCGGAAGCCCGTGCCGTTGCAATCATCGCACCCAGATGAGCGATAGAGGGACAAAGCGTCAGGTCGTAGCGTTTTAAACAATCGCTCGCTTTCAAGGAGGTCGGTTTCCTCGACTTGAAATTTACAGCTTGTGCAGAGCTTACGGACCAATCTCTGGTTAATCACGAAGCGAACCGCATCTGCGATCAGACTTGGGCTGACTCCAAGGTCGGTTAAGCGGCTGATGCTGCTGAGTGCATCAATAGTGTGCAGCGTCGATAACACCAAATGTCCCGTGAGCGCCGCTCTCATAGCAAGCTCTGCGGTTTCTACGTCCCTGATTTCGCCAACCAAAATAACGTCTGGGTCCTGCCGAAGCATTGATCGCAACACCGAAGGAAAGGTGAGACCCTGATCTGGGTTAACGCTCGTTTGCGATATGCCGGTCATTTTGATTTCTACCGGATCTTCCACCGATAATATATTGGTTGTGTCATGGTTTAATCGTTTTAGCATGTTGTAAAGCGTAGTGGTCTTGCCCGACCCTGTTGGACCGGTCGCCAATATGACACCAGACGTGTCAAGCATGGCTCGGTTCATAACCTGTTCCAGCGCCTTGGGGAAGTGTAAGGAAGCAGTTTCGCTGGTACTGGCAAGAATACGAATCACAAGACGTTCGCCGCCCTCGGCGGGCAGGATCGAAATTCTAAGATCTCGATCATCCATGTCCTCTGCTATCAGGGTCAATCGGCCATCTTGTGGCGTGCGAGTGTTTGTAATGTCTAGATCTGCGATTGCTTTTATATGACGTATCAATTGTTGCATGACGCCAATCGGCATACTCTTTATTTGTCGCATCACACCGTCAATTCTGAATCGCACCGCTGCGCCCCCAACAAAGGGCTGTATGTGCAGATCCGAGACCGCTCGGTTCAAGGCTTCTTTTAAGATCAGAAGGAACAACTTTTCTGTCGGTGCTGTCTCAGCGGTCAAGCGACTGGTGATAGACCTACCCTTAACTGCGATCGGCGCTTGCGTTGAGGATTTTTCTGCATGACTCAGTTGTGCTGGCGTCAGGCTATCATTTGGATAGCTGCTTTGAATTAGACCTACAATCGTTGCCGGTGCTGCGATCATGTGCGAGACAATCCGGCCACTAAGAAACTGAATCGTTTGAGCGGCTTCAACATCGGTTGGATTGGCGGTCGCAAGGGTAATGGTTCGATCAGTGCCGTCAATCGGAATGACTTGGTAGCGTTCTGCGACTGATCGAGGAATCAGTTTGACGGCTTTTGGACTTGGTTTGGTGCCGTCGAATGCCGGGAAGCCAAATGCCTCGGCAATCAAGTCGACCAGTTTTTGCTGGTCTATGGTCAAAAGTTCGATGACAGCTGTCCAAGCCGAATCTGCGTCGTTGTAAGCTTTGGCCAGGAATTGGTCATGACAGTCGCCGGGTAGAATTGACGTTAACCATTGGAATTGCATATTCAAATGCTCGATATCGAGAGGTAGTGCGTGTACGTTTTGATGCTAGTGTGAATTAGAATTAAAGTAAACGAAACGAAACGAAACGAAACGAAACGAAAGGGGGGTGTTCGATGAGCGAGCTTGACGATTCGATACGACAGGTCGACGCAATAACGCCGCCAAGTAACGGGCAGCGCGATCACAGGCATGCACCTTCAGCAAAACCACGAGGCAGGCTGCTTTTTATGATCCTGTTGTTAGGGTTCGGTGTCGTTATTTATCAATGGGGTGCGATATTTGGACCCACTCAGTCGGTCGTAGAGGCAGACGCAATCGCTTTGCTCAAGACTGTAGATGCCGCGCTTCAGGCCGAACAAGTTAAAAGCGGGCGGCTACCCGAAACGCTCCCTCAAAATGTGGGCAGTCAGTGGGTTAATTTTCAGCCAACGGAAGATGGTTACCGACTGACCACGCGGATCAATGGTGTGTTCCAGCAATTAGTCAGACAAGGCGATAGGTTATCGCTTGAAAGGGAAAGCAAGTAGGATGAAGTTTTACAAGAGAATATCTCAGCAAGGTTTTACACTGGTAGAGCTGATGATCGTTGTCGTCTTGGTCGCGATATTGGGCAGTATTTCGGTGCCTTTATACAGAGGGTATGTTGCCACTGCAGGTGCCGCGACTTTCTTAGAAGAAGTCTCTGAATTCCATACATACTATCAGTCGCTGGCTATGTTGCCGTCAGGCGAAACGCAAGTCATCGATCATTGCGCCCTCACCTGGCAGGCATTAACGGATCGTCAAAGTAACCATGATCCCGGTGCGCCCCTGTACCCTGTTTCATCCCTAATGGATGTGAGCCAGGGCAAGGATGGCTTAACGCTTGAAGTCGGCTCTACCCTTGAGCGTCACGGGGTGGCTGGTATTGATGCTGCTAAAGCTGTCGCAACGTCTCTCAAGGAGCAGGGATGGCTGACAGGCAATGCGCAATTGAGTGACTCCTTTGTGGCGTTTATTGTGGATTTTCAGCACAGTTGTGCGGACCTTCAGACGCAAAAGCCCAGTCAAGTGACGGGTGGCGCACCTTTGACCAGCCCCAATCTCACTGGGCTATCGAATGGGAGCCCAGTGAATGCCTCCATGGGCTTGGCTCAAAACCCAGAAAACGCGAACTGTGCTAGCGGTCAGAAAAAGTTGGGCGGACGTTGCGTTACGCCTCCAGCCTGTGAAGGCGGTTCGCTCTCGTCGGATTTCAGCCAGTGTACGTGTCCTGCAGGCGAGGCTTTGTACCAAGGGGTTTGCGTGGCTAAAGGCAGTTGCGGCAGTGGTGGCACGTTAGCGACTGACCCAAGCCAGTGCGCGAGCTGTGGCAGCGGCTTAGGTTTGTTGTCGGGTCAGTGTGTTGCAAAAGCAGCCTGTGAAGGCGGTTCGCTCTCGTCGGATTTCAGCCAGTGTACGTGTCCTGCAGGCGAGGCTTTGTACCAAGGGGTTTGCGTGGCTAAAGCCAGTTGCGGCAGTGGTGGCACCTTAGCGACTGACCCAAGCCAATGCGCGAGCTGTGGCAGCGGCTTAGGTTTGTTGTCGGGTCAGTGTGTTGCAAAAGCAGCCTGTGAAGGCGGTTCGCTCTCGTCGGATTTCAGCCAGTGTACCTGTTCAGGGAACGCAGTTTTGCGTCAAGGCGTGTGCGTGGCTCAGGATAATCGCGCACGATGTGTCAAAGCGGTTAATGAAGATCCCAGAATTCATGGAAACGGCAGACGCTATTGGGAGGCGGTCGCATCATGTATGGGGCGCGACAGCAGCGAGTGGCGAAGCATTAGAGCGGGTACTTGATAGGTAGGCGCCTTTTCCTCCAGAAAATCGAGGTAAGGCGCCACTATCTAACTTGCGCCGCTATCTAATTAAAGTGTTCTTCAAACACAGCGTCGTTGTAACCAACCAACACCGTTTTTCCGATCTTGATCGTGGGTGCTCGAAGATTGCCTGTTGGCCCAAGCATAGCGGCGATGGCCTCATCGCTCAGGCCCTGTTTAAGGTCAAAGCTTTCTACTTTTTTACCTTTCATGGC
>Ga0255773_10005625_pt1 | contig 10205 bp, 6 predicted proteins | sample 011ome_17_FD_179971 | JGI IMG/M metagenome (GOLD analysis project Ga0255773, IMG submission 179971) | Coastal salt marsh microbial communities from the Groves Creek Marsh, Skidaway Island, Georgia - 011502XT metaG (version 2) | ecosystem: Environmental > Aquatic > Marine > Intertidal zone > Salt...
CTAAAGGATAAGAATCGAGCCTTATCTTGATCTTCGAGTAGGGTTGAAATAAAATCAACTGGAATTTCTTTAGTGATCAATTCACCGTTTCGTTCAACCGTAAATTCATTCCCATTAACGAGTTCCATAAACACTTGTGAAAAGCGTTCAATTTTTTCTCCATCCACAGCAATAATCTTGTCTCCCGTTTGAATACCAAGTTGATCACCAATATCAGTATGCGCAACATATACCCCATCTTTAATACTCTCGTTGGATATGTATTGATCTCCATAAGAATACGCCATACCGATGTAAATTAGTACGGCTAAGATGAAATTCACTAGCACCCCACCAGTCATGATAATCAATCGTTGCCAAGCTGGTTTTGAACGAAACTCCCAAGGTTTAGGTGCTTCTTTTAGTGCTTCCGTATCCATACTTTCATCGATCATCCCTGCAATTTTTACATAACCTCCTAGGGGTAACCATCCTATTCCGTAAACCGTATCCCCTATCTTCTTTTTAAAAAGTGAGAATTTAACGTCAAAAAAGAGGTAGAATTTCTCCACTCTAGTTTTAAAGATTTTAGCAGGTATAAAATGCCCAAGTTCGTGAAGAACAATGAGCAAAGAAAGGCTCATAAAAAATTGTATCGCCTGTATGAGTATTGGATTCATAGTATATAGTTAAATCAGAGCCCAAAAATACACTATTCACACTTTTAGCCCAAAGGTTTAAGAAAGAATTAGGATAGCATGCCAAATTAAAGCCAAAAAAAGAAGATTTATGATCAATGTTAGTTTTTATTCCAATCGTATGTTCTTATTTTGTATCATAATTCTAATTTAAGAACAATCAACGATGAATAACGGGATCTACATCGCTACCCTCGAAGCCCAATCAGGTAAATCATTGGTGAGTTTAGGACTAATGCAATTAGCTCTCACTAAGCTTCCTAAAGTTGGGTATTTTAGGCCCATCATAGACGATAGCAAAAAAGACAATCATATCGAAACGCTTTTTAAGCATTTTAAAATTCAACAAGCGTATGAATCTGCTTATGCGTTTACTCAAAGTGAATACTTAGACCACATCAATCAAGGGAAGCAAGATGAACTTCTAGATACCATTATCGCTAGGTATAAAAAGTTAGAGGAACAGTACAAGTTTATTCTTGTTGAGGGGAGTGATTTTTCATCGGAAGGAAACTTTTTAGAGTTTGATTTCAATGTGTTGATTGCAAAAAACTTGGGGCTACCTGCCATTCTTATTGGAAGTGGACTTGGTAAAAACAAAAAAGAATTCAGTGCGAGTCTTCAATTGGCTTATACCGCTTTTAGAGAAGAAGAGGTGGAAGTCTTAGCCGTCATTGCCAATAAAATTAAACCTAAAAATGTTGAGCTGGTTCAACACTTATTGAAGGAATTATTGCCAAAAAAAGCTGCCTGTTATGTCGTCCCTCGAATGGAAGAATTACTTCAACCTACACTTAAAGAAATTAATGAAGTGCTTCAAGGAACCGTATTATTTGGAGAACAACATTTAGGAAATCGTTCGGGTAAATTCAAAGTAGGTGCGATGCAACTGCGTCACTTTTTAACCCATCTTGAACAGAATTCATTGGTGATTACTCCTGGAGATCGAGGTGATATCATCCTAGCAGTCTTACAAGCTAATATTTCTGATAATTACCCTCAAATTTCAGGAATAATCTTAACCGGGGGGGTATTGCCTGAGGAGCCTATTTTAAAACTAATTGAAGGACTCACCACCGTGATTCCAATAATCGCTGTAAAGGAAGGTACTTTTAAAGTAGCCAATGCTATTGGAGGAATTAAAGCCAATATTCAGGCCGATAATCAATTTAAAATTGATGCTTCCATCGCAGCATTTCAACGACATATCGCCTCTGAAACACTTTTAAATAAATTATTGAACTATGAGTCTAAAGTAGTTACTCCTCGAATGTTTCAATACAGCTTAATTCAAAAAGCAAGAAAACAAAAGAAGAGAATTGTACTTCCTGAAGGATTAGACTCGCGTATTCTTCAAGCAGCAGCACGGTTAATCGCCTTGGATTTAGTAGAATTAACTATTTTAGGAGATCCGCAACTAATCAAAAATAAATGCAGTGCTGAAGGAGTATCTTTGGACTTTGAAAAGGTAGAACTCATCGATCCTGTCCATGCTGATTTCTTTGAGGATTATGTCGACTGCTTTTATGAACTAAGAAAACATAAAGGAGTTACTCTTGAAGATGCACGAGAAGTCATGAGTGATGTTTCCTATTTTGGAACGATGATGATTTATAAGGACCATGCTGATGGAATGGTTTCTGGTGCTGCACACACTACAGGACACACCATAAAACCTGCCTTGCAATTCATTAAAACCAAGCCCGAAGTATCGTTGGTATCCTCCGTGTTTTTTATGTGTTTAGACGATCGGGTTTCGGTGTTTGGAGACTGCGCCATCAATCCTAACCCAAATGCATCGCAATTAGCAGAAATCGCTATCTCTTCTGCGGAAAGTAGTATGAATTTTGGTATCGAACCTCGAATTGCTATGCTGTCTTACTCTTCAGGGTCCTCAGGCAAGGGAGCTGATGTTGATAAGGTGCGTGAAGCAACTGAAATTGTGAAACAAAAAAGACCCGATCTTAAAATTGAGGGTCCAATTCAATACGATGCCGCTGTGGATAAAACAGTTGGAAAAAGTAAATTGCCCAATTCAGAAGTTGCTGGTAATGCCACTGTACTTATCTTCCCGGACCTGAACACAGGAAATAACACTTATAAAGCCGTACAAAGAGAAACAGGAGCTATGGCTATAGGACCCATGTTACAAGGTCTTAATAAACCCGTTAACGACCTTAGTAGGGGGTGTACCATTGATGATATCTTTAATACCGTAGTGTTGACTGCGATACAAGCACAAGAACCGTAATATGAAAAAAATACTCGTTTTAAACGCAGGGAGTTCTTCCTTAAAATATCAATTAATTCAAATGCCTTCTAAAGAAGTCATTGCTAAAGGAATGGTTGAGAAAATAGGGGCTAAAGATGCTGGATTAATCTATACAACTGCAGCGATACGCATCGATGAATGTGCTGAAATTTTAGACCATGCACAAGGATTACAATGGGTGGCTGAGCAATTGATGCATCAAGCACACGGCGTTATAGCTGATGTTACTGAAATTGCTGCCGTAGGACATCGAGTGGTTCACGGAGGAAGTTCATTTAGTGACACCACCTTGATCAACCAGGCGGTTAAAGACAAGATAAAACAACTCTATCCGCTTGCTCCGCTACACAACCCCCCGAATATGATGGGAATTGAAATCGCAGAACAGTTATTTACTGGTGTTCCACAAGTCGCCGTATTTGATACGGCTTTTTATCAAAGCCTAGAAGAAAAGGTTTACCGTTTTGCCATCGATAAAGAACTCGCCGACAAGGAGCAAATTCGTGTTTATGGATTCCATGGGACCTCCCATAAGTATGTGAGTGAAAAAACGGCCTCGTATTTATCTAATCCAAATGCAAAACTCATAGTGCTTCATCTAGGAAATGGTTGTAGTGCAACTGCAGTATCAGCAGGAAAAAGCGTGGAACATTCCATGGGATTTGGTCCAATTAATGGCCTAATCATGGGAACACGAAGTGGAGATATCGACCCAGCGGTTCTCATATACCTTCAACAATCGTTGGGGTACAGTGCTGAAGAAGTTAAAACATTGTTGACTAAAAACAGTGGAATGCAAGGGCTTGCAGGGGCTTCAGATCTCAGAGAGATTCACAAAATGGCCGATGCAGGAAATTCCAATGCCACATTAGCCTTAGCAATGAATGCGCACCGCATTAAAAAGTACATTGGCAGCTTCTATGCAGTACTTAATGGAATCGATGCCCTTGTATTTACAGCAGGTATTGGAGAAAACGATTGGAAACTACGCCAACTTGTTTGCGAAAATTTAGAACGTTTAGGAATCGAATTAGATGTCCAAAAAAACAAAGCTGGAGGTTCAGGTATTCTTGAACTACAAACGCGGGAATCAAAAGTTAAACTACTGGTCGTTCCCACAGATGAAGAAGTTGAGATTGCGCTTCAATCCTATCAATTGATAACTAATTAATTTTGTGCTATGAGTTTCTTTGCAGCCTATAAAAAATTCTTTGTGGTATTTGGAGTGGTCTCAATGGGGATTATGTTTTTGTTTTACAACGCTTTAAAACCAAAAGACACCTTACCTATTTACCAGCCCACTATGGTGACCTCAGCGCTGGTTGATTCTACAGTACAACATATTAAAAAATACCATCAGATCGCTGACTTTAAGCTCCTCAATCAAAATGGAGACACCATTACACAAGACTTTTATGCGGGAAAGATTTATATCGCTGACTTTTTCTTTACCACCTGCATCACTATTTGTCCGATGATGACAGAAAATATGGCCAAAATTCAAGCGGCTACCCTCAATGATCCATCGGTCTTACTACTATCTCATACGGTCACTCCAGAAATTGATTCAGTGGCACAATTAAAAAAATACGCGTTAGAAAAAGGAGTTATTGATACCAAGTGGAATTTAGTTACCGGAGATAAAAAACAACTGTACGAGCTCGCTAGAAAAAGTTATTTGGTCGCTAAAGAGGAAGGCGATGGTGGACCATTTGACATGATTCACACAGAGAATTTTGTACTCGTCGATTCCAAAAAAAGAATACGAGGATATTACGATGGGACCAACCCAAAAGATATAGAACAACTCTTAGCTGATCTAAAGATTTTAAAAGCGCTAGAAGCTGCGCGTGTTCAGTAAAATTCACCATTAAATACTAGTAGAATAACAATAGTTTGTTTACTTTTGCTTACTTATAATGAGTCTAAATAAGAATCATAAAACCCTAGATCTTTTAAAAAGAGGTGAACGAGGTATCATTCACTCATTTCCTGATGAGTTTATACCTATCAAACTCCTGGAGTTAGGCTGTTTACCTGGCAATGAAATCCAAGTGATACAGATTGCCCCTTTTAAAGACCCCATCTATATCAACTTGGGAGGAACCCATATGGCAATTCGTAAAGATATGGCCAGAAAAATTGTTTTAGAAGTGATTTAACTATGGCTAAAAGCATTAACGTTGCCCTCATTGGAAACCCAAATACAGGAAAGACCTCAGTTTTTAATCAACTGACTGGACTCAACCAAAAGGTCGGCAATTATCCAGGAATCACTGTTGAAAAAAAAGAAGGAATTTGTAAGCTTACCCGTTATTTAAAAGCCCATATCATTGATCTTCCTGGGACCTATTCTTTAAATTCAACCTCCCTTGATGAATCTGTAGCTATAGAATTATTACTCAATAGAAAGGACAAGGATTTTCCCGACGTGGTCGTGGTGGTTACCGATGTTGAAAACCTGAAGCGAAATTTATTGTTGTTTTCTCAGGTTAAGGATTTGAAAATTCCTGCCATTTTAGTGATTAATATGGCAGATCAAATGGAAAAGAAAGGGATTAAACTCCATATTGAGGAATTAGAACACAAATTAGACACTAAAATAGCCTTAGTAAGTGCTCGAAAAGGAGTGGGTATAGATCAATTAAAAAACTTGATCATCAATTATGAAAATCTTTCTAATAAGGGGTTATTAGAGGTAAAAAGAATCGACCCTCCTTATTTTGAAAAACTAGAAAAAACCTATCCTTCTCAAGATTTGTATAAGTTATGGATCGTTATCACCCAAGACGTCAACTTCACACAAATCGACAAAACGTATGAATCAGCTAAGGCAAGTTTTGAAACAAAATCAGCTTCAGAGCTTAAACGGTTACAACATAGAGAGACTATTCTAAGGTATCAAATTATTAATACTGCCCTAAATGAAACCCTTAGTGTAGATAAGAATTCTGCTAAGGGATTTACGGCTGCTATAGATCGTATTCTCACCCATAAAATTTGGGGATACCTGATCTTTTTTGTGATCTTGAATACCATTTTCCAAGCGATTTATACTTGGAGCTCTATCCCTATGGATCTCATCGATGAATTCTTTGTTGCTGCTTCCTCCTGGGTTAAAGCAGTGCTTCCCCCAGGCTCGTTTACCAACTTGCTGGCAGAAGGAGCCGTTTCTGGCATTGGAGGAATTGCCATCTTTATACCACAAATCGCATTCTTATTTTTATTTATTGCATTACTTGAAGAATCAGGGTATATGTCTAGGGTGGTCTTTTTAACCGATCGCTTAATGCGTCCTTTTGGACTCAGTGGTAAAAGTGTTGTGCCGCTAATCTCAGGAACTGCCTGTGCTATACCAGCGGTAATGGCTACCCGAACCATTGAAGATTGGAAAGAGCGTCTATTAACCATACTCGTAGTGCCATTTACAACCTGTTCGGCTCGACTACCAGTTTATTTAATCATCATCTCCATTGTAATCCCGGAGGGCTATATTTTTGGCTTAAGTTATCAAGCGCTTACCCTGATGTTACTCTATCTGGTCGGGATTTTAAGTGCACTAGGTGCAGCAGCCCTACTCAACAAGATTGTTAAGGTAAAAAGCCGCAGCTTTTTTGCTACAGAAATGCCGAGTTATAAACTCCCTTTATTTAAAAATGTAGTTATTACCGTAATCGAAAAAACCAAAAGCTTTGTCTTTGGTGCTGGTAAAATTATTTTGGCTATTTCGATTGTCTTATGGTTTTTAGGATCTTATGGATTTAACAAAGAGTTTGAAAATTCCGAGCAGATCATAAAGGAGCGTGTTGAAAAACAGGGGCTATCGGTATTTAATCAACAACTCATTCAAGAAGAAATTGAAACGTATGCCAAAGAACATCCAGCTCAAAATATGGAGGAATTGGCCGAATTTATAGCGTTTAAAAACAACTTAGAACGCAGAGCGCTTCAAGAGGAAATCGCTAGTTTTAAACTTGAAAATTCCTATATGGGTCTGCTGGGAAAAGGCATTGCCCCTATAGTTAAACCCTTAGGTTTCGATTGGAAGATAGGAATTGCTGTGATCACCTCTTTTGCTGCGCGTGAAGTCTTTGTAGGAACCCTCGCTACTATTTATTCTGTGGGAACTGATGAAGGAGACACCATTAAGAATCGTTTAAAGAACGAAGTGAATCCTATCACCGGAGCTAAAGTTTATACCTTGGCCTCTGGATTATCACTGTTACTTTTTTATGCCTTTGCGATGCAGTGTATGAGTACTCTTGCAATTGTTAAAAGAGAAACCAACTCTTGGAAATGGCCCATGATTCAACTTGTCTTTATGAGTGGATTGGCCTATATTGTAGCTTTCATTTGTTTTCAACTCCTCAGCTAATGAATCTTGTACAGGACTTTTTGGTTTATTTAGTGTTAGGCGCAGCCTTTTACTTCTTACTTAAAACCTATGTTTTTAAAAACAAAAAAGGTAACGATAAGAATTGTGGTCCAAACTGTAACTGCTAATCAGGCATATTCCTTTAAATTAATGTAATTTTATAAGCTGATGAAATTACTTCAATCTATAGATGACCCTAAAGATCTCAAGATATTAACCGAGGATCAATTAGTTCAGTTAGCTCATGAACTAAGAGCATTTATTATCTCTAATTTATCGGTTAAAGCTGGTCATTTAGGCGCAAGTTTAGGTACTGTAGAATTAACTATTGCCCTGCATTTTTGCTTTAACACCCCTTTAGATTCATTAATCTGGGATGTTGGACATCAGGCCTATGCGCATAAAATTCTAACAGGAAGAAGGGATCAATTTAGCAGCAACAGACAATGGGGAGGCATTAGTGGATTTCCTAAACGAGAAGAGAGTATCTATGATTCTTTCGGAACAGGTCATAGTTCAACAGCCATATCAGCGGCATTAGGAATGGCATTAGCTGATACAGAAAAAAAGAATACTCATATCGCTGTAGTAGGTGATGCGGCTATCGCCAGTGGAATGGCTTTTGAGGGATTAAATCACGCTGGTGCAACTAAGGCTAATCTCCTGGTGATACTCAATGATAATCATATGGGAATTGACCCATCTGTGGGAGCGCTTAAAGCGCACTTTGAATCCTTAACGCCTCAAGAAAACTTTTTTACTGCCTTGGGCTTTGATTATACGGGTCCTATTGACGGGCATGATATAGCAACATTGATCCGCGAATTCAAACGCTCACAATCGCTTGATATTCCTAGAATTATCCATATCAAAACTATTAAAGGAAAAGGGCTTGAAGCTGCTGAACTCGATCAAATCACCTACCATGCGCCGGGAACCTTTGATCGTGAAACGGGAATAATTCATTCCAAACCATCACCTTCTGAAAAATTTCAAGAAATTTTTGGAAAGACGATGGCTGAGCTCCTGCAAAACAATAAAAATATTATTGCTATTTCACCTGCAATGACTACGGGAAGTGGTATTGCTGAATTGATGAAAACATATCCCAAGCGAGTGATAGATGTAGGTATCGCTGAACAACATGCCCTTAGTTTGTCGGCGGGTATTGCAGCCAAAGGACTCCTTCCTTTTTGTGTGATCTATTCCACCTTCTTACAACGTGCCATCGATCAACTCATTCATGATATTGCCCTGCAAAAGCTTCCTGTTGTACTGTGTATCGATAGAGCAGGATTGGTCGGGAACGATGGAGCTACCCATCAAGGAGTATTTGATATCGCTTTATTAAAACCTATTCCCAATTTAATCATCACAGCCCCAAAGGATGCTCATGAGCTTAGAGCCCTTTTACACTTTGCGAGCACCTATCGACAAGGTCCTATTGCCATTAGATACCCTAGAGGAAATGTTATCGAGATGAACTGGAACAAAGAGGTGAGCCCTATTCAATTTGGAAAAGGAATCTGTCTTAAAAAAGGAACTCAAACCGCAATTATCAGCACTGGGTTCACTGCCCATACGGTAACCAAAGCCATTAAAGCCCTAGCTAATGATACTAGTGTTGCTCATTATCATTTTCCGTTTATCAAGCCCCTAGATCATGAACTGATCAAAGTCATTGCTACAACGTATAAGCAACTTATTACCATAGAAGATGGAGTAATTGAGGGAGGTTTTGGACAAGCCATCGCCGCTTCTATAGTTCGGCAAGGTATTTGCAAAGAAGTTATTCATTTGGGAGTTCCTGATCGATTTATTGAACATGGCTCTCCTCTGGAACAACAAATCGATACTCAATTAGACTACAACCATTTAAAAGATGTACTAAATCAATTATGAAAAACCTTCTCATAATCCTTACTATTAGTTTTGGAATACATCTCACGTATGCTCAAGAAGAAAGACCAACAGTTGTAGATACTATTGTTATTAGAATCCAACAACAAAAAGCGCAAGCGATCAACGATTTTAAAATTAAAGATACCCTAGTATTATTAAATTCAGCTCAAACACTCAATCAAAAGCTTCGAAATTTCACCATGCCTTCCTTTTGGAAAAAGAAAAATAAATTTGGATTGAATTTTAGTGAGGTAGCTTTTGTCAATTGGAATGCAGGGGGAAACAACTCCATTTCAGCAATTGCCTCTGTCTATTTTGAACGTAATTATAAATTTAGATATGTTACCTGGGATAATGCTTTAGATCTCAGATATGGTCTTAACGCTCAAGAAGGAAGAGAAGTCAGAAAGAGTGATGACCAAATCAAATTGAGTTCTACCTTTGGATACCGATCAGATACGATTAGCAAATGGTATTATTCTGGAAAACTCAAATTTAACACACAGTTTGCTAATGGGTATAATTACCCCGATACTTCCGATCCAAAATCAGGGTTTATGGCACCAGGGTACCTTTTCTTAGGTATAGGTACTTCCTACAAGGATGAGGATAAAAAAATAACGATCTACCTATCACCAATCACACAAAAAGCAACCTTTGTGATGAATCAAAACCTAGCTAATCAAGGAGCTTTTGGGGTTCAAGCAGCAACCTATGATGCTGAAGGACAACTTATCACTGAAGGAAAACGCATCTATATGGAATTGGGTTCTTTAATGACGGGAAACTATGAAACTTCCGTAGGTGAAAACGTTCTCATGAAAACCGACCTAGCACTCTATATGGATTACCTGAATAGCTTTGGAAATGTGGATGTGGATTGGTCCCTAGATTTTCACTTTAAGGTAAATGATTTTATCAGCAGTTCGATCGGCACACATATCTTGTATGATGATGATATCAAATTTGATCAAATTAA
>Ga0255773_10005632_pt1 | contig 10194 bp, 10 predicted proteins | sample 011ome_17_FD_179971 | JGI IMG/M metagenome (GOLD analysis project Ga0255773, IMG submission 179971) | Coastal salt marsh microbial communities from the Groves Creek Marsh, Skidaway Island, Georgia - 011502XT metaG (version 2) | ecosystem: Environmental > Aquatic > Marine > Intertidal zone >...
CCGACCTGATCCGGAGGGTGTGCTGATTTGGGATGAAAGGCACTAACTTTGCAGGACTATTGTGACTTTCAATAAAAACAAGATAATTAACGATCCTTTACATGGTTTTTTAACCATTCCAACCGATCTTATTTTTGATGTCATTCAGCATCCCTATTTTCAGCGTTTGCGCAGAATTAGGCAATTGGGAATGAGCGATTGGGTATATCCAGGCGCTACCCATACGAGATTCCATCATGCATTAGGAGCCTTGAACTTAACCCTTCAGGCCATGGATACTTTGAGGAGGAAAGGCATAGAAATAACCGATAAAGAATACGAGTCAACAGCTTTGGCCATTTTGTTGCACGATATTGGTCACGGACCCTACTCTCATACGCTTGAACATACCTTAATTCAAGGGGTTCATCACGAAGATATTTCAACACGTATCATGCAACGTTTGAATGAAATATTCAAAGGAGAGTTAGAAACGGCCATTGAGATTTTCCAACATAAGTATACACAGAAACCCTTTTTAAGTCAATTGATTTCAGGTCAGTTGGATATGGATCGATTGGATTACCTTTTAAGAGATAGTTTTTATACGGGAGTAAGTGAAGGAATAGTGGGGGGAGAGCGGATCATAAGTATGTTGAATGTAGTGGATGGGAATTTAGTCGTTGAGGAAAAAGGCATTTACTCCGTCGAGAAATTCTTGATAGCCCGCCGTTTGATGTATTGGCAGGTTTATTTGCATAAGACCGTTATTGCCGCGGACGCCGTTTTGGTTTCGATTCTGCAACGTGCTCGGGTTTTAGCTCATAAAGGTCATGCCTTAGGCTCGTACCACCCATTGTTGCATTTTCTTATGAATGAAGTCGATACAGAGCATTTCGATGATGAAGCTTTGGATTTGTTTTTGGTATTGGATGATATTGACATAATGGCCAGTGTAAAACAATGGCAATTTCATGAAGACCCTATTCTTTCCAATTTGAGTAAGCATCTGCTTTATCGAAAACTACCGAAAGTAATGATTTCAACGATTGATTTTGATGCGAAGGAAGTAGCAGAGGCATCGGAACAAACGATGAAGAAATTTGGCTTTAGTGAAGGCGATACCCTTCAATATTTTGTAAAAACGGGTGTGTTGGAAAATCATGCCTACAAATCCGAGGGAGGTGGTATTCGAATTATGAGTAAAAAAGGTGCTGTTCGAGATGTTGCAGAAAGTTCAGATAATTACAATTTAGCGGCTTTAAAAGAGACCGTAACAAAATACTATTTAACCCACTGGTCGCGTTGAAATATTCCCCAAAACAAAACGGTGTAAGAGCCAAAAAGCATTTAGGTCAGCACTTTTTAGTGGATGATGAAGTAGCCAGAAAAACGGCAGAATTGGTTCCAGACGATCTGGATTTAATTATTGAAGTTGGGCCTGGTACCGGTGTTTTAACGCAATATTTATTTGAAAAATGGGGCGAAAAATTATTGTGTATTGAATTGGATTCTGAATCCGTTTCGTACTTGAAAACCGCCGATTGGGCACAAGGTTTGAACGTTTTAGAGGCCGATTTTTTACAACTAGACGTGCGACCTTACCAAGGGAAACGCATCGGTATAGTAGGTAATTATCCGTACAACATATCAACCCAAATTGCGTTCAAAATTTTAGAGGAAGATTGGAATGTTGTTTCGTTTGTTGGCATGTTTCAAAAGGAGGTTGCCGAGCGCTTTTGTGCAAAATCCGGATCAAAAGTTTATGGCGTAACGAGTGTTTTATTACAATCGTATTTTAGCTGTGGTTATTCCTTCACGGTGGAAGCTGAAGCCTTCTTGCCCCCTCCAAAAGTGAAAAGCGCTGTTATGTATGCGAGCCGAATTGAGACGGGAGAACTGCCCGAATGGAAACCTTTAAAATCTGTTGTGAAATTGGCATTTTCTCAACGTAGGAAAACATTGAGTAACGCATTAAAATCCTTCATTGTAGGAAGGTCTGGATTTGAATTGCCGGAAGAGTGGAAAGGATTACGAGCTGAGGCATTAAGTGTAGAAGATTATCATAAATTGGTGCAACGTTATTTATCGTCAACTAATTGATTTATTGATAGAAAGGATTTTTAATGGCATTTTATTGACGGTTTTTACCCTTCTTTTTTTAAAAAAATGCATAACGAGTAATTAAATAACGTTTGTGAAGTCCTAAATTTGTAGCGAAAACCCTATTTGGAAAGACATGAGAATTGATACCCTTAGAATTCGTCTGAATTCAATTTTCAAAAAATCATTGGCGGTGCTCAGCTTTGTGTTGGCCCCAATGATGTTATTAGCAGCTGATGTTATTGAACCCCCCAAAGAATTTAGTATTGCCAATTTCGATTGGATTACCATTCTTTCTTGGGTATTGGCGCTATTGATTATCATGGTTATTGCCCGTGCGTTTGACATCGGAGCATTAACGGAAAAAATCACCGGCAAAACCGTAGTTAGTTGGAATAACATAAACGCCTGGATCGCGATAATCTTTTTAGTTGCGGGTCTATTAGGTGTTTGGTATGAACTGGAAGTTCATGGACCACTATTGATGTTGGGTAACTCTGCATCTTTGCATGGAGAAACGTACGACTCGATGTTCTATTGGACATTTGGATTTACTTTCTTCGTATTTGTGGTTACTGAAATTTTGTTGTTCTATTTCATGTTCCGCTACCGTTACAATGAAAATAGAAAAGCCCTTTATTATTTCCATAACAACAAGTTAGAGATTATTTGGACAATCGTGCCATCAATCGTTTTAACCTTCTTGGTATTGCGTGGATTTACTACATGGTCGAAAATAACTACAGAAATTCCTAAAGAAAGCCAGGAAATAGAAGTATTTGCTTATCAGTTTGGTTGGAAGGCCAGATATGCAGGTGAAGACGGTTCATTGGGAAATCAAAATTTTAACTTTATATCAGGTTCTAACCCACTGGGTGTTGCTGAAGAAGGTCAGGTTTCAGAACTAATCAAGGAACTCGAAGGTGAAATCACCAAACTTGAAGGTTTTATGGCTAGTGCTGATGATTCAATTGCTGCTTGGAAAGGTCGTTACGATCGTTTCGTAGCTACCGGTTTAAGTCGCACTTACCCTGAAGATTTTAAAACGCTTAAAACCAAATTTAACGATGGTGAAAGTGGTGCTTATGTGCGCACACTTGAGAAAGATATCAAACGCAAGCGTACTGCTTTGAATCGTATTGCTGAATACAAAAAAGATGCGGATTTCTTCGATGGTACAGCGAACGACGATAGGGTAACCACCGAAATCGTATTGGTTAAGAACAAGCCATACATTTTCAAATTCCGCGCTCGTGACGTAATTCACTCTGCGTATATGCCTGATTTCCGTGTTCAGATGAACTGTGTACCAGGTATGCCTACACAGTTTGCATTTACACCAAGTATGACTACAGCTGAGGCACGTACGATTAAGAACAAGCCTGAATACGATTATTATTTGTTCTGCAACAAGATTTGTGGAGCAGCCCATTATAACATGAAAATAAAGGTAACTGTTGTTGAGAATGAAGCTGAGTATAATACTTGGTTAGCTTCTCAAGCACCTTTGGTAGCACCTAAGGTGGCAGAACAGGTTCCTGCTGAAACGAATAAAAGTGAAGACGCAGCGGATAATACCGTTGCTATGAATTAATAACCTCCGTAATAGAAAAATACACAGAAATGAGTACAGCCGCATTACACGCAGATTCACATCACGATCACCACGAGCACAAGGAAAGCTTCATAAGCAAGTATGTGTTCTCTATGGATCACAAGATGATTTCCAAGCAATTCCTTATTACAGGTATTGTTATGGGTATCATCGGTATGACAATGTCTTTGATTTTCAGATTGCAATTGGCTTGGCCCGATGAGCAATTTGGTTTCATGGAGACCCTTTTAGGCAAATGGGCCGTTGATGGAAAGTTAGATCCTAACTTCTATATGGGTTTGGTTACCATCCATGGTACTATCATGGTGTTTTATGTATTAACCGCTGGATTAAGTGGAACCTTTAGTAACTTACTTATTCCCTTACAAGTTGGAGCTCGTGATATGGCTTCTCCTTTTATGAATATGCTAAGTTATTGGTTCTTCTTGGCAAGTTCTATAACCCTATTAAGCAGTGTATTTATCGAAACCGGACCAGCATCTGGTGGATGGACTGTTTATCCTCCATTAAGTGCATTAGAAAAAGCAATGCCGGGTTCAGGATTGGGTATGACCTTATGGTTAAGTGCAATTGCCTTGTTTATCATTAGTTCTCTATTAGGTGGAATCAATTACATCTCTACCGTATTGAACATGCGTACCAAGGGAATGAGCATGAACCGCATGCCTTTGACAATTTGGGCGTTCTTTTTCACTGCAATTCTTGGTTTGTTATCATTCCCAGTATTGTTGGGTGCTGCATTGTTCTTGATTTTTGACCGTTCTTTTGGAACAAGTTTCTACCTTTCCGATATCTATTTAGAGGGTGTAGGAGCTTTAGAAAATATTGGTGGAAGTCCTGTATTGTACCAGCACTTGTTCTGGTTCTTGGGTCACCCTGAGGTATACATCATTCTAATGCCTGCTTTGGGTATTACGTCTGAAGTTATTTCAACAAATGCACGTAAGCCAATCTTTGGTTACACGGCGATGGTAATATCTCTAATGGGTATTTCATTCCTATCGTTTATCGTTTGGGGTCACCACATGTTTATCACGGGTATGAATCCTTTCTTGGGTTCCGTGTTTATGATTTTGACCTTGATTATCGCAGTACCTTCTGCGGTAAAAGCATTCAACTATTTGACAACCTTGTGGAAAGGTAACTTACGCTTTACCCCAGCAATGTTGTTTTCAATTGGTTTGGTGTCTTTCTTTATTTCAGGAGGTTTGACCGGTATTTACTTAGGTAATGCTGCTCTGGACATTCAATTGCACGATTCCTATTTCGTAGTAGCTCACTTCCACTTGGTAATGGGTTCTGCTGCTATCTTTGGCATGTTGGCAGGTATCTACCATTGGTTCCCCAAGATGTATGGTCGTATGATGAATAACACCTTAGGTTATTTCCACTTCTGGATTACCTTTATTACCGCATATTTGGTATTCTTCCCTATGCACTTTATGGGATTAGCTGGTGTGCCACGTCGTTACTATCAGTTTACATTGTTGGAAGATTTCAATGTATGGATGGATGTAAATAAATTAATTACAGTTTCTGCTATTGTTGGTGGTGCTGCCCAGTTGTTGTTTATCTACAACTTCTTCTACAGCATTTTTAAAGGTAAGAAAGCTACAGCAAATCCATGGCAAGCTAACAGCTTAGAGTGGAGCACACCTGTTGAGCGTATTCACGGAAACTGGCCTGGTGAAATACCAACAGTTTACCGCGGACCTTACGAGTATTCTCGTCCTGATCGCGAGGAAGATTTCTTCCCTCAATATGTACCAGACGATTCTGCACCAGAAGTATTGCACACAGAGGAGCACAAAGTTGCACCCGAAGAGAAGTCTCCGGAGGAAGTTGAAAGCAGCGTGTTCTTTGCAGCAATCAAGCGTGTTTTCGGTTTGAGCTAAAATGACAAATACAACCGTTTTGAACGGTATCCAAAAAATATACAGACGAATTGGTATCCTTACCAGTTCGTCTGTTTTTTTATTATTCCTTTTGGGAAGTCTTGTAAGAGCTACAGGCAGCGGCATGGGATGCCCCGATTGGCCTAAGTGTTTTGGTCAATTAGCACCTCCAATGAATGCTGCAGATTTGCCTGAAAATTATCAGGAAATTTTTCTAAAAAAGAGGCTTGCAAAACTTGAAAGATTTACTAAAACTCTAGATAAATTCGGATTACAAAAACGTGCAGATGCCATTCGAAAAGATCCTAAAATGTTTGAACCTGAGGCGTTCCATCCAGTAAAGGCATGGATAGAATATATAAACCGTTTATTTGGTGTTTTAAGTGGTCTATTTGCGGTAGCTATGGGTGCTTTCATTTTTTGGAAACCACAATTGTTTAAGAAATCTCGATGGTGGTATCTATTTGGATTTGTATTTTTAATTCTCAATGCTTGGTTAGGTAGTTTGGTAGTGACCACTAATTTGCTTCCAGGAATGGTTTCCTTGCATTTTGTCCTTGCTTTTATATGTTTGTTCGGATTTATTAAAGCAACCGATGTAATTGCTCCAATTATGCCGGAGGTGTCTGTAGTTAAAAACGATTTTAAATGGTTTTGGCTGTTGATATTATCGGTTGTGATTATGGGTACTTGGTCCAGGGAACAGGTTGAGTTTTTGAAACAATTTGGTTCAATAACTATGCCCGATGGTGATGTAAATCAAATTCTTAATGTGAGTGGAATGGACATATGGTTTGGCATTCATAGGTATATGCCCATGGTTATTTTGGCTTTCTTGGGATTCCGTTGGTGGCAGCATAAAGCACTGCGAGTTTTGGTTAAACCGTATCAATATTTATTTTTATTGGTTTTAGGTCAAATTCTACTCGGTATTATTCATATTCGATTTGTTGTTCCGGCTTGGGCACAAGTTGGTCATGTACTCTTTGGAAGTGCATTGTTGACCTATTCTTATTTATTATTTTTATCTGCGAAGAAAACAGCATGAAATCTAAATTTAAAAGTTATTTAGAATTAATAAAATTCCGTTTAACAAGTACCGTTGTTGCAACTTCTTCCTTCGGTTATTTAATCGCCCTGAAGTTTGTCAAGGGAGAAGCTTGGCTGTCTGATTTTAACTGGTTGCTTTTTACCGGTGTTTTAGTGGGCGGCATGTTTATAGTTTTTGCCGCAAATGGATTGAATCAAATAATTGAGAAAGAGAACGATTCAAAAATGAGTCGTACTTCCAACAGGCCCATAGTTGAAGGTCGAATTGATATTCGGGATGCTCGCGTGTTTTGTTGGATTACTGGATTTTTAGGCATATTTACGCTTATTGCCGTTGGGGCTTCGTTCCTATCTGTATTATTAGGAGGACTGTCTTTGGTGATATATGTTTTCATTTATACACCGATGAAACAAGTGAGTCCGGTTGCTGTTATGATAGGTGCAATTCCAGGTGCCTTGCCGCCATGGATTGGCTATACGGCTATCGTGCCCCGTGTTGATGAGATAGGTTTAATTCTTTTTTTGGTTCAGTTTTTTTGGCAATTTCCGCACTTTTGGGCCATTGCTTGGATCTTACATGACGACTATCAAAAGGCAGGTTACTGGCTTCTTCCTACTCGTTCTGGAAGGGATAAAAAGAGTGCCTACCAGGTTATGATTTATACCGTAATTCTGATTCTGGTGAGTATGATGCCATTGATGTACGGAGTTGCTGATATTAAAGCTATTTTGGTGATTTTACCTCTTGGATTGTTCTTTTTGTATAAAGCTTATCGATTATTTTCTACATTGGAAGTAACGGAGGCTCGAAAATTGCTTTACGCCTCGTTTTTATACACGCCTGTTGTATTTTTGTGTTACATATTTTTTTAATCAATCATGCCAAAAAATAAAATAAAAGATCCAATACCTGCGGTGCCACCGGCTCGACTGAACATGTGGTTGTTCATGGTTGCAAGCTCTATGTTGTTTGCTGCTACTGTCTCGGCATTTATCGTACATCGTCCGGATGCTGAAAGTAGACAGGCTTGGACAGCATTTGACCTCCCGATATTCTTTTTGTATTCCACTGTAATTGTTATTGTGAGTTCGGTAACCATTTTTTATGCGCAGAAAAGTGCCAAAACAGATGAATTGGCGGCGAACAAAAATTTCTTGTTGTTAACCACGGTTTTGGGAATCGCTTTTTGTGTATCACAATATTTGGGATGGCAGCAAATGGTGCGTTTGGATTTAACCTTTGTTAATGCCCGTCCTGAGGATATCAGTGCATCTTATGTATGGGTAATTACAGTCTTACACTTTGTGCATATTTTAGGTGGAATTGGGTTGTTAATCGCAACATGGATACAAGCTTTAAGGCTGAATGTTCATAAAAAAAGTATGGGTTTAATGACTTTAACACATACCTATTGGCATTTTGTTGGAGTTTTGTGGATTTTCTTGTATTTATTCCTTTATTTCGCAGAGTAGTAATTATACCCCCTAATGGCAAATCAACAAGCAGCAGCGTTCGAGAAGCAACCCATGTGGGCTGGAGGTCGTTCTCCTTTCAACGTGAGTTATGGTAAATTGATGATGTGGATCTTCCTGTTATCAGATGCGTTCACATTCTCTTCATTATTGGTTCAGTATGGCGCACAGCGCTTTAGTAATGTGCAATCGGCTGTGACCACAAAATGGCCTGATCCTGCCTCTATTTTTAATCACTTTCCATTCATGCACGGGTTTCACTTACCCTTGTTGTTTGTGAGTGTTATGACTTTCATTTTGATTGCGAGTTCTGTAACTATGGTTTTGGCTGTAGAAGCGGGTCACCGTAATTCGAAGAAAGAAGTTCAACGTTATATGTTCTACACCATTTTAGGTGGTGCGGCTTTCTTAGGCTGTCAAGCATGGGAGTGGGCAACTTTCATTCACGAAGGTGCTCGTTTGGATTCAAACTTGTTTGGAATTACAGAGCAAGGATACAAGCATTTGGCTAGTGTAGGTTTTGGAGACCATTTCGAATGGGAAGCTGGCGACCGTACATGGGGTCCAGTACCTTTTGCAGCATTGTTCTTTATTGTAACAGGTTTCCACGGTTTCCACGTTTTCTCAGGTGTGGTTATCAATGTGGTTGTTTATATTATGACGATCCGCGGTGTATTTGAACGTCGTGGCCATTACGAAATGATCGAAAAGGCTGGTCTTTACTGGCACTTTGTAGATTTAGTTTGGGTATTCGTTTTCACATTCTTTTACTTAATCTAACCGATACATACAATTATGGAATTTTATACTAAACCCGGCGATTACGATCCAATTAATTACGTGCCCCATACCGAAAGTCATGGTACTTCAGAACTTTGGAAAACATTTTGGATACTGTTGGGCATAACCATCTTCGATTTCGTAATCTATTTTGTTATGGGTCCATCTGGATTCAGAAACTTCATCTTTATCTTCTTTGGATTGGTTAAAGCGTATTTCATTGTGGGTGCTTTCATGCATATGAAACATGAACGTATCAATCTAGCTTTAATTATTTTAGTCCCAACCATTTTCATTATTGGCCTTATCATGGGCTTGTTATACGAAGGAAACGCGATTGGACAAATCAAATAATATGTCTAAGAAACAAGGATATATAAAAGGGGCTGCATTTGCGGCCCTTATTATTTTACCAAGTTTGGGAATTTTCTTTTGGGCCAAAGCCAAATGGGTTCATAATGCATTGCCCATAATTGGTGAACGCTATTACTCTGCGGAACTAGGTGATACCGTTTATCATCAGGTAGGCGATTTTGTTTTATTCAATCAACACGGAAAGAAAATAACTTGGCAAGATTTCGATAGCAGTATTGTAATTGCCAATATATTTTTTGCTTCCTGCCCAGAGGTATGCCCGGAAATGAATAAACAGGTTCAAGTAATCGCTGAAGAATATATCAACGAACCTACGGTGAAATTCTTAACCGTAAGTATTGATCCTGAAACCGATTCCGTTCCAGTGATTAAGCAATATTCAGATTACTATAAAGCAGATCTCTACAAACGTACATTTGCAACAGGAAGTAAAAGAGAAATTTACGATTGGGCCATAAATGATTTATTGTTGGCAACCGAGCAAAGGGGTTCAGACTTTATTCATGATGATCGATTGGTGATTATTGATAAATCTCATCGAATTCGTGCCATTCTTCCAACAAGGGCTCCTACAAATCGCGAGAAAATAGAATTAATTCGTAGAATAAAAGACGATATAGAAAATTTGAAATATGAATACCGCAAGCAAACCATGGATTAGCGACAAGGCCTTTTTTTGGCTTGTTTTAGCGCTTTCTTTAACCGTTCCTGCTTTGGTGACCCTTCTGCGTTACTTGCCCGACGAAATGCGACCAACAGCGGATTTTGCGCGAAATTTGCCTAAATTAAATGCCTATATCAATTCAGCGGTGTCTATATGCTTGGTATTGGGTGTGTATTTTATAAAAAGTAAAAAAGATAAGGCGACGCATCAAAAGTTTATGCTCAGTGCTTTTGTATTGTCAACAGCTTTTTTATTGAGTT
>Ga0255773_10005647_pt1 | contig 10177 bp, 2 predicted proteins | sample 011ome_17_FD_179971 | JGI IMG/M metagenome (GOLD analysis project Ga0255773, IMG submission 179971) | Coastal salt marsh microbial communities from the Groves Creek Marsh, Skidaway Island, Georgia - 011502XT metaG (version 2) | ecosystem: Environmental > Aquatic > Marine > Intertidal zone > Salt...
CGCGGACACGGAGGCGGAGGCGATCGTGATGGCGGTGGATACCGCGGTGGCGAACGTAGCGAACGCCCGCGACGTTCTTACGGCGACGACGGCTACGCCTCTCGCGCGCCGGCTCGATCGGGTGGCTCGAGCTGGGGCGGATGGTCTGAGTAGAGCAACCGACCCATCACATCCCCGTCGTCGCCCGCTTGCAGCAGCGAACCTGTACCAGACATTTTTTTGCCCTCATCGTGCCGCGATTGCTAGGACTATTACATAGATGCCGAACGCACACGACGCATGCATTCGTGTACGTATTCAAACTGTTTCTGTACGACTTATAATGAACCATTTTCTAAAATTTCCCCAAAGCTATCCGCTTTCGACGCCGCGCCCTGGCGACACACCTCGTCGCTCGCCCCGATCGCGCGCGCATCGAGCGTCATTACGTCACACATCACCATGATCCCGTCGCCATCCCAGGCGTCCCGCGCGCCGAGTGTCGGTGTCCTCGCCGCCGCCGCCGTGCCCGTTCGAGGGTCTCGCCCACGCCAACTCGGGACATCAGCCGCGCGAGCTCACCCGTGTGTCGTCGCGCGCGCGCGTGGGTTCGACGCCAACGACCCGCTCACTTGGAACCAATCCCCTGGTGCGGTCGAGGATGACGACGACGCCTCGATGTTCGCCGATGCGGCGGCGCCAGTGGCGGATATTCAATCGCTTTCAGACGCCGACTTGGCTGAGCTCGTGGGCGCGAGCGGCGCCTACGTGCCGCAAATGGTGGATGACGACGCGTTCGCGGCGATGACGGCGGAGATTGCGTCGTCGCGCGCACCTGAGAATGCGGCTGAGGCGATTGCGGTGGGGATTAAAGAGTATGCGGATGGTTCGTATGCCGACGCGTTGGCGACGTTTACGAGCGCGATGAGCAAGCCGGGGAGCGGGCCGGTGAGGTATAGAAAATCGCTCGTGGCCCCCGCGGGGCCGAGTTTGGGATTTAAACCTCGGGAATTATCCGCGGGAGAGGAGATTGCTATATGGTATAACAGCGCGTGTTGTTACGCGAAATTAGAAAACGTCACCGAGGGATTGGCGGCGCTGAATAAGGCGCTCGAGAGAGGATACGACGAGTATCCCGCCATTCGTCGCGACGCCGATATTGAAATTCTGAGACGTGATCCGCGTTTCGAGGGTATCATGGCGAGGTACGAGCCCCAAGGTGCGATTGGTAAACTATTTGACGCGATGAACGGACCGAAACGCGGCGAGTCTATCATGAGTGGTTTCGTGGCGATGATGAAAAAGAAGTAAATGCACAGAAACGACTCGCCGACGTGTGTAATTCTATCTACAATTTGCTAAGTCTTTGAAAGCAACGCGCCCACGAGGAACGCGAGAAACGCGAAAATGATGGATGGTACATGCTCTTGTCGCATGACAAAAAGCGCGTCGGCGCTTGCCGATTTCTTTTCAAGCTCCGACGCCGCCCGCGTCCCAGGTGGCGGTTGTGGCTTGAGCGTGTCGGCGAGCGACATCGGTTTGTTCGCCTGCGCTGATGCTGCGGCGGTAGCGGCGACATTCTTTTGCATCGCCGCGAGCGCGTCTTTCGCATGGCTCCAAGCGCGTTCGCATTCAGCCTGCGCCGACTTCGCCGCCGCTTCGGCGTGCACTTTAGCCATGACTTCAATTTCCAGTCTATTGATCACTTGTTGCACCGCGTCTTTCGCCGTTTGTTTCGCGTGCGCCAAATCGCGTTTCAATCGCACGCACAACTCCTTCAATTTGTCATACTCTGATTTAGGCACCATTGGGTCGACGCGTTCGTGAATCATCGACATCGCGCCGCCTCTGTACGACGGTTGCTGATAGAGCGACCGGGCCCGAGTCGCATAGCCATCGCGGGCGGGCGAGCCGATTTCGCTCACTGGACGCGAGTCCCCAGGGCGGTCTACTCCGTAAGACGCGGCTGCTTGCCACGCTTCAGCCGCCGCGGCGGTGGCCGCCGCGACTTCATCGCGTAATCGTTCATTTTCTTCCGTCAAATCACGTGTTCGCTCATCAACAGCTGCACGCGCTTGCTGCTCGAGCCATTGTTGACCGCGACTATCCGCGCTCGGCGCTAATGTATCCTTTGCGCTGCGCTGGCTTTGTTCGAGTTCACGTTCGAGTTCTTCTACGCGAGATTCGCTTTGCTTGAGTTGGCCCACGAGTCGCGCCACCTCGTTGGTTTTCGCCTCAACGTCTAACAATCCATCGCGAAGTTTTGCGTTGGTCGTTTCCAGAGCGAGCGTAAGCTCGCCAACGCGCGTTTCGCTCGCACCCTTTGTGCTCGACACTTGCGTTAATTCGAAGTCTTTTGCCGCGAGCTGCTCTCGAAGGCTCACTGCTTCCTCTTGGTAAGACTTGCCTTTCTTTACGGCGTTGGCGAATTTCGTCTTGGCTGTTTCCACCGAGCTCTTGAGCGCGTCCATTTCACTTTCGTACGCTTCCAAGTTGTCCCGAAGCCGCGCGAGCTCCTGTTGCGCCTCGCTAAAAGACGATAGTTGCGACTGCAAACGCTCAAGCTCGTCGTTGCGCGCAGCGAGCTCGCCGCGCGCGCGCTCCAACGCCACATTTGCAGCGTCGATATCTGTAGACATTTTGGAAAGTTGAGTTCTCGATTGCGCGCTTTGAGCGGCGAGCTCCGCGGCGAGCTCGTCGGCTCGAGCTCGCGCACGTTCCAAATCGTCGCTCAACTGTCTCGATTCGTTCTGCGCGTCTAACAGTTGTGTTTTGAGGTCGTCCAACTCGTGTTGAAGTCTCGTGGCGTCGTCTTGAAATCCCTTACCTTTCTTGACCGCGTTGTCAAACTTTTGCTTTGACTTTTCGGCGACGGCGCCGAGTCGCTCAATCTCGGCGTCCTTCGCACTCAAAGACGCCTCGAGTGTAGCCACTTGAGATTGTAACGCGTCCAATGCGTCTGCGTCATCCGTCCGAAGCGCGGTCATCTCAGCCAATTCGACATCTCGACTTTTGATTTGAGTGCGAAGACTTTCGAGCTCGGCGTTCGTCGCGCTCGCAATCTGCGCGGCGCTCTGCTGCTTTGATTCAACGGCTGCGAATAACTCAGTGGATTTCTCTTCAAGCTCGCGGCGGAGTCGAGCAGCTTCTTCCTGGAAGCCCTTGCCTTTTGTCACTGCATTATCAAACTTTTGCTTGAACTTATTCGATTGTTCACTGATTTTGATAATTTCCGCGTCTTTGGCGCCGACCACCGCCGTGAGCGTCGCCAACTCGTTGGTCAAAGACTCCATTGTCGCTTGTAATTCCTCCTCGCGCGCCCTCATCGTTTGATCAGCCGCACTCGACGACGCCTCTAACTCTTCAACTTGACGCCGCAAAGATGCGATACTATCTTCGTGCGTCTTTGACATCGCTTCCGCATCCGTCTTCGCCCTTTGCGCATCCTCGACTTGGCGTTTCAACGCCTGACACTCCTCTGCACTCTTTGCAAGCGCGGCCGCCGCGTCATTTTGCGCATTGGATGACATCATCGCATCGAGCTCGGCGGTTTTATCCTCGAGCTGCCGACGCAACTGCACCGCCTCATCTTGGAATGATTTACTCTTCTCCTCCGCGGCGTTGAGCGTCGTCTTACTCTGCTCGACGACCGCTTGAAGTCTCTTCGCCTCGACGTCATTATTCTTTCGCATGGTCTCAATGGCGTCCGCGTGTTCCTTTTTTAGCGTCTCGATGGCATGTGCGTGCTCTGTTTTGAGCGACTCCACGGCACTTTCGCTGTCACGCATTGACGATAATTGCGCAGTCAGACGCGCAATTTCCTCGTCGCGGGCTTTCGCAGTCGTCGTCATCGCGTCCCGCTCCTGGGTCAATCGCTCTTTAAACTGGGCAAAGTCTTCAGTCCTCTTCGCGAGCGCGTGCAACTCGTCAGTGGCGCTCGTCAACTGCGCGTGCAACGATTCGCATTCTGATCTCAACCGTGAAATCGTCTTCTCCGCTACGTCGGCGTCTTGTTGCGCCATTTGAAGCTCTTCGCGCGCAGCGTGAAGCTCTCTCAGTGTTTCTTGCGACGCTTCCTGCACTGGTGCCGGACTTTCCAACGCCTTTTCAGCGGCAGCCATCATTTCTTCTACGGACATTTCTGGTTTCTGCGCGGCATCTAAAGCCTCACGAGTGCGCTCGAGTTCGACGGAGACTTTTTCGCGTTCGGCATCCTTGTCTCGCATCGCCGCGTCGAATTCGTCTCGCGCCGTCTTAAGTTCGCCTTTCAACTCGTCTAATTTTGTCTTTTGCTTGCGCGCAATAGTTTCCATTTTCTCGCACTTTGCGCGCAATGCCGCGTCTCCTGCTCCTTGTGACGAAGAACGCTCGCGTTCCAACGTCTCCTCCAGTTCTCGCACGTAATTTGACCGCTTCTTATCCGCTTGTTTCAATCGCAAGCTTTCGTCTCGAGCGTCTTTAAGCGCTAAACGCAACCGCGTTAATTCTTGAAAATGTCGCTCTTCAACATCATTCGATGCAGCCTCTGTCGTGACGTCTTCCATCGCTGTCGCACTTTCATCGTCGTCGCGAGCGAAACCGTCAAACGCGTCGTCGTCTCGACTCGTCGGCGCCACCTCGTCGAGACGCTCGGCGCTGAAATTCCTGGTCAGCAACAACTCCTCGCCGCGGTCGCGCGGACTCAACACATCACCAGTCGGAAGCTCCCATCGAACGATTTGCGATGACGCCGTGCCCGTGTATAAAACGCCCGCGTCAGCGTCGAATGCGAGCGCTCTGACGGCGCCCGCCTTGGTGCTCGGGCACTCAAACATCAACCGCCGCGCTCGAACGTCCCACACCAACGCGCGTTGATCCGCGCCCGCGGCGCACACGATGCCCGGAGCAATGTTGATGACATTGAACACTGCGCCAGTGTGTTTACCTCGTACATTCATCTCTTCTGGCGGACCGAGCAATTCACCTCGTTCGTTGACGTACCACGCGAGAACCCGGCCATCCGCTCCGGCGGTGACGATGACGCCGTCGTTATCGCACACGCCGTATATCGCCCCTCGATGGCCTCCATCTTCGGCGCCAAACATAGCGACTGGGCGACCAGCGCGCATTTTCCAAATGGTCAACGTCCCATCTTCGGCGCCGCTCGCGACGAATTCGGCGTCTGGATCCGCCGGATGCGTCCATCCGCTCACGCAGCGCACGCAATTCGGCTCGACGGCGGCGGCTTTCGCCTTGCCCAATCCGACGACACCGCCGCGCTTCTTCCTCGGCGACGCATTGGCACCACCCGCATTGGTTGCGTTCTCGCTAAGAAATTCTCTCGCGGCGACACCAAAACGCCACGTCGGATATAACGCGACGCATTCGACGCCGGCACCGCGTTCGCCGTCGGCTAAATCCCACACAAAAATTCCGCCTCGCGCGTCGCCGCCGACGATGAGTCCACTCTTCGGTAACACGCACAGCGCCTCTATCGCACACGTCGGACCATCCATGGTCATCGTGACGCGTCCGGTGGTTAAATCTCGCGCGTGCACGCGCCCATCCGTTGATGAACACGCCGCAACCGACGCGCCCGTCGACGACCGAGCCGAGCGCACCGACGCCACCGCGACGTCGGTCTCGAACGCCTTCGTTTGCGACATCAGGCGCCCGCTCGAGGTGTTCCACGCGCGTAAACCACCATCGTCGGAGCCAGACAATAGCGTGGCGTCCGGGGCGACGCATAACGCGCGCGCGGCGCCGGTGAGCTTGTCTAGGACCAGCGCACCAGATGCGGTGAGCAGATGCGGTGAGGCGTCACCGTCGCGCGTGGCGTGCGCAGCGAACGGGAGCGTGTGCGCGGCATCGGTGACTGTTTTCTTTATCAGTGACAGCATCGCGCGTCGACGTCGGCGCGACGCGCGGCGCGGAGCTGCGTGCGCGTGACTGGCGAGATAACGGCTTTTTGGATTTTTCAAGCGCGTTTGCGTCGCGGGACGCCGGGACACAACATTGGATGCGAATGCGGTCTACAAATGCGCTGTGAGTGATGGAACATGACAATGGAAGAATTGTTTCGCTAACTGGTTTCGGGATTTAGGGCGATGGCGGCGAGGAGTCATCGCCGCGGACGCTGCTCGACGCGCTATTCGCCGCCGGGACGTATTCTCGTCGGAGCACCGAGGCGAGCTTGTTGACTTGGTGTTCCATGGAGTCCATGTACGCTGCAGCGCCGCGGCGAAGGCCAGCGGCGGTTTCGGGCGACGTGTCATTGAGTTCACAGCCGAAAATATCCGCGATTGGTTGAAAACGATAGTAGGAATCCTTTGAGCCGAGTAGATGGCGAATTGTGGCGTCTACTTGATCGACATCGCATGTGGCGTGAATTGTGTTATCCAACCATCCTGGATTACGCGCACCGCGCGCATGTGGCACGGACGCACCTGTGCCTAGGGATACCACGCACAACGGTCGTGACTGTGAGAATAATCGTCGAGCTTCGAATACAGCAACCGCCGTTGGATTGTTACTCGCTATTGCGCCGTCGATAAGCCGAAGTTCAGATTGCACATGTGTCGGTGTTTTCTGCACGTCGTACTTCACGACATCGTCTTCGATAGCATCCGACGCTCCCGTGCCTGGGGAATCTTTAGTGTTTACGCCGCTAGCGCTGGCTTCGCCTTGACGCTGTTCGGAATCAGTCTTTGCTTCGCACGCGCAACCACCTGTGCCTCCTATTTCTTTATCAACCTTGAGCTCTTCTAGATACCAAGGTGCCGCGGTCGTCGCGCGAATAGACTGAACGAGACTAGCACGGTGCTCGCCCGGTAACCTCCCGAGATGCCCTTTCGCTTGACCTTCATGGTGATACGAGCGCATGAGGAACGTCGTCGTCGGCGAACGGCTCACCAGTCGAGAGACCAACGCTACGCGTGGCGGTGGGAAACGTGAAGAATACCATCTCGGGTGAGATGCGATCGTATACAGTGGCTTTTCAGCTTCACCATCAAGCGCCTTATTGAGCATAATTTCAAAGTTCCGCGCCTCTTCTTGACCACGTTGGAACGCCTTGTATACCTGTGTGATGTATGAATCCTTCTTGGGGAATATTTCATCACCCATGTTCGTGTACAGCTCGTTTAATTCTTCAGTGGTCATGCGAAGTAGCCCCGTTCCTACGGCTATGATGCCTCCAGTAGAAGTCCCGACGATTAAATCGAAGCAATCACCGACACACCAATTTTGCGTAGCCTTGAGGATGCGCTCAAGCATCACCAATGTAGCGATGCCACGCATACCACCGCCGTCTAGACTGAGAATGCGAATTGGTTTTTCGTTTGCATTCGCCGATGTCGGATTCACATTATAAGCATGATCCAATAATTCAGCACCGTGGTCACCGAGTGCAGTCACGAGACGCATCGCGCGAGTCCATTGCGAAACGCCGCCTTCTACGTTTGCGCTTCGCCAGGCGTCCAGATGTGAATCATCGCCCATCGGGGGAACTTTCACCTTTTCTTTCAGCTTCTGTAACGCCGCGATATTACCCGATTCTTCGTCCGGCTTCTTGTTCTCGTCCGTTTTACTCTCGTCTTTGCTAGACTCACCCGTGAATGTCACACGACGAATAAGCGCCGCGAATCCTTCACCTGCAGACTGCGAGCTCGGAGACGCCACAACTTCTTTTGGTAGTAAAACTTCGTCAGCGCTAAATTTAAACCTTCCCCTGAACCTTCCAGCGCTCGGTGGATTGGCTTTCGGTTCCATAGGCGGCGGTCTATCCGCGCACGCCTCTGCAAGTTTGTGGCCGATTCGCATCGCCAATTGTTGCGCAAGTCCAACAGTCGGTTGGGTCAGCTTTACATCGATGACGAACGTGCAATCATCAGTACACGATACTGCGGCTAACACCGACTGTTCATCAACGACAAATGCCGGAATGTTCGTCGCTGTATCGAAATTCGGACTCGCCAACAATGGCTGCACCGCGACGCATGAAGGCGTGCGTGTCGGCCACACAAAGATGACCGCTCGCGCTCCGCGTTCGCGTGCGCGCCAAACCAAGCGAGGCGCTTGCCGAATCATAGCAACATGTGCATCCCAGTCTCTGTCTTTTGCGCACAATACGACAATCCCCCCGTCGAATGGCATTGCATCCGCCTCGAGCCAATACTTGTCAATAGTCGTCGGTTTCTTGGCGACCGGCGTGCAAACCTCAGAAGCATCCTGCTTTTCGGCATCGCTGCCTTTGTCAATTTTAGCATCGATCATGGTCCAGTCTTTATCACCATCTTTATCAGGTGATTCGCCGCCTTCCCATATATCATCGTAAGCCTTGAGTATTTTTTGCGCTGGTGTCATGCGTGGCGAAGCATCCTTTCGCATTCGCTGCTTTCGAGGCAATTCAACAAAACCATCGCGATCTTTGGGTGCTTCAATATCAAGGATGTACACTTCACCCTCTATGCGCGCGACATCAGACGCATTGCAAGTCAAACTTGAACGAAGCGCAGTGAACGAGGTAAGTATGTCCTCATGCTTTGCCGCGATGCGAACTGTGGCCAAGTCGGTGAGCGCCATGTGCTCCGCGAGGGACGCCATAGACTGACGAGTTTCATTGCCGAAGAAAGTCGAACTTCCATTCCAAAATGCGTGAATAATGCGCAAAGCTGATTCTGCTGCACCTCGTCTGATGCACTCCGCATACAACGCAAAATTGTCAACTGTCAAGAGTTTGAGGAGCGACTTGACGTAAGCCTTGTCGAGAACTTCAAGCTTATTGTGCGTGCCGGCATCACTAATGCATGCGCAAACGCGCTGCGCAATGTACTCAACCGCGCCGGCATTGACACATTCTGCTGCCGCTAAAGCTCCCCGTGTCAAAATAATACCGCCCAAAAGCATATCAACACTTGGAACAAATGTTGCGTTCGCACTCGATGAAAGCGAATATTTTACAAGCGCGCGAACCAAGTTGTATACGCTCACTCTTGAACCACTCGTGCTATCAAGAATTGCACTCTTCGTGTCAACCATGAGTTGTGAGTAACGGTTCAATCTACCGGTTTCGTCCATTACGCCCCAACCTTCTTCAGAAAAGTCTTTCCAAGGGACAAACAAATCCGATGCGCGCTCTTTCGTACCGCGCTGAACTAACGTTGGAAACCATCCTCCACTGGCATGAGTAAGTGTGGCTCGAATGAATGCCTTACCTTTGGACGGCCCGACGTCAATCCACGTATGAACTTTGCTTTTCGCATTTCCATGAGATAGCACTGCTAAAGCGAGTGGCTTGTCCGCCAACGCCGTTGCGTTTTGAATGGCCAGAGTTGTTTCGTCGTTCGTGTCATCCGCACCGAGTATACCGACAATAACGAGCTGCAAAGCTTTGGTTACTTTTTCAGCAAGCTTTGGCGCGCCACCAGCCCATGGCCCACATGTTGTAATACACAACATGTGTTCTGTGACGCTCTTCCGCGCAACGTCGACTTCACCGCCGTCAAAGAATGCCTTCATGAATGATTGTAGAGCTAATTCGATGTCTTTGGCGCGACGCGCTCCTCCACTAGTATCCCAATTATTTTCATACACCGGTTTGAAGTCGTCCGCTCGAACGATGACGACGTTTAAACCGGGATCTTGCCGCCAACCATCGGTGACTTCAGCAGTCTTCCAGAGTCCGGCGCTTACATCTTCCTCAATCGCGAGTTCCTTCATACCGATATCAGCGACGTCCTTGAGCTCTTCGCCATCTTCTTGTTTGACGTCTTCTACCTTTACCGGTACGTACCGAGCGTAGTGGCCATCAGCGGGGCAAATACTTCTCGAACTCGTCGATTGAGATGGATAACCACTCGCGGTGATTTCAATCTGAGTAGAACGCATAGCTACACTCGCCCTCGACGTAATATAATCAGCCATCGCATCCGAGTCGTCACCAAACGCGCAAAGTCCGACGTTACAAGTTCTGTTCGGAAGCAACTTTACCCTTTTCCATCGCTGTTTAATTTCCGCATCGGACACGTGGCACAACACCCGCGCGTCCTTGGTGTGCGTCTTCACGCCGCTCTCTGCCGCGAGCATAAAAGCCTGCGATACGACCGCGCTGACATCTTCCCCTTCGCCTATGTCCGGCACGATGTCAATCGCGAGTTTCCATCCATCTTCTGGGGCATAATCTACTGGTATCGCGCGCGCGTCCCACTCAACTGTCGCT
>Ga0255773_10005660_pt1 | contig 10165 bp, 6 predicted proteins | sample 011ome_17_FD_179971 | JGI IMG/M metagenome (GOLD analysis project Ga0255773, IMG submission 179971) | Coastal salt marsh microbial communities from the Groves Creek Marsh, Skidaway Island, Georgia - 011502XT metaG (version 2) | ecosystem: Environmental > Aquatic > Marine > Intertidal zone > Salt...
CGGGGTGTATTACGCCTGGAACGCCAGCGATGACGTGCGATGGATGCGCAAGCACTTTACCGTAAGCGAAGAGGCGTTACACCGCGGTCGGTATCATACGATGCTCACATCGGCGTTTTCGCACTTTGACATGACGCATCTCGGGATGAACATGATTGCGCTGTATTTTTTCGGTCGCAGCGTGTGTGAGAGGTTTGGCGGAAGGTATCTACTTACGTTGTATTGCGTCGGCGGCGTCGGCGCGAGCGCCGCGCACGTTTTATGGTGCAGACGGTTACGCGAGCGCCGAATGCGGGCGTATGACGGACGACGCGGGACGGCGAATATCTTCGATCGTATTGATGCGTACGTGTCAAGGTTCATCGAAGATCGTGCCTCCAAGCGTGGGCATTACTTCACGCCCGCAGCGCTCGGCGCGAGTGGCGCGGTGAACGCGATTGTGGCGTTTGAAATTTTACTCTATCCGATGCGAACAATTTACTTGTACGCCATTCTTCCAGTGCCGAGCGTGTTACTCGGTGGGTTGTTTCTTTTACGAGACGTGGTGGGGATTCAGGATGGTGGAAGTGGTGTGGCGCACGCTGGGCATTTAGGCGGCGCCGCCGTAGGCGCCATGGCGTTAGCTACGCTTAAACTGCGGCGGTTTCGATAGATAGTTAGTAAAGTAAGCGTGCGCACGGTAACTTTTGAGTGTGTATGTTTTACAAATGTTGTAAATGTAGCGCGGCGAGCGGCAATCAATCAATCAATCAATCAAACCGAAGCAATCAAAGCAATCACGCGCACATGCAGTGTCATGTGTTGTCTAAATCATGTTTGTAGCAGAGAGGTCGGGAAGTCCGCAACGAACGCTTACTCTTCAGTATTCGTGTCTTTGTTCTCGGTTCCACGAGACGAGCCGGCCGCAGCAGCGGGCGATTTGCCATCGTCGTCAACCTTGGATGATTTCGCCGCGCGCGTACCTTCGGTTTCGTTTTGGTCAGACGCACGTCGACGCAAACCGCGTCGAGTCGGCGATGATGGCGACGCTTCGCCCGTGGCGATCGACCCAGTAGTCGCATTCTCCGTCGCGTTCGCGTTCGTCGTAGTCGTCGGCGGTGTATGTCTGAGCATAGAATGCACTTCGCGCGCGCGCTGCGTGACATTTGCACGCGGCGCCGCAGTTCGGCCAAAACTTGGCGACGGAATCACGCGAAGCATCGATCCAAGAAACCTTGACAACGCTCGATTGGAGTGTGTTTCATGACCCTGCGTCGCAGACGCGTCACCAGTCGTCGGCGGTGCGCGAGTGCTCGATCTGACATTCGTCGGCGTATTTCTTGGGAGCTCTCCTTCCGGCGCTTCAGGCGGCGTGGCGGTTGCGATCGGTACCGCATGCGCCGGTTGTTCTCGCTGCGTCTGCTGCTCTCGTCGCGCGCCGGCGACTTGTACACGACGTCTTAACAAATTTTGAATCGATGCCGGTAAATGCTCAACGCCTTCAAACTCTGGACCGGCAGAGATGATGTGCACGCCGCCGTTGATGATGCCCGCGGGCACGAAACGGCCCTGCGGATGGGCCGGCGCGCCGTTGACAAAGTTTGAGCTATTGTGCAACGGCATGCCTGGTGGACGTGTGTGCGGAAACGCCCCAGTAGGCGAGATGTGCGCTAAACGAGGATACGTGAACACACTTCTCGGTGCGTTAACGTCGTCGCCCGCCAAAAGAGCCCCTTGCTCTGTCATCGTCCCGGGCGGAGGCGGAACAACCGAGATTGCGCGCGCGAGCTCGCACCACAACGAACCGACAGATTGCATGACGGCCGCGAGCTGCAAACCACGCGCTTGGGTTTCTACGGTGTTCGCGCGCGTGTCTGGAGAATATCTATCGGCGATATCGTCGAGCAACGGAGCGGATGCTCGCGCGAGCGCCGCTGCGGAGCGTAAGATTTCACCAAGTCCACCGAGGGCAACTTCGCTTCGCTCGCGCGGCGTCGCACCAGCGCCTACGTCTACGTCGTCGGCGTTTGGATCAACGACGATGGGTGGCAACCCCGATGGCAACGGAAGGTCCAATCGAGCAAACGGCCCGCATGCCGCGCCTCGTCCAGAGGTGAAACAGGCTTGGCACAAATCGAAATCTTCGTGTGCGACGCTCTTGTACCGGCTACCCCGCACAGGCGCCTGACTACATGCGTCGCACTGCACGCCGAAATGCGTCGCACCGCCGTCGTCAACGTTCTCACGTTCCGCCGGCGCCGGTGCCGCGCCGACATCCGCCGCGGGCGGCGGCATCTCAGGCGCACCCTCCCGCACGGCTTCAATCGTGCGCTCAAGCGTTGCGACGAATCGCCGCAAAATTTCTTCGCTATTCACCTCCGCCGCGGCGCCTTCCGTCGCCGTGGCCGCCGCCGCGTCTACGCTCCCCGCTCGCTCTGGCGCCGCCGCGTCTTCTCCGTCGCCTCGCCCATATCCAAACGTCAACCCAGCCGACGGCGCGCCTCCAATCGAAAACTCCAGCGTCATCGCATGTCCTGGTATCCCGCCAACCATCGGCCCCGCGTTCGCTAACAACTGCGTGAGTATGCCTGTCAAATCCCCGCCATCCCCGACGCTCGCCGCTCCGCGGCTCTCCACGTTATCCGGCGCGTGCGGGTCCCGCGCTAAATTCGGATTCCCTCCCGCGTTCGCCCTATCCGGTGCGCGCTGCACTAAAAGTAAAGTATCACCATCTTCTACGCGCGCGCTTTCCATGGACGTCTCGTCCGCGAGAACGCGTCCGCGGCAGAGTAAACGCTGCGCGGACGCCGGTACGCCCGACTCCAACTCCACCAACGCCTTCAACGCCGCCGCGCGCGTCTACACACGTAAGCGAACACGACACACGCACGAGGTCAGTACCGTCAAAACACACCAATCGAAGCACACGCATCGAACCCATCGCCGCCGTCCTCGTCCTCCTCCTCGTCGTCAAAGACAACGAAAGAAGACCAAAGAAACCGACAGCCGACGCGACCCTTTGACCGTCGAGCGGCTCACCCGTCTCGCGCCCTTCTCGCCCTCCGCGCGCCCGCGCCGCGCGCCCGACACGCCTACACCACACCCACTCGTGTGCGTTCGCGCGCAGCCGCACCGCCGAACGCCCCTCTGCGCCTCGACACGACGCACCGTTTTCGAAACCTTGACCCGATGCTCGCCGTGTGGGTCGTGCATGCGAATCTTCACCGTGAGCTCGTCCGCGGACGTCGAAGACGGGCCGGACGAGCGCGTCGCATCCGTCGTCGCATCCATCGTCGCGTTCGTCGTCGCATTCGGCGACGCCGCGCTGCCGTTCGCCATGGCGTCGCGCGGTGCGAAGTGCCGTCGGTCGGTTGACTCGCGCGCGCACCGGCGCAGCGACGCCTCGCGCCGACGCGACGACGGACGCGACGAATGCGACGCGCGAACGGTGCGAATGCGTTGTTTGCGCGTATTCACGCGCGCGCGGGGCGCGACGCGACCGGTGAGGGCGTGCACGGGCGCGATAGATGCGATGCGTCAGAGCGCGGCGTTTCATCGTCATCATGCTGATGACGATCGATCCCGGGGCGTTATGGGCGTATTTCTTCCTCACCGTGGCCGCCACCGCGGCCTCGACTGGGGTGGACATCACGCTCACGCGTGAGCTCGGGTTCGAGCGCGCGCCCGAGGCGCTGTCGACGTACTATGCGTTGGAGTTTGCAGCCACCATGTTGAAGCCATTGTATGCGAGCGCGTCGGATAGTTGTGCGATTGGCGGTCGTCGACGGGCGCCGCACGTCGCCCTGGGGTGCGCGTTCGGTGCGATGTGCGTGTGCGCGCTGTCGAGGGCGACGACGCGCGGATGGGCGTACGCGTGCGGCGTAGGAGGGGCGGTCGGGAGCGCGCACGCGTACGCGGCGTTGGACGGCTACGTTGTGGAGCGGTACGGTGCGCAGCAGCGACGCGAGCACGCGATTCGCGCGCAATCGATCGCGATGGCGACGAGGACGTTTGGTGCGATCTGCGGCGCGGGCGTGGGGGTTGTGGTGTTGGCGTGCGTGAGCGCGAGAACAGCCGTGGGGTTGAGCTCGGGTTGGTTGGCGTGCGCGGCGGCGTGCGCGTGGTTTTGGATGGATGAATCCGCATCGCACGGCGTGGACCGAGACGGGTGCGATGAGGACGAAGGACATAGTAGTGGCAATAGTGCATCGATTGCGTTGGCGGGATCGAGCGATGGAATGCTGGCGCGGGCGAAGCGGAGGTACGCGCCGTTGACGTCGGCGACATTTGCGCGCAATGTCGCGGCGGTGGTTTTATATAGAATAGCTCCGACGGCGTTGGATACGTTCGGGGCGTACACGTACTGGGCGTTTGAAGACGTGTTACCAAACTGGGGGTACGGCGTGGTGTCGTTTTTTGCATCGGTTGGTGGATTTGCGGCGGCCTGCGCGTTTGGCGCGGCGTTTGGCCGCGAGGTTGGCTCGGGCGACGTCGACAGGACGACGCGATGGACGTCGACGTCATCGTCGCCATCATCAGATACGTCGCCGACTGGGTTTGTAAAGCTTCGCGTGATTGCCGACCGCATAGCGCGCGCGCCATTGTGGGTGTTATTCATGTTTGGTGCCGTCGCCGACGCCGCGCTCGGATTGTGTCGACTCTTCATCGTGTGGTGGCCTCCGCGCGGCGCCGGCGCAGTATGGGCGCTATCGTTCGTGCAAATCCTCACCACATTTGGCTTGCGCATAGGATACATGCCCATACTCGCGCTCGCTGCCATCATAGCCCCACCCAAGCTCGAAGCCGTGGGATTTGCGACGTTGATTTTCGCCTCTGACGTCGGCGCGCTGGTTGCTGCCGCCGTCGCCGCGCGCGTCACGCGCGATTTCAATCTCGGCGCGCCAACCGCCCTCGATCCCGATGGCGCGCGTTCAATTCCCACAGGACGTTCATGGAACGCCTTGGACCTATTTATCCTTGTTGTCGCCGCGTGTAAGGTCATCATCCCGCTCTGCTCCGTCCCGTGGCTCGTGTCGGACCGTCCCGACGTGTCCGCCACTGACGCCGACGACGACCAAAACGCCGACGCCGATCGTCTCATCCCATCATAGACCATAGTATTCTAGTCATTAGCGCATTAGCCGTGTCATGAAGACGCACCACCGTCCGTGTACGAATGCAAAACAGCCGCGCGTCCACGTTCAATGCCAAACAAAGCTCAAAAAAAAAGCTGCGCCGCCGCCGCCACCCTTTTCGCTGCCCCACACCCCACCGCGCGCGCCCGCTCCCCGACGCATTCGGCGCGATGAAGAATAAAAAGAAACGTCAAGAACGCAACGCCGCGGAACCGCGAGCGATCGACCCGCGCGTCGGCGACGTCGCCAGCGATAGCGAAGACGAGTTCGCCGATGGCGAGTTCATGCGCCAGCGCAAAAAAGCCACCGTGCCGGGCACCGGGTACGTCGCCGTGGGCAAGGCTCCGCCCGCGGTGGACGCGAGTTACGTGAATAAAGGCGAAAAGACGCTCGTGTTGACCAGCCGAGGGGCGACGAGTCGGTATAGGCATTTAATGCTTGATTTGATGACGTTGATTCCCAACGCGAAAAAGGATGCAAAGATGGACACAAAGAATGAGCGACAAGTTGTGATTGAGGCTGCGGATTTGCGCGGATGCACGAGCGCGATGTTTTTTGAATGTCGTAAGAAACAAGATTGTTATTTGTGGCTTGCGAAGTGTCCGAGTGGACCGTCGATTAAGTTTCACGTGGAAAACGCGCACACGATGGCTGAGTTGAAGATGACAGGGAACCACTTGAAGTTTAGTCGTCCTTCGTTACATTTCGCGCCGGCGTTCGACGACGAGCCGCACCGGCGGTTGATTAAAGAAGCTCTGATTCAAACATTTGCTACGCCGTACAAGCACTTCAAGGCGAAGCCGTTTTATGATCATCAATTGTGTTTTTATTGGGAGGACAATCGCGTGTGGTTTAGAAATTATCAAGTCGTGTTTCCGGCGGGCAAGGATGTGAAAACCACCGGATTGTCGCTCACAGAAGCCGGCCCGCGATTATGTCTGCACCCAATTAAAATATTTGCCGGTGCGTTTAGTGGTGCGGTGTTGTTTGAGGATGAAACGTTCATTTCGCCAAACGTCGCGCGCGCCGAACGTAAAAAGGGCGACGTCGAACGCTACGCGAAAAAGGTGCAAAAGAAACAGGCGCGCAAGGCGCACAAGAGCATGAATCAGTTGCGCGGAGATGACTTAGACGACGTGTTTAGAGGAGGCGATGATGAATGATATGATTGATTTTTTGCACTGAAACACAAAAGAAACCATTTGTAATACTACTGGAACGGTTACCACCAACAGACTTCACAACGCGACGACGTTTCGATGAAAATGTCGCGACGATTCAAACGCTAAAAGCGCATCATGCTGGCAACGACGAAAGAGAATAGTGTAGACTTGGCGTTACGATTGGGCAACCAACCATCGTGGCGCGTGGCGCGTGAAGGGCCGCTTCGGCGACGCGCGCGACGGGAGTTGTACCTGGACCCACCCGCGGTGGAGCTCAAACGTAATTTTATCACGATTGCGCGCGCGCTCGCGGCGTTGCTCACCGATGCTCACGGCGTGCGTGATTATTCTCGCGCGGCGATGGCGTGCGCGGTGTTGTTTAAGTGGTCTTTCGCGGTGTGTGATGGGGATTCTCGCGCCGAGGCGCGGCGGGCGCGGCTGGCGGGCGCGAGGAGTGACCCCGGTTTTATCGACGAACGCACGACGATTGATCGCGAAGCACTCTACGCGGCGTTAGATTTACTTACTAAACGTCTCGTCGCGCACGGTGGCGATCGATGGATGAAAAGCGCGGATGCGGGGAGGATTAGAGAGAAGATTCGTGAAGCGAGCGCCGTCGGAAGCGCGCGCAGGGACGACGACGTATGCGAAGACGCGGCGAAGATTCTCATCGAAGACGACGATATTGACGGTGCAATAGCGGTATTAGAAACTGCCGAGCGACGGGCGATCGCGACGCGAGAGCAAAGAGTGTGGCGTGGCGGACAAGATCGACGACGGATGTTGGCGTTGTGCGAACATTTGCGATGGGCGCGGATGATGCGCGACAAGTCGTTGGCTACGTTTCCGATGACGAAAGACACCGCTAGTGTGCTACCTTTGATGGAAAAGAAGGGAAATAGTTCGCGTGGGGTGAATAGATCGGCAGATGTGAATCCCGAGGCGCTGCGTTTGTCGATGTCTGCGTTGCGATCATTGGATTCGACGTTGCGAGACGACGCCGGGGATGCGACGTGCGCAGTGGCGCAAGCGCAGATTCATTTATTTCAAGGCAACTTTGGCAAGGCTCGCGATGTTTTGCAACGCTGTTTGCACGCCAATCCTGACGATGCTGATATCAATGCGGCATTGGCGGAGTTGCTGGTGAACATGCGTCAGCAAGCGCCAAAGAAGGTTGACGCAACATCTGTCGTCAGCGCGTGCGCGGCGGCGTTACGCGTGGACCCTACCGCGCGTGCGCCTTTAAATACGTTATGGGAATTCGCGGATAACGATGAAATTAGTGGAAATGTCGTACAAAAGTTGCTTCTCGAAGCCTTGGCGTCGTGCTTGGAGGAGCAACCTTTGAATTGTCACGCTTGGGTGATGCTCGCCACGATGCTCAGTGGCTGGCGCGCTTTAGACGGTTTACTTCGCCGATCGAAGGCGACGGTTGACAATGTACAATCGACGTCGGCAAAAGCCACCTTGCCCCCTCAGCCGCCCTCTCCGTCCGTGAGCTCGTATTCTTTGATGACATCATCATCGCTGTCGTCATCTGACGAAAGCGACTCTGAGAGTGACTCGAGCGACTCTGACAATTCGGAAGACGCTGAGGTCGGCGTCTCCATCGTTTTCGCGAAAGCCAGACTTTACGACGAGCGACCGCTCGATTCGGGCATAGTATCACACGTCTTTAATGAGGACCGCGCGTGGTGGGCGAACTCGATGTTCAACATTGAAGGCGGAAAGGTACGATTGGCGCGTAAAAGAGACGTGTTCATTTGGCGCGCGAGACACGTCGTCGCTCTCATTCTTTACCCGAATTCACCAGCGACACTCAAGCTAAAGCTGTGTTTGCAACCTTTGAAAGTAAGAGTCCCGCACGTGAAAGAGTCGACGTATAAAGATGCATTCCCGGTAGAACTCGTGTCGCGGTGTGCTGAACGCTCAAGTATGTTTCTGTCTCGCGCCGCCGCGCCGCGTGCAAACGAAAGGGTGACGTTGAAGAGAAAGACCAAACGCGTCACAGTCTCTAATGTGAGTGATAATGATAGCGTCGACGAACATGAGCTTCTCGCACAGTCTGGTCGCTCGTCCACTGTGTCAACGAAGCGGGCAAAGTTGGAGATTGCCGCGGCGGAGATGCGAGGCAAGCTCGCTCGCGCTCGCAAAGACATGCAAAAGTATTTGTCGAGAACACAGAAAAAACCAAAACCGACTAAACGTCAGGGCAAAGGTCTTGCGAATCGATTGCAAATATTTGAGGCTGCTGTCGAGCAAGGGCATGGTGTTGCGCGGGAGGTTGTAGAAAAGTTACGAGAAGAAAAGGCGCAGCTCAACATCGCGCGAAAGGAAAGATTACGACATTACATGCGTTCGTACCGACAGAAAAAGGCTTCAAAGTAGAATTATATCCATTGAAATTTAGAATTTAGTCAGATAGCCGCAGTTCAATTCGGCAAAGCGAGCGTCATGCCCACTGGCGCATGGTCCGATCCCATCACTTTGTCGAGGATGAAAGCGTCGACGACACGTAATCCCGATTCGCCAAATAGACTTTGCGACGCGAGCGTATAATCTAAGCGTAAGCCTTTGTTCACCGGGCGGTTTCCTGCGCGTTGGCTCCAAAAAGAAAACCAACCGGTCGCGTCGGTATGGAATTTGCGAAACGCGTCCACAAAGGCGTTCTTCTCGAGCATGACGCCAAACGTCTCACGTTCGCGCGGTGTCGTCCCAGCGCTCTTCTTAATATGCGGTGCGCCAACGTTCCAAATATCTGCATCTAGATGTGCCACGTTTAAATCCCCAATGTACAGCACTGGTTTACCTTTTGATTCCAAACGCGCCAAGTGCGCGCGCATATCGCGTTCCCACTCATCGATTCGATAATCCAAACGCTTCAAATCTTGTCCACTATTCGGCACATACGCCATGACGACATAAAACGACTCATACTCTAACGTCAACACGCGTCCTTCATCGACGTACCCACCATCAAGACCTTCACTAATCGCCAATAATTTCGGCCCATCGTACGTCTTTGTCTCCGTCGACTCTGTCTTTGGCTTGGCGCCAAACATCGCGTCCAACGACGTCTGCACACCCTTCTTCCCCACCATCGATGCCTTACACATCACCATCACCCCAGAATACCCCTTCTTCACCGTCGATACCGCGAAATGCACCGTCTTGTACTGCGGAAATGTCTTTCGCAAAGTCTCCGTCATCGCGTCCACGTGCGATGCTTGCAACTTGTGCTCCTCCAAGCACACGCAATCAGGATCCTCGCTCGCAATCATCCCCGCCAGTTTCTCCATGTGCTTCTCCGCGAACGAACGCATGCCAGCGATGTTCCATGCGATAGCCTTGAACGTCTTCGCACCCATCGCCGCCTCAACGCGACGCGCGCACGGCGTTTGTGCGATGGGTCCCGATGGAATGGCCACCTTTTGTTTCTTCGCGCCATTCGCGCCCGCGCCCGCGTCGCCGCTCGCGGCATCGGCGTTCGCCGCGTCGGATTTATTCTTCGTGCCGCCCATCGTCGGCGCGCGCGCTCGTCGTTCGCGGCGGTGGCGACGACGCGCCGAAGTGTGCGGGACAGTTGCAAGTTTTTTCTTTTGAACACAAAAAGTATAGCTCACGCGCGCGGCATTTCGCCACGCATTCAGGCATGCTCGCGCGCTCGGTGACGACGTGCACGCGCGCGCTGTGCGTTCGCGCATCGAGTGCGAACGGGAGCGGCACCAGTGGCGGTGCGCGCGCGGTGCGGTATGTCCCGTTGAAAGTTGTGACCATTTCGAAGGGAGACAAGGACCTGGACGCGGCGGTGAATGCGTACTTGAAACGCTGTTCGAGGTACGCGCCCATGGATGAAACGACGATAAAACAAAACCCTAAAAATACCCG
>Ga0255773_10005670_pt1 | contig 10154 bp, 11 predicted proteins | sample 011ome_17_FD_179971 | JGI IMG/M metagenome (GOLD analysis project Ga0255773, IMG submission 179971) | Coastal salt marsh microbial communities from the Groves Creek Marsh, Skidaway Island, Georgia - 011502XT metaG (version 2) | ecosystem: Environmental > Aquatic > Marine > Intertidal zone >...
GGTAATGGAGAAGTGCCGCGAGTGGCGCGACCATTACGAGTCAAACTACGAAAACAAGTTTGACGAATACTACCGTCTCTGGCGCGGGATATTCTCTTCGGAAGACCGTAACAGAGATTCTGAGCGATCACAGATTATCTCCCCTGCCCTACAGCAAGCCGTAGAGTCTTCGGTTGCAGAAATTGAAGAAGCAACCTTTGGGCGTGGCAAGTTCTTTGATATTAAGGATGATGACCAACAACCACAAGACGTAGCATACCTTCGCGATCAGTTAACAAAAGATTTCAAAAAGAACAAAGTCCGCAAGGCAGTGGGTGAGTGTTTGATTAACGCCGCTGTGTACGGAACGGGTATTGCTGAGTTAGTCCTCGAAGAAAGAAAAGATATGCGTCCTGCTTCGCGTCCTACTATGGACGGTCAACTACAAGAAGTAGGCGTTGAGATGTTTGACAGGACTGTGTGTAAGTTACGCAGCATCCAACCACAGAACTTCTTGATTGATCCAGTTGCTACCAGTGTAGACGAATCTATCGGTGTAGCTATTGATGAGTTTGTTCCAGTTCATCAAGTAGAGCTTTTGCAAGAGAAAGGCGTGTATAAGGACGTACCATTTAACTATGCGTACCCTGACATAGACCTAGATGCAGACCACGAACTTACCACGCAACCTACAGATAAGGTTCGTCTTACCAAGTATTATGGTCTAGTCCCCCGCCACTTACTTGAGAATGACGACCTGTATGAAGAGGTTGAAGAGCTAGTACCAAGTGACGAGGATAAGACCTACTACGTTGAGGCAATCGTGGTAATAGCGAACGGTGGTACTCTGCTGAAAGCCGAGAAGAACCCGTACATGATGCAGGATCGCCCAGTGATTGCGTTCCCTTGGGACGTAGTGCCTAACCGATTTTGGGGAAGAGGCGTATGCGAGAAGGGTTACAACTCACAGAAAGCCTTGGACGCAGAACTCCGTGCTAGAATTGATGCACTAGCTTTGACCGTCCATCCTATGATGGCTATGGATGCAACTAGACTTCCTCGCGGAGCACGACCTGAGATTAAAGCAGGTAAGATTATTCTTACGAATGGTAACCCTGCTGAGGTTCTACAGCCGTTTAACTTCGGTCAGGTTAATCAGATTACATTCGCACAGGCAGGCGAGCTACAGAAGATGGTTCAAACTGCTACTGGTGCTATAGATTCTGCGGGAATTCCTGGATCTATCAATGGTGAGGCAACAGCGGCAGGTATATCTATGTCTCTTGGTGCAATCATTAAACGCCACAAGAGGACGTTGATTAACTTCCAAGAGTCATTCTTAATCCCCTTTGTCTCAAAAGCTGCGTACAGATATATGCAGTTCGAGCCAGAGATTTACCCTGTTGCGGACTATCAGTTTGAAGTCTCCTCTTCTCTTGGCATTATCGCCAGAGAATACGAAGTTACACAACTGGTACAATTGCTACAGACTATGGGTCAAGACTCACCTCTGTATCCTACTTTGATTCAATCTATCATTGATAATATGAATCTCAGTAACAGAGAAGAACTTATTGCTAGACTCGAACAAGCTGCTCAACCTTCTCCTGAGCAACAGCAAGCAGCACAAGCTGCACAACAAGTACAGTTGGAGTTCCAACAGTCTCAAACTAATGCGCTTAACGGACAGGCTGCTGAGTCTCAAGCACGAGCACAGAAGATTGCAGCAGAGACTAAGGCTATTCCTGTTGAGTTGGAAACGGATCAAATTAAAGCCATCACTGCTAATCTTCGCGTTGGTACAGAAGATGACAAAGAGTTTGAACGCCGACTCAAGGTGGCTGACACAGCACTGAAGGAGAAGAGATTAAACCTTGACGCAGCAAAGGCTATATCCTAATGGTAAGTCAACGAGAGTTACAGGAAGTCGTTACGCAGATCAACGTCATCCTAGAACGCCTAGACCAAAGACTACAACTTGTAGAATCAACGCAGAACTCGCTTCTACACGAATTGAAGAACGACATGAAGAAAGAAGCGAAGAAGCGGGGCAAGAATGGATAAAGCAATAGAACAGTATTACGACAACCTGCAAGATATGTTTATGACCGCAGGTTGGAAAGGATTAATTGAAGAGCTGAGTGCCAATGCTCTTCACATAAATTCAGTTGAGGCAACAAAAGATAACGAGGATTTGTACTTCCGTAAAGGACAGTTGAACATCCTCTCTTTTATTCTCAATTTAGAATCTACCATTGACCACATACAGAAAGAGGGTAGCGATGAAGGTATTTGATTTCCAGTGTAGTGAAGGCCACATCAATGAGGCTTTTATTTGTAGTGGAGATGAAGACTTGAGTCGTCCTTGTCCTGAATGTGGCAATGACAGTAGTAGGATTATCTCTGCTGCTACAGTAGTCCTTGACCCTATATCCGGTGCTTTTCCGGGAGCAACGATGAAGTGGGCAAGAGATAGAGAGCAGAAGATAAAAAAGGAACGCAAGGTAGCCAATCAATAAGTCCCACTTTCGGGGTAGCTTAGTTGGTCTTGTTAGGAGTTTAATAGTGGCACAATTAATTGATGATCGTACGCAAGAGGTAGATGAAGTAGAAACAGAGGAAGCAGTCTCAGAAGAAAATATTGAGGTAGCTGCTGAACCAGATACAGAGGAATTACCACAGCACTATCGCGGTAAAACTCCTGCTGAGTTAATCAAGATGCACCAAGAGGCTGAGTCTCGGCTTGGTCAACAGGGTGAAGAAGTAGGTAAGCTCAGAAGTATTGTTGACGATTTCATTCTTAAGCAAACTAAATCAAATGAACCGGACGAGGCTGAAGAGATAGACTTCTTCGCTGATCCTGATAAAGCTGTAGAACACAAGATTGCAAATCATCCAACACTAAAGCAGTTGGAGCAACTCGGTGTTCAGATGCAACAAAGTCAGACGTTATCTGCGTTACAGCAGAAGCATCCTGACCTGAAGGAAATTGCTGTTAGTCCAGAGTTTCAACAATGGATTATGGGCAGCAAGGTTCGTCAGCAGTTATACGAGCAAGCGAACAACCAATACAACTACGATGCGGCAGATGAACTCTTCTCTACATGGAAAGAGATTCGCAATGTCACAAAGCAGACTGTAGAAGTTGAACGCAAAGAACGTAAACAAGCATTGAACGCAGCGTCAACAGGTGGAGCTTCAGGTAGTACAGAAGCGCCAAGCAAGAAGATATATCGAAGAGCCGACATTATTGAACTAATGCGGACTGACCCGAAACGCTACCAAGCCATGTCTAATGAGATCATGCAAGCCTATCGGGAAAACCGTGTAAGAAACTAACTTAGACTTACAGGTATATTGAAATGGCAACATCTACTTTCCCCGCTACTGGCGGTTTTGTTGATAACACTTCTGCGGCAACTTTTGTCCCAGAAATTTGGAGTGACGAGATCCGTGCTGCGTATGAGAAGAATCTCATCCTCGCGAACCTTGTTAAGAAAATGTCTATGTCAGGTAAGAAAGGGGACACTATCCACGTTCCTGCTCCTATCCGTGGCGCAGCATACGCTAAAGCAGAAAACACTGCGGTCACTGTACAGAACGACACAGAGTCAGAAGTACAGATCGTCATTGACAAGCACTACGAATACTCACGCATCATCGAAGATATTACTGAAGTGCAAGCTCTTGCTTCACTCCGTAACTTCTACACTGGTGACGCAGGTTATGCGCTTGCTCGTCAAATTGACAATGACCTCTTTGCTCTTGGTAAGTCACTAGGTGACGGCGATGGTTCTGATTGGACTAACTCTGCTGTCTTCTACAATGACGCATCAACTGGTCTGACTGCTTACGCTGCTGACACTGTTGCGGCTGCTGACGTTTTCACTGACGCTGCTTTCCGTGCATTGATCCAGAAGCAAGACGATGCGGACGTTCCTATGGACAACCGTGCGTTTGTTATTCCTCCTTCACTGCGTAACGCAATCATGGGTATTGATCGTTATGTATCATCTGACTTCGTTGGTGGTCAGGTTGTACAGAACGGCAAGATCGGTAACCTCTACGGTATTGACGTATACGTTAGCTCTAACTGCCCTGTCATTGAAACTGCTGCTGATAACACAGCAGGCGGTGACATCAAGGCAGCTATGCTTATCCATCAGGACACACTGATCCTCGCGGAGCAGGTTGGTGTTCGTTCGCAGACTCAGTACAAGCAAGAGTTCCTCGGTACTCTGTACACTGCGGACACTCTCTACGGTGTTAAGGCATACCGCCCTGACAGCGGCTTTGTTCTTGCTGTAAACGGCTAAGACAACTAAGCGGAGATGGGGGTAGGGTAACCTGCCCCCTTATCTTATGAGTAAAAAAGACCCAAGAATATCCAAGTTAGGCGTTAGTGGGTATAACAAGCCCAAACGTACCCCTAACCATCCCACGAAGAGCCATGTTGTATTGGCTAAAGTAGGGGATGAAGTTAAGACCGTTAGATTCGGTCAACAGGGCGTAAAAGGCGCAGGTAAAAATCCTACCACTGCCAAAGATAAAGCCCGAAAAAAATCATACTATGCGCGACACAACGCGCAGGATGCTAACCCATCAAAGCTGTCAGCTCGCTACTGGTCACATAAGGTGAAATGGTAATGCCCATCCGTAAAACCCAGAAGGGTTGGAAAATAGATAACGTGGCAGGATACTCGAAGACCAAGAAGGAAGCTGAAAAAAGATTACGCGCTGTCAAAGCTAACCAAAGGAAAAAGTAAATGGCGACCATTGTAACCAAGAATAGCTCAACCGCCTCAGCCGTCCCCACTACGAGTGACTTGGTACAGGGCGAACTTGCTGTCAACGTAACTGACAAAAGAATCTTCACAGAGAATGCCTCTACAGAAATTGTAGAACTTGGCACTAATCCGTCTAGCATCACCACTGCTACAGCTACCGTTACTGGCACTTTAACAGCCAACGGTACTTTTGCGTCTAGCAATGCAGTAATTACTGGTGGCTCAATCAACTCTACGCCTATTGGCGCTAGTACACCATCGACCATTGTAGGCTCTACAATCACAGCCAACACAGGCTTTGTTGGTGGTTTGACTGGTAATGTCACTGGTAACGTCACTGGAAACTTGACAGGTAACGTCACTGGCGATCTGACAGGTAATGTCACAGGAAACGTCACAGCGTCTTCTGGTACGACTACTCTAAACAATTTAGTCGTTAACGGTACTGCTGATTTCACTGCGACTAAACTCGTAAACGTCTCCACACCAACAGCAGGTACGGACGCAGCTAACAAGTCTTATGTAGACGACACAGTTGCAGCAGTGATTGACGCAGCTCCTGCCGCATTAGATACGTTGAACGAACTAGCCGCCGCATTAGGCGATGATGCAGACTTTGCAGGAACAGTTACAACAGCACTAGCCACTAAGCTACCTCTTGCGGGTGGTACTATGACTGGCGCTATTGCTATGGGTACGTCAAAGATCACAGGATTGGGCGACCCTACTTCTGCACAAGACGCAGCTACTAAAATTTATGTAGACACAGCAGACGCACTCAAGCTAAACCTGACAGGCGGTACAATGTCGGGTGCTATAGCAATGGGTACTAACAAGATCACTGGTGTTGGTGACCCTACGTTAGCTCAAGACGCAGCTACCAAAGCCTACACAGACTCTATCCTTGGTTCAGCTACCTCAGCAGCAGACTCTGCCGCAGCAGCAGCCAGTTCAGCTAGTGACGCAGCAACCTCTGCTTCAGCCTCAGCTAGTTCAGCATCAGATGCTTCTGACTCTGCTAGTGCAGCCGCTAGTTCTGCTAGTGAAGCTGCCTCTGTATACGATGACTTCGATGATCGTTACTTAGGTAACAAAGCCTCTGACCCAACAGTAGACAATGACGGCAATGCACTCTTAACTGGTGCGTTGTATTTCAACACTACGTCAAATGACATGAAAGTCTACAACGGCTCTGCATGGCAAGTCACTGCTATCAATCCATCAGACCCAACCTTCACAGGCACAGTCACTGCTGATGGTTTGGTTATTGATACTGACACTTTGTATGTTGACTCTGTTAATAATCGTGTTGGTATTAAAACTACTACACCCGCTAATATTGCTCATATTAAAGCAAGCTCAAATGCTGACGGTTTGACCATACAACGAGCTTCCACAACTTCTGGAGATTATGGTCAGATCAGCTTTGTTAATAGCTCAACAGATTCTTTTGCTCCTGCTACTTGGATTAGAAGTTATAGAGGAAGCTCAGTTAATCTTGATTATATGACGTTTGGCTCATTAGGGCTAGAACGCCTCCGCATAGACAGCAGTGGCAACTTGCTTGTTGGTAAGACTGGTGCGTCAAGTTCTACACAGGGTGCGGAGTTAAGATCAGACGGTCGATTACTTGCTGTTTCAACTTCAGATTTTGCAGGATATTTTAATCGTAAAACTACTGATGGTGAAATTGTTCGTTTTGTAAAAGACACTACAACAGTCGGTAGTATTGTCACGGATGGTGGTGATTTATTAATTGGTACAGGAATTACTGGCTTACGCTTTAACGATGGTTCAGACGAGATAATTCCACGCAACACTTCTGGAGCGCAGTCTGCCGGATTAACTAGCTTAGGTAATACCTCTTCACGCTTCAAAGACGCTCATTTCTCCGGCACTGTTAATGCAGCAAACATCTCAGAAACTGTCTATGCCCTATCAGGTACAGCACTAGACCCTGCTAACGGTGGCATACAGACCAAGACTCTTTCAGCTAATACGACCTTCACAGACTCACTAGCCTCTGGAGAATCTTTAGTCCTACAGCTAGAAGCAGGTGCAAGTTACACAGTAACGTGGCCTACAATGACTTGGGTGACTTCTGGTGGCAACACTGCTCCTACGCTGACTGCGAAGGATACACTGGTGTTCTGGAAAGTCTCTAGCACACTCTACGGTGCATACACTGGCAGCTACGTTTAGGAGTAACGCATGAGCAAATTAGCCAAGGCGCTAACAGCAGCGGCAGGTAATGCAGGTGGTGAGTCTCTGTACGTTGAGGATGTCTTCTCGACTTATTTGTATGAAGGCAATGGTGCAACAGGTCAATCTATTGTAAATGGAATTGATTTATCTGGAGAAGGTGGGCTAGTTTGGGGTAAAAGTCGAGACAGCAATAGCTCGCATTCTCTTTATGACACTGAAAGAGGAGTTCAAAAACCATTAATATTAAATACAGCCGCTGAACAAAATGATTCTTCAGGAGGCTCTACTAAAGGTCTTTATCAGTTTAATTCTGATGGGTTTACAATAGGCGACGATTGGGGTGCTGCAATAAATTTAAACGGCGACAGCACAGTTGCATGGACATTCCGCAAGGCTGAGAAGTTCTTTGATGTTGTGACTTGGACGGGTAATGGAGCTACTGAGCGTACTTTTTCACATAATTTGAACGCTTCTCCAAATTGCGTAATTATAAAACGTTTAGACAGCAGTTCCGATTGGTGGGTATGGCATTCTTATGGAGGATATACATTATTAAATTCTACTGCTGCATCAGGAACAGCAGGAGTTTATTCAAGTGGGAATTCTACTACCTTTTCAATTTGGGAAGATTTTGGAGCAGACGCTAATATAAATGGCGCAACCTACGTCGCCTACCTATTCGCCTCAGACGCAGGAGGCTTTGGAGACGATGGCAGCGAGAGTATTATTAAGTGTGGGAGTTATACTGGTAATGGCGTGTCAGGCAAAGAAATTGATGTCGGCTTTGAACCTCAGTGGGTCTTACAAAAAGCCTCTGATACAGGAAATCCGTGGACAATAATTGATGTTATGCGAGGCGCTAACGGACAAGCAGCGCGAAGTCTTATGCCCAATAGTGGTGCTGCTGAACAAACTGTAGGTCAATATAATCCTGCGGCTATTCAAGTTACCGCAACAGGTTTTAAGTTAATGACGGACGATGAGGGCGGGGGTAATGGCAACGGCAACACCTACATCTACATAGCCATACGCCGCCCAATGAAAACTCCTGAGTCTGGGACTGAGGTTTTTGATATAGACTTGTCAACAACAAATTTACAAAACGGAACTGAGCTACCCGCAACTCCTTTCGCAACAGATATGGTGTTTAGTTCTTGGAGGGATAGTAATTATAGCACTTATAACATATCAAGATTAACTGACGGGAAAGTTTTGTACACACATACAACTGGGGCAGAATCGTCCTCCTCGTTTTTTAATTTTGGGTATGATCAAGACGTTATTTCATGCACTGGTAATTTTGATTCAACGTCTAGCCCACGAGTTAATTACGCTTTCAAACGCGCCACAGGCTTTTTTGATGTGGTGGCTTATACTGGTGATGGAGTAGCAGGTTCTACGCAATCACACAATCTTAAGGTTGTCCCTGAGCTAATGATCGTTAAACGTAGAAGTGGTAATGGAGGATGGATTGTATATAGTGAAAATTATGGGGGCGAGTTTTATTTCAGGATTAACACTGACGCAGCAGCCACTGCATCTTCTACAATTTGGAATGATACTGACCCAACATCTTCTGTGTTTACACTTGGCGCAGGAGTGAATACCAACAGTTCTGGATCTACATACATAGCCTACCTCTTCGCCACACTAGCAGGAGTAAGCAAAGTAGGAAGCTACACAGGAAATGGAACTTCTCTTACAGTGGATTGTGGCTTTAGTAACGGCGCTAGATTTGTGCTTATAAAACGCACTAATTCCGCCGGAATGTGGATGGTATTTGATACGGCTAGAGGTATAGTTGCGGGAAATGATCCTGTTTTATATCTTAATTCAACAGCAGCCGAATTTTCTGGAGCAGACTTAATTGACCCTAATTCAAGCGGATTTACAGTAAATTGGGCTTTTAGCGATCTTGATTCAGCTAATCCAAACGCCAGTGGCAGCACTTACATCTTCTTAGCAATAGCATAGGTGAATTATGGAATATCGTATTCAATCAACTGGCGAAGTCAAAACTCAAGGCGAAGTCAGAAGAATGCACAGCAACACATCACTGCCACGAGTGTGGGACGCTAACGTCTGCTCTGCTCTTGGAATAGACCCTGTACTCGAAGCGCCTAAGCCAGAAGTCACAGGCTACACACAGGCAGTCAGAAACGGTGTTACTCAAGACGCTAACGGCAACTGGGTACAGGCTTGGACAGTGGTTGATATGTTCAGCGACTACACTGACGACGAAGGCACTCTAGTCACTAAGACTGACCAAGAGAATGACTACCAAGCCAGACTGAACAGTGAGGCTGCTGCGTCTGTCAGAACACAACGTGATGCTAAACTAGCTGAGTCAGATTGGATGGTTATAAAGTCTGCCGAAACTGGCGTAGCATTAGCAACAGAGTGGGCTGCATACCGTCAAGCCCTGCGTGACATAACGACTCACGCAGACTTCCCATACTTAACAGAAACAGATTGGCCTACTAAGCCGGAGTAACAAATGAACTGGACTATTGCTCAACTAGAAAGAAACACTACTGACAATGGCGTTATCGTAGCGCATTGGAGAGTAACAGCAGAAGAGACTGTCGGCACTGGAGACGATGCAGTAACCTACACAGCATCTTCTTACGGCACTTGTGGCTTTACACCTGACCCTGCTGCGCCTGACTTTGTTCCTTACGCAGATTTAACCGAAGCTGATGTACTGGCTTGGGTTTACGAATCAGTTGATAAAGACGCAACTGAAGCAGCTCTTACGGCTAACATCGAAGAGCAGAAAAACCCTGTCACTGAGACAGGATTACCTTGGTAATTTAAAGATTGTTGCAGAGTAATATGACACACCTGTTCTTACTTATGGTATTGGTCAACGGACAGGTTGAGTCGTCTGATATGTACTTTTACAACATTCATCGATGCAACTACTTTGCCAATGCGATAGTCACAGGTAAGGTAGAACGCACCATCAACGCAACACCAAGACGCATAACCCTCGCGGCCTATTGTTTGCCACGAGTAGCAGACAAAGAATTAGTGAGGGTATATGAGTGATAGAAATCATAGCGGCAGTATCTGCGGCAGGGAAGGCGTTTAACTACATCAACCAAGCCGTTAACAAGGGTCACGAGATTCAAGACCTCGCACATAAGTTTGGTGCTTTCTTTGACGCGAAGGATAAAATAC
>Ga0255773_10005674_pt1 | contig 10151 bp, 11 predicted proteins | sample 011ome_17_FD_179971 | JGI IMG/M metagenome (GOLD analysis project Ga0255773, IMG submission 179971) | Coastal salt marsh microbial communities from the Groves Creek Marsh, Skidaway Island, Georgia - 011502XT metaG (version 2) | ecosystem: Environmental > Aquatic > Marine > Intertidal zone >...
TAATTTTTAATTTTTGGGTTTTTTTTTTTAAGTTTTAATATTACTTTCGATGCTAATTTATCTCCGGAAGGTTCGCCTGTTAATATAAAAATTTTTTTCATTTTACTAAAATAAACATCTTATTTTTATTAGCATATTGAAAACATTTTTTTTTATCTAAAAAAACATGTTGTTTATTTTTAACTACAACACCTTTTAATCCAGCATTTTTACTTTGAATTAGAGTATTTAAACCAATTGTAGGCAAGTCAATTCTAAGATCTTGTTTTTTTTTAGGAAACTTTACTAAAACACCAAGATTTTTTAATTTTTTGTTTCTACTTTGTTTGAGCATTTTTTTAGTTCCCCCTTTACCCTCTATAGCAACTAATTTATTATCTCTAACAACAACTCCTTGACTAAAATTATATTCTCTTAAACTATTTAATATTTTGATTGCTTTATTGATGTCTAATTGATCTTCTTTATTAGGTTTAATCTTTGAATAATTACCTTTTTTCAATGAAAGTTCTGGATTATATTTTAGTGAATTTTCAGTTTTTATTTTATTTTGAGATAATATTTTTATAATTTCTTTAAGTATAGCAGCATCACCAAGTTTTGAAGCTTTGATTATTCTAGGAATATAATAAACACCCCTAAAATCTAATTTTAATTTAGAAAATTTTGGTTTGTTTACTTTTCCAGCAAATAATACTTTTTTACAGTTATTTTCTTTTAAGATCTTTATGATTTTACCAAATTGACCAATGGAAACTGGGTATGATTTTTTGTCTTTTTTAAAAATTTTTTTTTTTGATAAATCGATTATTAAATAATTAATTCTCTTTTTTTTAATAGTCTTAAGAATTTCATTTGGAAAATCAGTATCACCAAAAATCAATCCTATCATCTTAAGAAAAAGGTGTGCAGATAGATCTTTTTTTATCTTTTTTTATAAAATCAATTACATTTTTTACTAATTGATTATCTTGATAGGAGGTATTTAATTTATTGATATTTTCTATCATATTTTTTGTAGCAAAAATTTCTTTGTACGCATCACTTAAACCTAAAATATCTTTATTTTTAAATTTTGCTCTTCTTAACCCTATTAAATTTAATCCTTGTAGTGAATTTCTGTTTCCAGTTGATAATCCATAAGGAATTACATCATGTAATACTCCTGTCATTCCACCAATCATGGCCATTTTTCCGATTCTAGTGAATTGTTGAACTGCAGAATTTCCTCCTATTACAACATTATCTTCAATAATCACATGTCCTCCTAATGGAACGTTGTTAGCAATTATTACATTGTTTCCAATCTGACAATCATGAGCGATATGTGACGCAATCATAAATAAACAGTTATTTCCAATAGAAGTTTTACCACCCCCATTAACCGTTCCTGGATTTATTGTTACATGTTCTCTAATCTTATTGTTATCTCCAATAATTAGATTGGTCGACTCTCCATTATATTTTAAATCTTGTGGATCATTAATTGAAACAAATGGATAAATTTTATTACCAATTCCAATTTTTGTATTACCTGAAATATTTACGTGTGATTGAATTATTGTATTATTTCCAATTTCAACATTGGGGCCAATAATTGTGTAAGGTCCTATTGTTACATCACTACCTATATTTGCTTTAGGATCTATAATTGCAGTTTTATGAATCATTTATTATCTTTTAAAAATTGTCTTAAATCTCTGGATGGGTATCCCATAACTTTACTATTATCTTTAATATCTTTAATCACACCGCTACCGCCACCTATTTGAACATTATTGCCAATTTTTAGATGTCCTGATATTCCAGTTTGACCACCAATCATTACATTGTTTCCTATAGCAGAACTTCCTGCTAGACCGGCTTGCCCTGCAATAATGCAATTATCTCCAATTTTATTATTATGAGCTATATGAATTTGATTATCCAAATAGGTATTTTTGCCTATTATAGTGTTAGACATTGACCCTCTATCAATAGTTGATCCACAGCCAATTTCTGAATTTTCACCAATAAATACTATTCCTATATGAGGATATCTGAAGTTTTTATTATTATTTGGAAAAAAACCAAAACCCTTTTTACCAATAACACAGCCATCTAAAATAGAGACATTATTTTCTATAATAGTGTTTCTTATAATAACATTTGATCCAATTGAACAATTGGAACCAATTTTAACATTGCTTTCGATAATTGTATTATGGCCAATAGAACAATCCGAACCAATTTGAACATTTTTTCCTATTAAAACATTTTGACCAAATTTAATGTTGTTATCAAACTTTAATTTCTCAATTTGTTTAACTGTACTATCAAAATCATCATTGACTGAACTAGGATAAAACTTAGAGGTAATTTTTGAAGTTATTAATAAAACGTTATCAACACATATAGGCATGCATTCATTGGGCAAATAATGTGCTAAACTTTTAAAAGTTATGCAATACGATGCTTTTGTTTTTGAGGCTAGTAAATGATATTTTTTTGAATGAAAAAAAGTTAAGTGATCTTTTTCAGCATTCTGAAGGTCTTTTATGTCAACAACTAAATTGTTGTCTAAATTTTCAATAATATCCAATTTAAGATCATTTAAAAGATCAGATATTTTAAAAGGGCCATGATTTTTAAAAAAAGGGTGTTTCACAAATTGTTAATATCAAAATTTACAAATATTGATTATCAACAAATATTTCTAATTATTTTTGTCTACTATAGTCGCCGACCATTGAGCATCGGCCATACGCTTGTCTTCAACAAAAGCTTCCCCTTTGTATTTCCAAACACGTCCATGAGATCTTATTGCTTCAATCTTTAACTCTAACTTACAATCAGGAATAACTGGATTTCTAAATCTAGCTTTTTCTATACTCATTAGAAATACTAATTTATTTTCATATTCTTTTTTATCTATACCATGTGCAGTTAAGGCTGCAGCAGCTTGGCCAAAAGCCTCGACTATTAAAACTCCTGGCATAACAGGATTATTGGGGAAATGTCCATTAACAAAAAAAGAGTCTTTTTTTACATTTACAAGAGCAGTTGCTGAATGAAGTTTTTTTATATTATAAAGTTCATCAATTAATAACATGGGTTCTCTATGAGGCAAAAGATTTCTGATTTGGTTTTTATCAAGTTTCATAAAATTAAAAAGTAGTACCTAAATTAAATCTAAAAGTTTCTGTTTGGTCTGAATCTGATTTAGTTAATGGTAAAGCTAAACTAAAATTTAAAGGTCCAATCGGTGTGATCCAATCTGCACCCAAACCTAGAGAACTTCTTATTTCATTTGTATCATCAATGGTAGAATCATAGTCTACCCCCCAAATATTAGCTGCATCAAAAAATAGTAAAAAATCAAGATTTTGATTTTCTTGAAAAATTTGAGGTAGTGATGATTGGATATTAACAGCAGCAACATAGTTTCCTCCAATAAAATCATTTCCATCTTTAGGTCCAACTTTATTAGCCACAAAACCTCTTAATTTTTTAGATGGTACATAGTTACGTTCAGATAATTTTATATCATCGTTTGTTAATGAATGAGAAGAGTTTATAAAAAAAGATAGAGATGTAATATTTTCATCATAAAGTTCTTTGAATAGTGAATATTGATATGTATTACTTATTGTACCAGTTTTGCTTACTAGAGGTAAATCTAAGCTATAGGTACTTCTATAACCATCTGTTGTTCTAAACTTTAAATTTCTTTTATCGTAGTCTATGTCTAAATTAAGAAAACTATCAAAATAATCACCTGCTTGTTTTTTTTGTAAGGATGATGCACTGCTATCTGTTTCCATTTTTTCATAATAATTTTGATTACCAAAACCTAAATATAAATCATCCTGAAATTCAAATTTAGTACCGTATGAAAATCCTGTTTTATTAGTTTTGTAACCAAAGTCAGTAAGTCGATCAATTTCAATAGCATCAACTCTAGCGTAAACAGATTTATCGGAATCATTAAAATTAGGATTTGTAATTGATGCAAAACCTTTTAAAGCCTCAGTGCTTAATGTAACATTTGTTTGTAAAGCAAGACCTTTACCTAAATAATTATTTTCGTTTATAAAAAATCCTACTGTTTCGCCATCAGTTCCTACACCCGCACTTGCACCAATTTCACCCGTAGGTTTTTCTTTAACATTAATGTTTATAATTTTTTCAATTTCATTATTTTCATTAATATTAATCACCTCACTTTCAGTAGTTTCAAAAAAATTGAGACTTTTAATATTGTTAATAGTCTTGTTTAATAAAATTTCATTAAAAAAATCACCCTCATCAATCTCAAATTGATTTCTTATTACATTTTCACGTGTAACATTATTTCCAAAAATATTTATTCTGCTAATTCTAACTTTATCTGTCTCATTAATAATAAAATCTATATTTAAATTATCCTCTACTATTTTTTCAATGACATCGATATTAATAGTTTCAAATTGTTCATTGAGAGCTAATAAATCTATATCTTCAGTAATTTTTTGTATTGAATATATTGAATAGTGTTTTCCTTTTAAATCTTTTAAAGTTTTATTTAATTTATCAAAATTTCTTTCATCATAACTAATTGGTAAATCAATCTTTAAATCTCCAAAAAATATTTTTTTTCCTGAATTAATATTAAATACTAACTCAAATTCATCATCATTAATCAATTTTGCAAATGAAGATTGAATTTCCACATTATAGTATCCTTTATTTAAATAAAAATTTTTTAAAAGCCGATTATCTAAATTTACTAAATTCTCATTTAGAAATTTTTTTCCAGAGATAAATTTCCAAAATTTGTGCTCCTCACTAACTATTACACTTCTTAACTTACTATCTTTAAAGATTTTATTTCCAATAAAAGAAATTTTTCTAATTTTTGCTTTTTCACCTAAATCAATATCGTAGATTAAATTTACCCTATTGTTACTTAAATTTTCAACTGTAAAATTTATTTTTGAAAAATAATATCCGTTATTTTTTAATTTTTCAGATATAGTTAAAACATCTTCTCTAGCATAAAGTTCAATATACGATGAGCGGTTAATTAATTTTAATCTGTCAGTGACTGTATTAAGCAAAGAATTAGATTTTATTCCTTGATATATTATATTTTCAATGATTGGATTTTCTGAAACGTTAATTAAGAGATTATCATTTCTAAAATCTACATTTATATTTTTGAAAAAATTTGTTTCATATAATGTTTTAATAATTTCATTAATTGAGTTAGCAGAAATTTGATCATTAATTTTTACAGGTAAAAAACTTTTTATAGTTTCATCTTGAATCCTGTCGTTACCTGTAATTGTGATACTTTTTAAAACATTGGCATGAGAATTTACAAAAGATAAAAAAAATAATAAAAAAATATATTTTATAAAATTTGATAATTTCATGGTTCTAACTTAACAAAACTGACAAGTTTTTTTTAATCTTTCTATTAAGTGAAATAATTTCATGGATATTTTTAGGATGCATTTTTTTATATATTTTATACCTCTTATCATCAATAAATTTTAAAAAAAGATAAGAAATATCATTAAAAGTAATTTTTTTCTCTAAATATTTATTAACCAGTGTATCATTTATGGCAATTATAACAGTATCAAATAAAGAATGTTTATTGGGTAATTTTTTTAAGTATTTAATAATTCTATACTTAGATAACATTACTTTTTGAAGCTCCAAATTATTTAATTTTTTTAGATTAATATTTGTTTTTGGATAATTAAATTCATTATTAGAATAAAGAGTATTAAAGATCGGAATTTTCATAGTCGTATCATGAAAGACAGCTTTAAAAATGCCATTTTTATATTCAACTAAAGCATGGATATATGACTCTGGGTGAATTAGTATATCAATTTGATCATATCTTAAGTCAAAAATATTTTTAGCTTCCATAACTTCAAATAACTTGTTCATCATTGTTGCAGAATCTACAGAAATTTTTTTTCCCATTTTCCACTTAGGATGTTTTAAAATATATGATTGATCAATTTTATTAAAATTTTTAGTATTGTGTTTTAATAATGGACCACCTGATGCTGTTAAATATATTTTTCTTATCAAATCTAAATTAAAATTTTTAATTTCAGTCCATAATGAAAAATGTTCAGAGTCGACAGGTATAAATTTAGTTGAATTTCTTTTTAATTCATTTTTAATTATAGGCCAGGCGCATATAATTGTTTCTTTATTGGCAATCGCAATCGTTTTTGTAAATTTAATAATTTTTAATGTTGGTAATAGACCATCTATACCTGTAATAGATGACATTACATAATCTAATTTATTTGGAATAAATTTATTCAATTCATTAAAATTATTAAATATTTTAAAACGCTTATTATTTAACTTAATTGCATTTTTGTAACTAGAATAATCTGTAATTATAAGATTTTTTACTTTAAAATTTTTTGCTTGAGTAAATAATTTTTTATAATTTTTGTTTGCTGATAAAAAAATAATATCAGTATATTTTGGTTTGATGATCTTAATTAAAGATTTACCAATAGATCCTGTTGAACCAATTATTCCAATTTTTTTTTTCATAAAAACAATTTATAAATAAAATATGTTGTTGGAACTGAAAAGATCATTCCATCAATTCTATCTAATATTCCACCATGACCGGGTAAAATTTTACCTGTATCATTTATATTTTTTTTTCTTTTGAAATAAGAAATTATTAAATCACCTAATTGATTTATTGAAGATAAGATTAATACTATGAATAAAAAATTAAAATTATAATAATATTCATTATTTAACTGAAAGAATTTTTCATCAATATAAAAGTAAAAAGAAACGGCAATTAATGAAAATATAAAACTTCCAATCATTCCTGATATTGTTTTGTTTGGACTGATTTTTGTTAGTTTTGGACCTTTTAATATTTTTCCAAACACATACCCCCCTATGTCACTAAAAACAGAAATTAATATCGAAATTATAAAAAAAAATAAATTTTCACTTCTTAAAAGATATATTGTAGTGAAAGATACAATCAAAAAAAAAATGCCAAAAAAAAATGATAACTTGATAAATGATAATTTAATCCATTCTAAAAATGATAATATGAAAATTATTATCAAAAATATTCCAAAAAAAATATGACCTTGATATAGAAAAAAAATGGAAACTATTAAAATAATTATTGAGGTTAAAGTTCTTTTAGACAATTCACTATTCATACAAACCACCAAATTTTCTTTTTATTTTAATGAATTTATTAATTATTGTATCAAAATCCTTTTCAGTAAAATCGGGCCACAATTTTTTTTCAAAAAAAATTTCAGAATAAGCTAACTGCCATAATAAAAAATTGCTAAGTCTATGAGTATTTCCAGTCCTAATTAATAAATCTGGTGGTGGTATATCTTTTGTATATAGATTATTTTCAAGATTTTTTTCTGTAAATGCTAATTTTTTTATTTTTAACTTTTTTATAGAATCTAATATTTCAATTTTTGATCCATAATTCAAAGCTATATTGATTTGCAGTTTTTTATTATATTTTGTTAAGTTTTCTGATTTTGAAATCTTTGAAATTAGACTTTTTCTTAAATTTTTTTTTCTACCTATAAATTTAAGACAAATTCCTTGTTTATCCAAATTAACTAATTTTTTATCAATAAAATTTTCTAATAAAGAAAATATAAAATTTATTTCTTTTAAAGGTCGCTTCCAGTTTTCAGTTGAGAACGTAAATAATGTTAAAAATTTAATTCTTTTTTTAATTGAATGTTTTGCTATTTTTTCAATAGTATTAAGACCTTTTTTATGTCCAAAATTTCGAGTTTTCTTTTTGTTTAACCCCCACCTTCCGTTGCCATCCATAATGATGGCCACATGACTCAATGGGTTCATATTGTCATTATTTCTTTTTCTTTTGACATAACTTTATCATCAACAATTAAAATATGTTTATCTGTTATGTTTTGAATACTTTTTTCATAAGTTTTTTCTTCATCTTCACTTATTTCTTTATTTTTTAACATTTTTTTTAAATCTTCATTGGCTTCTCTTCTTATGTTTCTTACAGAGACTTTGCATTTTTCACCCATAGATTTGATAATCTTTTTAATTTCAGTTCTTCTTTCTTCATTTAGCTCAGGTACAGGTAATCTTACTAACTGCCCATCTATTTGAGGATTTAAACCAAGTTCGGATTTTTTAATAGCAGCATCAACAAGAGAAACATTATTCTGATCCCAAACTTGAATGTTTATCATTCTTGGTTCTGGTGTTGTAATACTTCCTATTTGATTAATAGGCATTTGCTGACCATAGACATCAACCTTGACTAGGTCCAACATTGCTGCGTTAGCTCGACCTGTTCTTAAGGAAGACAATTCTTTATTAAAAACTTCAATGGTTTTGTCCATTTTTAAACTATATGATTTTTCATCAAACATTATTCACCTATCTTAAATCTAACATATTCTTTAATCTTTAAATCAGGTATAGATAATTCTTTTATAATATCTTGAACTTTTTTTTTGGGTTCCATTACCCATGCTTGAGATAATAGAGAATTTTCTTCTTTAAATTTACTCATTTTACCTAAACTAATTTTTTTTGCTATTTCCTCTGGCTTTCCAGAATTTTTTAACTCTTCTGTGACCAATTCTTGTTCTTTATCAATGATTGATTGATCTATTGAGTTTTGATCAAGAGCAAGTGGGCTTGAGGCTGCAATATGCATTGATAATTGTTTTCCAAAATTTTTAACCTCATCAGAATTATTGCTGGTCTCAAGCGAGACTGCTACTGCTAATTTAGCTAGATTATCTTTTACAATAGTATGTAAATATTTTGATTTAACAGTACCTTCATTAGATAATGTTTTTGTTTTACCTATTGTAATTTTTTCACCAATTTTGGCAATTAGAGCTACAAGATTTTCATCTACTGTTTGCCCATCTGACATTTTTGATTTTTTTAATTCTTCAACATTAGAATTAACGTTATTATTTAAGTCACTTAATTCTTTAACAAAATTTACAAAATCATCATTTTTTGCAACGAAATCTGTTTCACAATTTACTTCAATTAATGAAATTTGTTTATCATTTTCAGTAACAGCAATAACACCTTCCTTCGCGTCTCTGGACATTTTTTTTGAGGCTTTTGAAATTCCTTTAACTCTAAGAATTTCAATTGCTTTATCTAAATCACCATCAGATTCTTTTATTGCCAAATTACAATCTTTAAATCCAGCTCCTGTTAATTCTCTAAGTTTTTTTACTTTTTCTATGTCACTCATTAGTTTAGAGTCTCCTTGCTGTCTTTAGAAAATTTATTTTCTAATTTTTCTCTATCTAGTTCTTGAATTGTTTTAGAAGATTTTTCTTCACTTTTTAAATCAACTTTTTTATCTTCTTTAGGTGCAGATTTTTTAGCAGCATTAATTGTCTCTTTTATAAGATTACAATAAAGATCTATAGCTCTTCTTGCATCATCGTTACCTGGTATTGGAAAATCAATACCATCTGGATTTGAATTACTATCCAAAATAGCAATTATAGGTATTCCCAATTTCACAGACTCTTGGATTGCAAGAGACTCATAATTAGTATCAATTATGAAAACTAAGTCGGGAACCTTTTTCATCTCAGCAATACCACCTAAAGATCTTTGTAATTTATCTTTTTTAACACTCATTTTTAAAAGTTCTTTTTTTGTAAAACCTCTATTTTCTGCAACAAGATCTATTTCTAATTTTTTCAATTTTTTGATAGAATTCGAAATTGTTCCCCAGTTTGTTAACATTCCACCTAACCATCTATAATTTACAAAATATTGGTCAGTTTCTTTTGCAACTTCAGCTATAGCCTCTGAGGCTTGTTTTTTAGTTGATACGAAAAGAATTTTTCCATTATTTGAAATGGTCTCATAAACTTTTTGAAGAGCAACTTTAGTTAATTCTAATGTTTGAGTTAAATCAATTATATGAATTGAATCTCTTTTTCCAAAAATATATTTTTTCATTTTTGGATTCCATCTTAAAGTTTTGTGCCCTAAGTGAACACCTGCTTCTAGTAATTGTTGAATTGTAACGTTAGGTATTTTCATATTTATTCCCGGTTAAGCCACCATAGTAATTTCCATTTAAGGACCGGAGGTATAAAACCAAAAACTATGTG
>Ga0255773_10005682_pt1 | contig 10143 bp, 16 predicted proteins | sample 011ome_17_FD_179971 | JGI IMG/M metagenome (GOLD analysis project Ga0255773, IMG submission 179971) | Coastal salt marsh microbial communities from the Groves Creek Marsh, Skidaway Island, Georgia - 011502XT metaG (version 2) | ecosystem: Environmental > Aquatic > Marine > Intertidal zone >...
TTTGGAATGAAGTAGCGCAGAAATACGAAACCTTTAACACCAAAGAGAGATGAAGTATAGTTTAGTAAAGGATAGAAGAGTGGCTTTTGCAAATCTTCTTTCTGCATACTTTAGATTTAATGTTGCATCAATAACATCAACAGATGTCACGAAAGACGGAAACCTATTGCTAAACGGACAGGAGTATAAGCTAGATGTTTCTGACTACACAGGATATACAGATAAGTATGTCTTTTACAACCCATCTAATGGTCGCATTGTTGTAGATATTAACAGCAAGAGGAAAACTTATCAACTTGATGTTGGTTTAATTGAAAACGATTAATTAATTTTGTATATGGAAACTAGAGATGAAATTCTTGAAGTTACTGCACAAGTCACAAACTTACTCCTAGAGAAGAATGATGCCTATGGGGATTCTGCCCTCCACCCCATAGGTATCTTCTCTAAAGGTGACGCAGTTCAATCGCTTACAGCTAGAATTGATGACAAGCTAATGCGAATCAAAAACAGAGGCATCAACGACCAAACGGAGGACACTGTTGATGACCTAATAGGCTATTTAGTTCTTTTAAAGATAGCTATAAAAAATCAGAAATGAGCCTTGAAAAATACCTCAGCAAAAGCATTCAATTAAACGAAGACAGAGTAAAGCACTGTCTAGAAATGGGGGGCAAAGGCGAGGACTTATTCAAGGAGCTTACTAGCGCAATCAAAACAGATGTCGCTGAAGATAAACAGCATATAGATTTCTATTGGGAAGGGAAGCGTGTTGATGTAAAAGGCCCAAAGCCTATGCACTCACGAGGATACATACTTCTAGAAATGATTAACATTTGGGGACACCATGGTTGGTGTTCTAAAGAATCAAAAGCTGATTACATAGCATTCCAATTTCCCAACGCTTTTTATGTATTTGAGAAGACCGAGCTTAGAAATAAGGTGGTCTCTCTTTGTGAGAAATATGAACCTAGTAAGGTTCGCAGAGAAAATAGAGTAAAAGAATCAGATGGTAAGTACAAATGGATAGGAAGATACGGAAAGCAAGATGTATTTACCTACCTAGAATTTGAAGATGTAAAAGACATTATATATGATACAATCTCAATTTGAGTTACAGTTTACATTGCCAAAGCCACCATCATTAAACACAGTATATGCAGGAAAACATTACGCAGTTCGCCAGAAATATAAGCGAGAGTATTCAGAACATATCAGACTCGCTTTGGAGCAGGTTGAAAGCTTTAGTGCAGAAGCCTTTGGGATACACATTTATCATAATACTAGGATGGATTGCGATAATCTCATTCTTTGTATCAAATTTCTTTCTGATTATATGGTTACCAATAAAATGGTTCCAAATGATACTAGGAAACATTTCAGACATCTTTCAATCCGTGTTGCGGAAGAGCATCAAGCTGTTGCAAAAGACAGCGTATTGGTTAGACTAAATCTATATAACTATGAAAGTAATTCTTAAAGATTTTTCCGAAGAAGCAGTTATGAAAAGCTGCGCCAAAGTCATGAGATGCCTAGCTCTAACCGACAGAGAAAAGGTCTCTACGCTAATGCACATTGACGCTCAACTATATCAGAACACAGGAATTGAAACTCCTAAATACATCAAGGAGAAACTGAAGTCTACAAGCAGAAATATATATAGGCTTGTCAAGTATATTGACGAAGAAAAAGGGGCTAGATTTCTTAGAGCAATGGTAAAAGATTAATGAAAGAAGAATTGTTTTCATCAGAGGATATATCAGAAATTGACGCAGACTTTATTATTCGTATATACAATGCAGTTGTGTACCTAAAGAAAAATAAAAGAACTATAACAATCATAACCATAGCCAAAGCTATGGGTATAAACAGCCTGCATCTATTAGATTTTATGCCAGAGATTACACAAATAATCTATAGAGTTGAACAAGAGATACAATAAGGCATATATAGAGCAACAGGCATTACGCTCAAAGAGAGTTGGAAGACTGTCAGAGCCTATCGGGAAGTTTATTCTAGATAGGTCTTGGGAGATAGCTAAGTCATCTTTCTATGTTGGTAATAACGATGAGCTTCTTCAGATGCTCGTTGACGAAGCTGTCATGAGATGTTGTGACAAGTTTTTTTATTACTACGAGCCAAAGAAGTCTGCTGCCAACCTTATTATTTCTATGATTTACTCAGCGATGTACAATAAAATAGAGTCCCTTAATTGGCGTGATCAATATGGTCAAAAAATCAAGGGCAGGATGCAAGTCTTTGAAGATGGAAGATGGGTAAATAAATTAATGAAATACCAAAAAGAAGATGGATACTTTGATTAATGAAATTGTTTTTGCTTTTAGCGTAGGACTAGCCTCTGCTATGCTATTTGTGTTTGAGCCGTACAATTGGCTGATGGGAAAGGTTCTTAACTTTAAGCCCTTTAACTGCGTCCTGTGTCTCTCTTGGTATATCAGCGCAGCAGCGCTCTATGCATTAGATATGAATTTAATATTTACATTCTTGTCTGCTTTTGTAGGCGAGTTTGCTTACAGAAAACTAGTCAATGAGTGATTATATATTTCTATATTGGGATGACCCTAGCTGCACAAAATGCGTAGGAAAATGTGAATGCGATTTTAACTACAATCCAAAAGAAGAAGAGGAGCAATAAGCTCCTCTTTTTTATTCTAATTAACTACCACAGGCCTCACAGTCCTCTGGATTTAAGATGTTGCATGAGGGTTGTTCCATCTGCTCTAGATTTTCAACCCAATCTCCGAAGTCACTCTCAAAGTCTTTTGTTTCGCTTTTTGTCATTTTTTGATTTCTTAGAATTAATACAATCTTTATTTCCACAACATCCATCGCATTTTTTTGGAGCGGTTGTGCAGTATTTGTTATTTGTCATTTCGCATTATCTTAGTTATCTGCTTCGTCTTTTCTTCCGAACCCATGGAAGAGCCAAACCAATATCCATACACATCATTTAATTTGGCTAAGAACACACCTAGGAATGTCTGTATTAGACCTTTCTGAATTTCAGTTAGTGTTTGCCATGAAATGATATCTGAGAATATAGCAGCACCAAGTAACAGCGCCATTATTACTGTGAAGTAAGATAGCACTGTAGGTGCTGACTTGTTCTTCCCTAAGCTTCTTGCTTCAGAGCGGTCACGAACTTCTTCTTTGAAAGCGTTTTGAATAAACTCTTTCTTCTCCTCTGGTGTTTCTATAAATCTGTCAGCTAAATCCGTAGCCTGCTCAAGCAGCCCCTTTTGAGAGCCACCGAAAATTTTAGAAATCCAGTTCATTTACCTTAGTTTTAAGCGTTCGTTTTCACGCTCCAAGTGACCAACCCTTTCTTTAAGAGTTGAGTTCTCAGCGGTCAGCTGAGTGATGATATCTCTATGTTCATCAACCATATTACGAAGTCTATCAACCTCGTTTCTCAAGTCATCTCTCCAAAGAGTTTGCTCAGACTTGTCTTCTTTCTTGAAGTCCCTCTTCAGCCTCATTCTTTTTTCATAGAACTGAAAGGCTGCTCCAGAACCTAGAACAGTGACTATAGTTATAAGTACCGCTTGTGTGTCCATTGTTTTGCTACTCTATACAAATTAATAATGGATGCGATACTTATCATAACCCAACCATATCTACTTCCATTTAGCATTCCTGCTCCAATATATGTGATAACAGTAAGAGCAGATATGACTACAGCTGTATAGCATGCAATGTATCTACAAGTCAAGTCTTTAGTTCCCACTGCATATAGTTGGAATAATCCACCTAGAACAGCTAGAGTTTGTACTTCTATGCGAAATCCCACTTCAATTAAAATTGCAGCAGGTAACAATATAAAATGAAGAAAAGCGATAAGGAGTTCTAGGAACTCCGAATCGCTATATGTTATGATATCCTTTAGATTCTTTAAGATTCGTTTAACCATCCGTAAACTTCTTGAACATCAAAAGATGGACATGCTTTACCAGAAACTTCATTGTGACCAATGATATTTGCATCTGGATAATTATTTTTTAAAGTCTGTAGGAGGTTTACTAAGGCAACATCTTGTTGCTCTGTACGAGTATCTTTGGGATTTCCTTGAGCATCTAGTCCGCCAACATAGCAGATACCGATGCTGTTTCTATTATGGCCCTTCGCATGAGCGCCAATAACTTCTTCATTACGACCTAGGTCTATCATACCGTTAAGTCGCACAACATAATGATAACCAATATCAGACCAACCATTACCATTCACATGCCATCTACGAATGTGTTTCGCAGAGAAATCTTTACCCTCTTGGGTGGCAGAGCAATGGATGATTATTTCTTTTATTTTTCTCATTCTTGTACTAAAGTCCCTTCCTCAAGGTTAATCATACCTTGACCAAATTCATCCTCAAGCTCTTTTAAAAGCTCTTGGCGTTTCGTTGCAGCTTCCAAGACCTGTGCTTTTGCAGCCTCTAATCTTTTTTCGCTATCGTCAATCTGCATAGTTACATCTCCTACAATAGAGATTAACTGATTGATTTCTGAAACAATGCCTTTTAAAGCATCAACTTTCTCTTGTGGTAACTGAATTGCTGTTTCGCTCATCGTTATTTAAAATAGGTTAACGCCCTCCTATTACTAATATACAAATTATGCATCAACAGCTTCGCTGTATTCTTCTAAACTTTTTAGATAAGAATAAGACTGAGCCAACACATTATCGCTAGAACTCCAATCTGGAACAAAGTTATATGTTCTAGAGTAAACAGGCTCTGAATGAGCATCTCGTGCCTCTGCACTGATGTATACAGCTACTGTAAAGTTCACCATACGGTCAACAACCCATGCTTCTGATGTTTGTGTAGGGATTGGTTCACCGTTTTCGTCAACAGCTTGTTGTGAATATACAAGCTCTTTGCGGTCATAAGAACTATAATTTAAGTTTGTGATTCTATGATAAGCTTCACTAAATGTAGTTCCAAACTTTTCAAATGATTTTTCTAAAGCCATACTAAGTTATTGTTATATACTAATTTACAAGTTATCTTGCCATTGCAAGTCTAAAAGTCTGTCCGTCAGCTAGTGTAAATGTTGCAACTCCCTCTCCTGTACTAAAAAGTATGCTTACTAGTGTTGAGTTGTTTCCACCTTCTACTACCGCTTGAACAGGCTCTGTAGCCGCAGGTACAAATGAAGTGAAATTTGAAGAGTCTAATATAGTTCTCCAAGGTTTCCAAGTACCATTGTTTTTACCACGAACTGCAAGCTGACCAGAACGATAGTCTCCTGCAATCTGATGCTGCCAAGAACTGCTATATATCTGAGAATACAAAGCCCCATCTGTAGCGTTTCCACTAAAGTTTGGAACACCTCCATTATAGTAAGTTATACCATTTGAATTTAGACTATCAGCATTTACTGCTGAATTGCTTCCAGTGTTTCTAAATCCTATGCCATCAATTGCGTCAGCATTTCCTGCATTTGTTGCATATCCTGCGTTGGCTACAGTTTGAGAGCCGATATTCCCACTATCAATTATCCTTCTCCAACTAGCTTGTGAGCCATTAGTCATTCTACTTACAAAGAAATCATCTGCATGGAAGTTGTGAGCAAGTTTAAAGTCGTAGTTGTTTGAGCTTGTCCAAGAAGCTCCTGCAATCGCTACCCAATTCCACCACTCTGCAAATGGAGCGCCATCGGGATTGTAACCATAATAGAACCCACTATTTTGATTTGAATCAACAATGCCTGATTGGTCATATCTATTAGACCTTCTTGCGTTAGCTCCATATACAATGCGAGAGCTATCAACACCATCTACAGCCTCTGAATCTGCAGCCTTTCCATTAGAGTTTAGCTTGTTGGATATCTCCGTTCTATTTGTAGCAATACCGTCAGCATTTGTAGTAATCTGTGGTAGTATCTCGTCATTTATACGAGCGTCAACACCTGCAACATCTCCTGTAGTTGCCTTAGCGTTAAGCAAGTCTGTAATCCAACCACCTGCACTTCCTATATGCAAGTTATTTGCTACACGAACATTTGCATCTCCGTCTCCAAACGAAGCTACTTGAGCAGCTCCACTTCTTTCTGGAGCATCATTGTATATTTTTACTCCACCGTAATTTTTATACCCTCCTATTTTAATACCTGTATGATAAGCAATAATAAGGTCTGGATATGGGTGTGACCAAGCTCCTCCTGCTTGATATATACCGTAATTAACAACGCTATTACCAGAATTACCACCTTCGCCAGTGAATCTAATTATCTTCGCTCTGCGGTCTTCGTCATCCTTCCAAAATGCTGTGTGGTCGTATCCATCCAACAGATTAGAATCTGCTGCTTTTGCAGTTGTTGTTAGGTAAGATGATGGGTTAAAGTTGCCAGTGTGCCATATCTCTCTCCAAGTATTCCAAGAACCATTGTCTCCATTTTTAGTTCTAAAAGACAGTCTTCCATCCGAGCTATTGTACTGAGAGCTTAGTTGTAGAGAATAATTGCTAGAACCAAATCTTATAAGGTCTCCAGTATGAGGAGCGTTATTAGAATAACTAAAGTCAGAAGACATTCCAACTTGTGTATCTGCATCTTGACCTGGATTGTTATTCCACCCATTGTCTCGCATATATGCAGAACTATCTAATCCGTCTAGTAAATTAGAATCTGCTGCTTTACCTGTTGTGCCAAGTTTAGTTGCAATGTCCGTAGCGTTTCTTGCTATATTGTCGGCATTAGTTGTAACCTGCGGCAATACTTCATCAGTAATACGAGCGTCTACTCCTGCAACAGCGTCTGTAGTAGCATATCCAGAGTCATTTGTAAACCTTGAGATGTTCTCATTAAAGAGATTTGTAGCGTAATCTGCCCTGTATGCTGTGTTTACAAGAACAGCACTTGAGTGTGTTCTACTTACACCCCATCCACCTAAGTGCAGGTAAGAACCGTTATCGTTAGCGATAGTACCATCACTTGTGATAGACTGTATATTTATTTGATTTGTTACAAGGTTATTAGCAGTAAAAGTTCCTTTTGCAAAAGAGTTACCAGTATCTCCTTCTACACCAAATAGTTTCTCCCAACCATTAGAGTATATACCAAATGCTGAGTTTGAGTGAACATGCCATCCAAATGATTTGCGACCAAATACACCTCTTGAAGAACTTGCTTTAATTATATAATCGTTAAGACCTGCTGCATCGTTGTATGGAGCAAACATAATTGCTTCATATCCATCAGTATTGTCTGTATTATACTTAAGAGTTATATTGCCATAAGCAGTGTCCGCAATATCAGAGCGTAAGAAACTACTACTATCAATACCGTCAACAGTATCAGCATTTCCTGCTGAAGCAGCATAGTTTACTGATTGGCCTCCGATGTTTCCCTCTGTTATATTTCTATATGCAATATGAGAACCTGTAACATTTATAGCTGGCTCTTGGTCAAATACAATATCCCATCCATCGCCCCAATTTGAATTTTGCGTATGACCACTAGCGAAATCAGTGACAAATACATTTGGATAGCTCCAACTCCAATCAGGATTTCCAATCCAAACAATATTTCTTGTTCCGTCGTGGCCAAATTTTACAGGAATGTTAGCTCTTGTTTCTGCCCCAACAATGTATGCAAAAGTATTATACCAAGATTTATTTCCGTAGTTGTATCCTCCGCAGTGAAGGATAAAAGACTTGCTCGTGCTGTACTCATAGACCTTTACGGTCATGAACATCATAGTATTTGTAAATGATGCAGCAGCAGGTAAAAGTATTTTTATAGCTCCTCCAATTCCGCTTGGATTGTTTAAGCTTGTAGCGCCTCGCATGTGTGTAAAAACAGATGATGATGCATCTATTGTACCTCTGTTAAAGCGAGCTAAACCTTCTCCATTAATGTACCCAGAGTCATTACTTAGTTGAGATACATTTGAAAGATTACCATCGTGCCATAGGTTATTCCATCCAGTCCAAACCCCTGCATTGCTTCTTGAGCGAAATGCCATTTTATTATTAGGGTCTGTATCAACCCAAATTTGCGCTCCGTAAACAGTAGTTCCTGTCCAAGTCATACCTAGGGTATGTCCATCATTATTACTTGGTCCTTTTGCCAAGAAGTGTTGGAGAGAGTAACCTATAGATGGCATAGCATCATCTCCTTCTCTTGTAGAAGATATCGTTTGGATTAAATCAGATTTAGAAGAATTAACAGCCTTACCATCAGAATTTAATTTGTTAGATATCTCATTTCTATTGGTAGTGATTCTACTATCGTGGTCTGCTAACTGTGGTAGCACCTCATCGTTGATACGAGTATCAATACCTGTTACAAGGGTTGCTGCATAAGACTCTGTAGCTACTTTACTACCTGTAGTAATACCTCCTTTAGTTCCGTTTACATATAAAGACCCACGAATCTTTGTGTTACCATCTCTATCTATAGAAAATCTTGCGTGATTTGTGTCGTCATTAGACCAATTGTCTCCAACTCCATAATGAGGGTTATTATCTCCACTCCTGTTGTAACCAATACTAAATAAGAATGGGTTTTGATTTGATATACCAATGTTCCATTGGCGAGGAGTACTGCCCTCCGTACCGACCATAGATATAACAGCACCATGATTTGGGTTGTTGTTTAAATCCGCAGCAATCACAAAGTGAGGGTAGTAATTCGCAGATACAACTAATTGGTTTCTTGCGTTATCACCTGTGTGAACACCGTATGTACTTGTGCCTCCGACAGCAAGTGCAACACCGCTTGAAGTGCCTACTACAGCACCCCCAATATCTAAGTTACCACTAATGTTGGCATTACCTGTAGCGGTAATAGTTCCATCAGTCCATACACCTCTACCGATAGCAGTTTTAGTAAGACCATTTTCAACAAATAAAGTTTGATGAGACAATCCACTTTTAGACTCCCCACCAATATTAGTATGCGTATATGCTAAACCATAAAAGTTTCCAAGATTTGTTCCGTTTTCAGCCATATGCCAAGACTGACCCATGCCCCAAACATGTTGGTATCTATAAGAATCATATCTACCGTAAACACCTTGACCAAAGTTAGCAGGTTTAAATGCCTGCTGAGTATTCATCGTTATAGTACCAGTAAAGGTATCGGAAGCATTAGAGCGAATAAAAGCACTGCTATCAACTCCATCAAGTAAGTCTGCATCTGTAGACTTATCTCCAAGGCGCATGTATGTAGTTATTACATTACCATCTTGGTCAACCTCAACCATTTCGCCCCTTTCATCAATCTTAAATTTATTGATAAAAGTATCAGACGCAGGGTCTTTGAATTGAAAAATACCTCTGTTTATACGAAATCCCATGTTATATATTTATCCAAGTTTTAATTAAGTGTGATTCTCCTTTACCGCTCTCAAGAGCCTTTCCAATACACAGTCATATAGACCATGCTGACGCATGAATTGTGGCGTAATAGCTTCCGCATGACCTTCTTTTCTAGATGTGACTAAGTAGTCACCTTCGTTAACTTCTCCTGTTACTAACACAGGCTCTGCTCCTTGAATAAGTGGAGAGGCAATGCCCTTAACTGCGATACCCATTCTCATGTGGTCGGCTGCTTCTGTACATGGTACATTCTTACCACCCTTCCATACTAAGACTGTTCCTGTTTCGTAATCACCAACAGACTTCTCGCCTTCTGGGTTTTGCAGGTTCTTCTCGTGCTGACCTGCTGAATCAAGAATCTCACAGAATACGATTTGCCAACGATTAGTGTCTTTACCTAATGTGTGTAGTCTGTCTCTTGATGGATACAGGTTACCATTAGTATCTACAGTAACTCTAATAGAGCTGTCTGCAATGCTTGAAATTTGGAAATTTCCTGCTGCGTTTGAAAGGTTGTCTGGTGATTCATATATCATCCAGTTTGACCACTGTATTCCCTCTCCGTATCCTGCGTCATTAATGGTAATAGCATTAACATTTGTAATGTTAGTGTTATTCATATTAATACCACCACTTGCCGCTATAGTTCCTGTAACAGTACCGCCTGATAATGATAGTTTAGTTGCAGGGTCAAAGTTTTCTGAATCCCATAGAGTTTTAAAAGCAGTCCACGAATCACTTGGATTAGCATTATTGTCTGCATTCCTAAATCTTAAATGATTACCTCCGTTTGCAGAACCGTG
>Ga0255773_10005684_pt1 | contig 10142 bp, 10 predicted proteins | sample 011ome_17_FD_179971 | JGI IMG/M metagenome (GOLD analysis project Ga0255773, IMG submission 179971) | Coastal salt marsh microbial communities from the Groves Creek Marsh, Skidaway Island, Georgia - 011502XT metaG (version 2) | ecosystem: Environmental > Aquatic > Marine > Intertidal zone >...
TGGGCGGTGCGCTCGGTGCTAGCTACTTTTTTGATAAGGGGCGAATGGGCATTTCTTTTGCAAAACATGAGCAAGAGTACGGTACCATTCTTGAGGATGTATCATACATTGACTTAGCGTCGAATAACATCAAGTATGAGTTGGAAATGCAAGACCTCTCGCCGCTTGTTAACAAGTTCAAAATCAAACTAAGTCATAGTGACTATGAGCATATGGAGATTGAGGACGGTGCAACTGAGCTGGATTATTTTGATAAAGGGGGAGACGCTAAATTTGAGTTTGTCCATTCATTATTTTCACAAGCAGGTGGGGTAGTTGGCCTTGATTTAAACGCATTTCGATTTTCGCAAAAAAATGGTTCTTTTGCGCCAAGCAATCAACGGAAAGGTCTCGCCCTATATACGATGGAGCGATTTAAAGTCGGTGATCATAATGTTACCTTTGGTATACGGCACGACTATCATGACTATAAGGCTAATAGTTTTACCAGTGATGATGGCGCGGCAGTAGCGGGCGGCGTTGAAACCAGTACATCTTTCGTTGAAACAGAAAAAATATTTAATGTGACCAGTGCATCGGTTGGTTCTTCCTCAAAAATTAGTGAGAATTGGACCCTTGGGTTAAGTATTGCCCATACTGAAAGAGCACCGTCTCAAGATGAGTTATTTGTCTATGGTGAGCACCATGCTACAGAGATTATTGAACAGGGCAGTCGCGTATTAAAGGATGAGCGATCCAATTCAATTGATGTAACGCTAAGCTGGGCGAGCCCAGGAAATACAATGACATTGACACCATACTATAAAGATTTTAGTAGCTATATTGCTTTGCTAAATACGGGTACTGTGCAATATCACGAGCATGATGGTGAGGAAGAGGCGTTGCCCGTCTATCTTCATCAAAATATACCTGCTGAATTTTATGGTTTCGAGTTTCAGGGCAATATTAATTTAGCCAGCAACTATGGATTAAATTATTGGGGCGACTACGTCAGAGCAAAGAATAAAGATGGAGGTGACCTGCCTAGAATACCGCCACTGACATTAGGTAGTAGTTTTTATTATGAATGGAATACGCTGAATGCTAATTTAGATTTAGTGCATGTCTTTAGCCAGACTGATATTGGACCAAATGAATTAAAAACGGATGATTACACCGACCTTTCAATGACGATAAATTATGCTTTCCCTAATTACGGAATAAAAGCATATGTAAAAGGAAGCAATCTGTTGGATGAGGAAAAAAGAGATCACTCCTCGTTTCTTAAAGATAAAGTTTTGATGGGGGAGAGGGCATTCACTTTTGGTGTGACAGGCACATTCTAATAAATATAATTAATTTATTTTTGTAAATAAAAATTCTGGACTAATGGAACTATACAGAAGGTGAATAATAGTATCGCGTATTTGAAAAATCTATAAAATTACCTATGTTAATAGGTAGATATATTTGCTAATATCATTTCAATGCTTTCAAAGAATAAAATTTTTTTTGTTTTTATAATTTTCTTAGTGCATTTATCTTCTTGTAAAAACCTTTACATTGCCTCTGATGACGAGTTTGAAAATGATTTTATCTCTGCAGAAACTTCACAAAATGAGGAGAGTAATTATTTTGAAAGTCACAATAATAGATTATTTAAAGAACTGGAAAATTACGAGTCTTATAGACCTGATTCCTTTAGTGATGCAACACGAAACCCTTTTAATAAAAACAAAAGATATATTTTTGGTAAAGAGAAAATTTAAAATTTATGCTTTTAAATGATGCGCTAAAAAAAATTCAAATTTTATTTGCAGAAAAAAATTATGTTTTAGCTCTTGCTAAAATAAATAAAATTTTAAAAAAAAATAAGCAAAATTTAGATTTAATAAATAATAAATCTTCAATTCTAATAGCCATGGAGAGAATTGATGAAGCGCATAATGAATTACAAAAAATAATTAAGATTGAGCCAAATTTTATTGAAGCTTACATTAATCTAGGAATTGTTTATCATAAAAAAAAATTGCATAAAAAAGCAATTGATTCGTATGAAAGAGCATTAGAAATTGATAAAAAATCATTACAATCAATTTTTAATTTAGCATCCTTATATTTAGAAATTGACCAGTGTGAGCTTGCGTTAGAAAAATTGAATAGCATTTATGTTGAGGCATATTCAATTGATTATTTTCATCAGTTGATGGCTGAGTGCTACATAAGAGAGCTTAATTATGATAAAGCTTTAGCGCATCATATTATAGCTACTGAAAAAAATCCCAATAATCCATTGAATTGGTTTTTATTAGGTGTCGATTATGTTTGGGCTGGAGATAAATCGAACGCAGAATACAATTTTATGCAAGCTATAAAATTAAACCCTAAATATGCAGAGGCATATTTTGCTCTTACTAAAGTTAAAGATATAGATATTTCAAGCAATTTATTTAAAAATATACTTCCATTAATTGGTGATGAGAAAATAGCTGAAAGAGATAAAGTTTTTCTTTATTTTGCTCTTAGTAATATTTATGAAGGTATAAAGGATTATGAGCATTCATTTCAATTTATGGATTCAGGTAATAAGCTTAGAAAAAAAATCCAGCAATATAGTTTCAAAAATGATTTATCGTTTTCTGAAAAAATTCAATCTGTTTATAAATTTAAAATTAAAAATTTAACTATAGATCACTCTAAAGTAATATCAAAAAAAACTCCAATCTTCATTCTCGGTATGCCAAGGTCAGGTACATCACTAATAGAACAGATTATTTCAAACAACAACGTAGTTTTTGGTGGTGGGGAACTAAATACAATTCATGAAGAATTAAAAAAAATTATAGATTCACCAACTATTGAAAATGATATAGATTTTGTTAGAGAGCGTTACTTGAAAAAATTAGATAGATTTTCAGATAAGAATTATATTATTGATAAACTTCCTTTAAATTTTTTATGGGTTGGTTATATTCTTAAAATATTTCCACATGCAAAAATTATTCATACGATACGAGATCCTATTGCAAACTGTTTCTCTCTTTATAAAACATTATTTATTGAGGGCGCCCTTGAGTTTGCTTATAGCCAAAAAGATATTATTGATTTTTTCAATATGTACCAAACTATTATGCATTTTTGGAAAGTTGAGAATAAGGATCAGTTTATTGAAGTGAGCTATGAGGATTTAATTGATAATCCCCGTGATGAAAGTAAAAGAATTTACGATTTCATTGGTATAAATTTCGATTTAGAGTCCATTGATATTAAAAATAATAAGAGATGGGTAAGAACTGCGAGCGACATTCAAGTAAGAGAGAGAATTAATAAAAAAAACAAGCAGCAATGGAAGGATTATCAAAATAATTTATATGAAATACTTAAAAATTTTGATTAAACTTAATTATTTTGGGGTATCAATCTTACTTATTTTCGCACCTTCAAGGGTTAAGTTATACATCAATCCTTTAGGAGAATAAACAAAAGCGATGACAGGATCTTGAATAGAATCAGTATTGATTTCTCCACCCGCACCCCAAACTGCGACTGCTACGCTCGCATCACCACCAGCGCTCCAACCATCACTATTGCGGAATTCTTTAAGCGCAGCATCTTCTAAAAAAATGTAAACCTCTGACCTTTTTTCAACACCTATTTGAAAACCAACGCTGCCAGCCACATTGTTGTAATATTGCACTTTTTTTCCACCAACAATTAATGCGCCCTCACCGTATGCGCCGCCGAAAACTAATCCAGCTTTTATAATGCCTGGAAACACTAATATACCTTTGGCTTGTTTAGAAAGTTCTTGTGCGGCAGGGGAGAATTTATATAGCTCATCTAATGCTACTTTAATTTCTGCATCGAGCTCTGCTTTGGAGCCTGAAAAGGCAATATTGGAAATTAATAATATAAAAATTAAAGAAAAAACTTTGAAAAATTTCATTTAAAGAAATCCTGTATTCGCAAGTTTTAACAATAAACATTTTTCTAAAGTATGTAAAGTTCAAAGTATTGTAATGAGAATCATTCTCATTTATAATTGAGAATGATTCTCATTTACGAAATATATTTACGAAATTGACTAGAAAAATATTACTCATGGCATTGTTAACGCATTTTGCATCGTCGGCTTTGGCTGAAACGCCAAGCAACGAAGAGATCTATCAGATGATGTTGGAATTAAAAAAAGAAATTGCCACGCTGAAAGCTGAAAATAAAAAATTGAAAGAATCAGTAGAAGTGGTTGAAGAGTCAGTTGATGAAGTGGTGGTCGCCACTGATGAGGCAATCAAGGAGCAAGCCAAAATTGCAAGCAGAACAACCTTTGGTGGCTATGGCGAATTGCATGGTAACTGGTTAGATGATCAAAATGGTAGTGCTGATAAAGATGAAATAGATTTTCACCGGTTCGTGCTTGAATTTAATCATCAATTTACCGATCGTTTACGCTTTTATTCAGAGGTTGAATTGGAACACAGCGTCGCAGGAGAGGACCAAGTTGGTGAATTTGAACTCGAACAAGCCTATATCCAATATGATTTAAACGACAAATATTCTGTCTCCGGCGGCGTCTTTTTAATGCCCGTTGGCATCCTCAATGAAACCCATGAGCCAGGCACATTTTATGGTGTGGAGCGTAATAATGTTGAAAATAAAATTGTGCCATCTACCTGGTGGGAGGGTGGTGCAATGCTTTCAGGTAAATACGACAATGGTTTGAGTTTAGACTTGGCGTTATCTTCCGGTTTGAAAGCCACTGTTGCAAGTAATTATGCGCCACGAAGTGCACGGCAAAAAGTCGGCGAGGCTGATGCTAAAAGCCCTTCAATTACCGGTCGTATGAAATATACCGGGCTTCCCGGAATTGAGATAGCCGCCTCCATTAATCATCAAGTCGATTACAGTCAGGACACTTTAAGTTCGGTTGATGATGCAACATTGTTCGAAATGCATACCATCATCGAAAAAGGAAATTACGGTTTAAGGGCGATGTATGCGAGATGGGATATTAATGGAAGTGGTCCTGCGTCGGTGGGCGCGGATGAACAGTTTGGTTGGTATGTTGAACCATCCTATCGAATAAATGATGTTGGTTTATTTACTCGTTATAGTGTTTACGATAATTTGGCTAACAGCAATGCAGATACTGAAATAAAGCAATGGGATATCGGTATCAATTGGTGGCTGCATAAGGATGTGGTGGTTAAACTGGATTATCAAAATCAATCAGCAGCATCCAGCTTTGCTGAGTTGGATGGTATCAATGCTGGCATTGGTTATGCCTTTTAATTAAATATTATGAGGTACATTTTTTTTAGCTTACTTTTTTTCTTTTGTATCTCAATTTCGCATGCGAAAGGAGTATATAAAACTGAAGAAAATTTTTTAAAGGAAGTGTTTAATCAGACAGTGCCACCAAGTCAATCCTTAATTTTAAAAAAAGATCTTAGAAAATCAGTTAACCAAATTTTAGGCCATCGCTATTCCGGTTTAAGAATAAAATATTGGCAAAATGAAAATACAAGTGCATGGATCTTAGAAGAAATTGGCAAAGATGAACTTATTACCTTTGGTTTCGCGATAAAAGAAAAAAAAATTAGCCAGGCAGAGGTATTAATTTTTCGTGAGACACGTGGCTGGGAGATCAAATACCCAGCATTTACTTCTCAATTTATTGGCGGACAGCTAGCAAATAATAAGCTTACAAAAAATATTGATGGGGTCGCCGGAGCTACACTGTCTGTCTGGGCTATGACTTCGGTGGCGAAGTTAGCATTATTTTTAGATGAATATGTAAAAAAACAACCATGAAACGAAATGCCAAAATTATTAGTCTTCATCGTTATATCGGGATTGTTATTTGTGTTTTTTTAGTTTTACTCTCGGTAACGGGAATTTTTTTAAACCATACGGATGATTTAAATTTAGATAAGCGCTTTATTAATTGGCCATGGTTACTCAAGCATTATGGCTTAGCAGCACCCCAACCGAAGCAAAATTTTAATTTAGGGCAAAATGCAGTGACCAATTATGATGGACAAATTTTTTATAATGAAAAATTGTTATTTCAAAATGAAGATGAAATCAAAGGCGCTGTTGAAAAAAAAGATTTTTTGTATATTGCGTTAACAAACGAAATTATGGTGTTTGATGCAACCATAGAAATTAGTGATGTCTTAGAAAATACCCCAGCGCCTATCCAACTTATCGGAACAAATTCAAATGATGACCAAATACGGATATTGGATGGGAACAATCAAAGTTGGGTTTATGATGAGTTTAATAACGCATGGGCACCCGACATATCAAAAGTTCATGACTGGAGTCAGTTAGAGGTAATGTCAACGACACAAATGGCACGAATGAACAAATATTTTTTAAGTAAAGGCATTTCGTTGGAACAATTTTTATTGGATCTTCATAATGGGGCTGTTCTTAAAAAAGTGGGTAAATATTTATTGGATATTATTGGTGTCTTAACTTTTGTGTTATCAATTACCGGTATTTTATTATGGAGCAATCGAAAGCGCTAACGCATTTGCCATAGATACCAGGCTGCAATTGAGCGATAAGGCTGCCATTTTTTTGACGCCACTTCTAACTCACTTACTTTTATTCTACTGTTTAATCCCTTTAACTTAGAATAATTTATTCTCAGTGCCAAATCATTACTGGGCATAATGTTGCAACGGCCAAGATTAAATATGAGAAGCATATTAATTGTCCAAGGCCCGATCCCTTTAATTGATTGTAAGGTATTTCTTATTTCAAGATCACTCATTTTATGCATATGAAATTTGTCAGGGATTTTGCCAGCGACATGCAAATCAGCGATGCGAGTAATACAAAAAAGTTTATTTCTCGATAGACCACATGCTTGCAATTGCTGCGTATTCAAGGCGAGAATTTGTTTTGCATCAGGGAATTGGTCTTGAAAAATATTTAAAAAGCGTTGAAAAATGGTATTGCCAGCTTTAGGGTTTAATTGTTGAAAAATGACCGATTTGATTAACGCTTGGTAGGGCTCATAGGCAGTCGATATTTTAATGGTGCAGGGGCCAATCTGGCCAATAAGGTTGTTCCAATCATCATCTAAATTAGCTAAAAAATTTTCTGCAGTTTTTAATTTATTTTTACCAATTAATTTTTTTCCTTGCATAGTCAAGATATTCACCAGAGTTGCTCAAATTTAGCCTTTCAATTTGCCTCATCATGCCGCTGACACTTTCATCAACATTGATCCAAGCACCAAGACCACCCATGTCAGTTCTTACCCAACCTGGATGCAGCGTCAGGGTGGCAATATTTTGATGAGCAAGATCATGTTGCAAGCTACGCATTACGGAATTTAAGGCTGTTTTACTCGATCGGTAAATATAGGAGCCTCCACTGCTATTGTCATCAATACTGCCCATCTTACTGGTAATGGACACCACTTTTTTTTGTTGCCCTTGATTTAAATGAGGTAAAAATGCATTGGTAATTTCATAGGGTGCAATCGCATTGACTGCAAAACTCTCTAACCACGCCTGCTTATCCAAATTACCCAGAGTACATGAGTGGTAGATTCCAGCATTGTTAATTAAAATATCAATCGCCTGATTATGCAATTGTGTGGCTAATTTTTTTATTTGTTCAGAGTCTTTAACCTCTAATCTATATATATTAATCGAGGCATAGTGCCCTGTTAAATTATTAAGTTCGCGGGCTTTATCCGGGTTACGACACGTTGCGATGACCTGCCAACCTAGCTTTGCATATTCTTCAGTCAGTTTTAAACCAAGCCCTCTATTAGCTCCAGTTATTAGAACGGTTGTTTTTTCCATATACTTTAAACTTTCATGACAAAAGAGTAGTCTAGTTAATATTGGTAACCAAAGGAAGTTTTACAATGAAAAAATCTATTTTTTTAATTTCGTTCTTATTTGTCACAAATCTATTTGCCGGTGAATTTGATCAATATTGTACGGCCAGTCTTGCAGATGGCAATTTACATAAAACAGACTGTTCTGTAAAAACTTCTTTTGATGGCAAGGATTATTGTTTTGGTAATGAAGGCTCGATGGCGATATTTTTAGAGGACCCGAAAGCAATGTTAGCGAAAGCAACTAGCTTTTATGCAAAGAGCAATCAAGAGCGAGAGAAAATTACGCAAGCAATTGCTGATGAAATTTTAGACGATCCTGATTGTGATTTATCCAATAAAGATGTTGGGTATTTGAACTTTAATGGTCGAGATATGACGCATTGCATAATGGTTAATACCAGTTTTTTTGGTGCTGATTTAAGGGGTGCAAATTTATCTGGCGTCAATTTACAAAGAGCGTATCTTAATTTAGCCCGCTTAGAAAAAACGAATTTTTCTGGCGCAAATCTAAAAGAGGCAACCATATTCCAACCTATCTTTGGCGACACTGTATTTCGTTCAGCAAATTTATCGGGAGCGAGGCTCATTGGCACGTTAGGAAAAGTCGACATGTCTGGGGCTATACTAATAGAGGGACGCTTAGGTTTGGATGTCGGCAATCAGCCAATGGGGCAAATGAAATTTGATTCCTCCGGCGGCAACTTTGAGAAGGCAGATTTTGAGGGGGCAGATCTTAATATTGCCAGTTTTATTTTTGGTAACTTAAAAGAAGCCAACCTTAAAAATACCAATCTCTATCGCGCAGAGTTAATTCAAGCGGATTTGACCGGTGCGGATTTGACCGGTGCGGATTTGACCGATGCTGAAGTGGATGGCGCAAATTTTAAAGATGTAAAGGGACTAGATAGCGTTAAGGGTTTTGCAACAGTAAAAGGCAAATGTAAAAACTGTGGCCAATAAAAAATTTTTAGCCTCTGAGATTACCGCAGAAAAAATTTATCATGAGCGACGAAATTTTTTAAAAAAATTAGGTTTAGCTTCAGCAACACTTGGTTTCTCCCCAGCTTTATCGTTCGCCAATATGGCGGATGTAAAAAAAATTCCGCATAACATTAAAGATAATTTAACCAGTTACAAAGATGTAACCTCCTACAATAATTTTTATGAATTTGGCTTACAAAAATCTTCTCCTAAAGCGAATGCACATAAAATGAAAATTGATCCATGGGCCGTGGAAATTTCTGGAGAGATTGAAAAAAATAAAACCTATGCGCTGGAAGACTTAGTGAAATTAGCCTCACTGGAAGAACGTATTTATCGTTTGCGTTGTGTTGAGGGCTGGTCGATGGTCATTCCTTGGGTTGGCTTTTCATTGAGCGTGTTATTAAAAAAACTTACTTTATCCAGTCGGGCCAAATATGTTGTATTTGAAACTCTATACCGACCGAATGAGATGGAGGGGCAAAAGTCAAGAGTGTTGCATTGGCCCTACATTGAGGCACTCCGAATTGATGAAGCGATGCATCCTCTGACACTGCTTTGTTTTGGTGTTTATGGCAAAGTGCTACCAAACCAAAATGGTGCGCCGGTTAGGCTAGTAATTCCGTGGAAGTATGGATTTAAAAGTATTAAATCGATTGTAAAAATAAAATTTGTCGAGACCATACCACAAACAACATGGGCGTTATCAAGTCCAAAAGAGTATGGGTTTTATGCCAATGTGAACCCCGCTGTTGATCATCCGCGATGGACCCAAGCTACAGAGCGTCGCATTGGCGATTCCATTCTGGCAAAGCGACGCAAGACGGAATTTCTAAATGGTTATGCAGACGAGGTTGGCTATTTATACTCGGGCTTGGATTTAAAAAAGAACTTCTAGTCAAATGAAATCATTTGTTTTTTATAATCTTTGTAACCTGCCTATTTATTTTAGTTTGTTTATTTTTTTAGGCTATGTCTATGTAACCAATCCAATTGATTATGTATTATCGATCACTGGACATACAGCAATAATTTTTCTTATTATTTTGGCACTTATCCCGCATATTTTTTTTAGACTGGGAGTAAATTTTTTAGCACATCGGCGTTCCATCGGCTTGTATGTTTTCATTTATTCTTTATTGCACACGCTAATCTATTTTGCACTTGATTATCAATTGCAATGGCCCCTAGTTTTGCAAGAAATAAAACTTCATTTGTATTTACAACTTGGTTTACTTGCATTAGTTTGTTTGCTGCCTATGGTATTAACGTCAAATGATTATGCAAAGAAAATATTAACTGTTTGGTGGTA
>Ga0255773_10005685_pt1 | contig 10141 bp, 9 predicted proteins | sample 011ome_17_FD_179971 | JGI IMG/M metagenome (GOLD analysis project Ga0255773, IMG submission 179971) | Coastal salt marsh microbial communities from the Groves Creek Marsh, Skidaway Island, Georgia - 011502XT metaG (version 2) | ecosystem: Environmental > Aquatic > Marine > Intertidal zone > Salt...
ATGGTAAAAATTCAGAATTTTACAATTTATCTTCAACTCCAATTTTTAATCCAGCTTCAGGAGATGAGATTGCAAGGGTGGTGTCTGGAACTTTAGATTGTGTGAACAAGGCTGTCGAATCCTCACTTAAAATTCTACCTGAGTGGTCAAATTTGACCCCGCTAGCAAGATCAAGAAAAATGTTTAAATTAAAAGAAATCATTGAATTAAGGCAAAATGAACTAGCCAAACTTATTTCTCAAGAACATGGAAAGACTTTTGATGATGCCTTAGGCGAAATTGGAAGAGGTTTAGAAGTTGTTGAGTTTGCTTGCGGCATTCCAACTCATTTGGCAGGTAATTACACAAGTAATGTAGGAAGATCAATAGATAGTTGGTCTGATTATCAGCCTATGGGAATATGTGCAGGCATAACGCCATTTAATTTTCCTGTGATGGTTCCTATGTGGATGTTTCCTGTAGCCATTGCTTGTGGGAACTGTTTCATTCTTAAACCTTCGGAAAGGGATCCAAGCTCAACTAAATTGTTAACTGAGATAGTTTTAGAGGCAGGTATACCTCCTGGTGTTTTAAATTTGGTTAATGGCGGAAAAGAAACTGTGGATGCAATTTTGCAGCATAAAGATATTAGTGGTGTAAGTTTTGTAGGCTCAACACCTATTGCTCACTACGTATATGCAGAAGCTGCCAAGTACGGGAAAAAGGTGCAAGCAATGGGTGGGGCTAAAAATCATATGGTTGTTATGCCTGATGCCGATATGGAAATGGTTGGTGATGCTATAATGGGCTCTGTTTTTGGGTCTGCTGGTGAGAGATGCATGGCTATTTCTGTTGTGGTCGCTGTTGGTCAGGGTACAGGAGATAGAATTAAAGAAATAGTTAAACCAAAAATAGAAAATTTAAAAATAGGGCCTGGACTTGACCCTGAATCTGAAATGGGCCCTTTGGTTACTTCTGAACATCTTAGAAAGGTCAAAAAATATATCGATCAAGGTGTAGAAGAGGGGGCAGATTTAGTTGTAGATGGAAGAAACTTAAAATTACAAGGTTATGAAAATGGATTTTTCATAGGTGGATCATTTTTTGATAATGTTACAACAGATATGTCTATTTATAAAGAAGAGATTTTTGGCCCAGTCTTATCAATGGTAAGAGCAGATTCGTTTGACTATGCTTTAGATATTGTTAACAAACATGAATATGGAAATGGTACAGCCATTTTTACATCAAATGGAGGAGTTGCAAGAAAATATGCTAATGACTGTCAGATTGGAATGGTAGGGGTAAATGTGCCTATACCTGTTCCTGTAGCTTATCATTCTTTTGGAGGTTGGAAAAACTCAGCTTTTGGTGGTCATGGGGTTTATGGGATGGAAGCTGTTAGGTTTTATACTAGGCTAAAAACTGTTACCGGAAGATGGCCAGAGGGCCATCATTCAGGTGTACAATATACATTTCCAAGTAACAATTAATTTTTTAACATTTTAGAAAAATCACTTACCTCTGGTAATGGCCATTTATCTGTGTCATTAGGGACTTTGAAAACATTTAAAGTCATAGAAATTAGGCTATAATATCCACATATACCTACTAAATCTATAGCAGCATTTTCTCCTAATAAGTCTACCAACTTTTTATATGTCGGATCTGTTACATTTTTTAGAATATTAGCTTCTGCTGCAAAATCAAAGACAGCTTCTTCTTCTGCATTTGTAAAATTTGGTTTGTTACCTAGGCTTATAGCTTTTACATGTTCTGGATCAATCCCTCCATCAATTGCTAAAGGTGCATGATGTTCCCATTCAAAAGCAGCTGACCAAACTCTTCCAGTAACTATAATGGCTAATTCAGATAGGCCTCTAGAAAGGCAAGTCCCATATCTTGCGTAAGCACCAACCGTTTGTGCACTTTTGGCAAGGCCTGGGTTGTTAAGCCAAATTCTTAAAGGTCCAACTACATGACCTCTAGGTCCAGAAATAATAGCATCATGTATTTCCTTTTGTTCTTCTGTTAAATCTTCTACTTTCCAATCTTTTATTCTTGTCATGTTTATTCCTCTAATATGTCAGTTATTCTATTTAATAATATTTCATCGCTATATTTCCAACCTAATAATGAAATACCAACAGGTTTATTTTGGACTTTTAGGTATGGTAATGAAATTTGTGGCCTAGATGTCATCCCAGCTGTTGAGGTTAATTCCATTAATCTTTTTCTATATGACCCAAGGCTAGCATCATCTTGTCCACAAATAGGAGCTGAGAAGGGTGCAGTTGGGAATAACGCTATTAATCCTTCAGGTAAAGAGTTTTCTATCTCTTTTATAAGGTTTGCTCTAAAACTGTTAGCTTTTTTTACTTCATCAGCAGTTATTTTTGAAGCCATTTCAATCCTTGAATTGATTTCAGGGGATATGTAAGGTTTATTTTGATTTATCCATGGTATTACATTTCCTTTAACTTCATTACCTTGAAGAATTCTAAAATTATCTGCAATTTCTACTTTATCAATTTTTGATAAACGAATTTTTTTAATGCTTGTAATTTTGTCTTTAAAAAATGTTTTAAAAGCATTCTGTACATCTAAATCAGCTAACTCAAGTAGATCATCTGCAATAACGAATTCAACAAAATTAGCCGCGGATTTATCAGTGTTTTTTAGCAAAACCTCACCAACTTTCTTAAACATTTGAATGTCTTTGGCAAACCAACCTATAGTGTCAAAGCTTGGTGCCATCGGAAAAACATCATCTGTATTAATTCTGTTATGTGTAGGTCTTATACCAAACAACCCACAAAATGATGCTGGTATTCTTACTGAGCCACCTGTGTCTGAGCCAATAGAAAAATCATAGAGGTTTGTTGTTAAAGCAGCAGCGGACCCTGAACTTGATCCGCCAGGCACACACCCAGGCGCATTTAAATTATCAGGGGTGCCGTAGTGTCCATTTTCACCTATTAATGAATAAAAAAATTCGTCACAAATGGTGATGCCCTTTAATGTAGCACCGTTATTTAATAAATCATATAAGAATGGAGCATGCTTTTCTGCAATTTCACATTTTGCATAAAAATCTGGGTTACCGCATGATGTTTTAAGGTTTTTTACCTTGCACATATCTTTTAAAACAAAATTTAAGCCACTTAAAATTCCGTCTTTATTTATTTTAATTTCATTTACTGGAGAGTGAGGCATTAAAAAATTCATTTTTATGTCCATTAATGTATTATTTAAAATTATAAAGTTATTTATAGAGTATTTTTAATAAATGTGAACTTTTTAAAAAATTGAATTTATTTATTAAAAATATATTAATAACAATAATTTATTAAATAAATATAAATATATAGTTTAATTTTTAAAATTGGAGGTTGAAATGGATTTTAATGAAAATAATGCAACTGAAGCGGTTTTAAATAGTTTTTCTAAAATTAAAGACGAGAGATTAAAAGAAATTATGAGCTCCATAATATTTCATTTACATGAAGTTGTGAAGGAAGTTGAACCCACTGAAGATGAATGGATGAAGGCCATAATGTTTTTAACAAAAACAGGTCAAAAATGTGATGATAGAAGACAAGAATTTATATTACTTTCAGATGTTTTAGGAGTTTCAATGCTTTTAGATGCTATAAATAATAGAAAGTCTAAAAATGAAACAGAAACTACTGTTTTGGGTCCTTTTCATACTCCATCTTCATTAATGAATTATGGAGATAACATTGCCAATAATGTGGAAGGTGAAAATTGTATAGTTAGTGGCAAAATTGTCGACGTAAATAATAATCCAATTCCTGGGGCCAGCATAGAGGTTTGGCAATCAGGTCCGGATGGTTTATATGATGTACAAAAAGAAGGTCATGTTGTTGACTTAAGAGGAACATTTACTTCTGATGATGATGGTTCATACATGTTTAGAAGTGTGAAACCTCAATATTATCCAATACCTGTAGATGGCCCAGTAGGAGATCTTTTAAAAAGTTTAGATAGGCACCCGTATAGACCTGCCCATGTGCATTTCATGGTGAAAGCAAATGGATATAAAGACCTTGTGACTCATGCATTTATTGATGGAGATAAATATCTTGAAAGTGACACAGTCTTTGCTGTCAAAAAAAGCTTAATTAGGAAATTAGAAGAGGGGATTGATGAAGAAAACAATAGTAAATGTTTTTATCTAAACTTCGATATTGTAATGGAAAGCATAAAAAAAGGTGCTTAAAAGCACCTTTTTATTAAGTAATAAAATTGAGTTTAAAGTCTTGAAGCAACATTTTCCCAATTAACAAGATTGTCTACAAAATTTTTCAAGTATACAGGTCTTTTGTTTCTAAAATCAATGTAATATGAATGTTCCCAAACGTCACATCCTAATAATGCTATTTGTCCAAAACAAACTGGATTAACGCCATTTTCTGTTTTAGTTACTTTTAGGCTTCCATCTTTATCTTTAACTAACCAGCACCAACCTGAACCAAATTGAGTAGCTCCTGCATTACAGAAATCTTCTTTAAATTTATCTACACTTCCAAAAGAGTCTGATATGGCATTTTCTAATTCTGATGGCATAGAGGACTTTGAGGGCCCCATCATTTGCCAAAATTGCTCATGGTTCCAGTGTTGAGAAACGTTGTTGAAAATACCATTCTGAGCTACGCTGTTGGGGTTGTAATTGCCTACAATAATTTCTTCTAAGCTCTTATTTTCCCACTGAGTCCCTTTAAGTAAATTGTTACCGTTATCTACATATGCTTTGTGATGAATATCATGGTGATATTCCATTGTTTCTTTACTCATGCCATGCTCTGCAAGTGCGTCTATAGCGTATGGCAATTCTGACAATATTAAACTCATAAAATTCTCCTGATTTGTTTTATATAGAAATAATTATAAAAGTTAGTTTTACAAGTAATTAATTATAAAACATTGATTTTGATTATGATAAATTCTAATTTGATTTCAATCATTATAAATTGTAAAGCTTTTAAAAATTATTAGGGGAATAAGATGACACAAAGAGTAATAGAATTAACAGATTTTGGTGCTGCTGAAAATATGAGACTCATAGAGGCAGACATTCCAACACCAGGCCCTGGCCAAATAGTAGTTAAAAATGATGCAATTGGTTTAAATTATTTAGACACTTATTTTAGAAGTGGCTTATATCCATGGCCTAATCAAGAGAAAATTAAAGTTCCTGGTTCAGAAGGTGTGGGTCACGTTTATTCTGTAGGCGAAGGTGTTGATTTTTTAAAAGAAGGTGACAAAGTATCCTACGTAACACCTGTTGGTGCTTATGCTGAATATGCTCTAATAAACGCTGCACACGCTGTTGAGTTAAAAGTCAAAGTCAATGATCATGAAGTAGTTGCTAGTACTCTTAAGGGTCTTACAACCCATTACTTACTTCATTTAACATTTAAATTAGAGAGTGGTATGACAGCTTTAGTACATGCTGCTGCTGGTGGTGTTGGTCAATTAATGGGTCAATGGGGTAGTGAAATTGGTGCTACTATGATTGGTACGGTTGGTGGACCAGAAAAAGCTGAAGCTGCAAAAAAAGCAGGATACCACCATGTGATTGATTATAACGACAAGGATTTTGTCGCTGAAGTTATGAATATAACCAATAACCAAAAATGTGATGTTGTTTATGACAGTGTTGCAAAATCTGTTTTTCCTGGATCAATGGACTGTTTAAAGCCTAGAGGTTTATGGGCCCTTTTTGGTCAGGCTTCAGGACCTATTGTTGATTTTAATTTAGGTCTTCTTTCAGCAAAAGGATCATTGTTTGTGACACGTCCAACTTTATTTACTTATATTTCAAATAGAGATGAGTATAATGATGCATCTTTTCAGCTTTACAGTAGAATAGCTGATGGTCGTTTAAAGGTTGCCATTCATGACAAAATGCCACTTGAGAAAATTGTGGAGGCTCATAACTTACTTGAGGGCAGAAAAACCAAAGGTGGTTTAGTAATAACGCTTTAATAAGAGGATTAGATAATGATAGATTTATATACTTGGCACACGCCTAATGGAAGAAAAGTTTCAATAATGCTTGAAGAAATTGGTATGGATTATAACGTTCATTCAATAAATATAGCAAAAGATGAACAATTTCAGCCACATTTTTTAGAAGTGTCTCCTAATAATAGAATTCCAGCAATAGTTGATAAAGGTAATAATAATTATTCACTATTTGAGTCAGGCGCTATTCTTATGTATTTAGCTGAGAAAAGTGGAAAATTAATTAATAAGTCCAATTCAGATGAATATTTTAGAACTATTGAATGGTTGATGTGGCAAATGGGTGGTGTAGGGCCTATGTTTGGTCAAGTCCATCACTTTGTTAAATATAATAAAGGTAAATCAGCTTACGCTGAAGAGAGATATTCTAAAGAAGCTAGAAGGTTATACGGCGTAATGGACAAGCGTCTTGGGCAACATCAATATATTTCAGGTAGTGAATATAGTATAGCTGATATATCAATATGGCCGTGGACTGCCAGATTTGATTGGCAAGAAATAGATCTTAATGATTTTCCAAATGTTGTAAGATGGTATAAAGAATTGGCAGATAGACCAGCCGTCCAAAAGGGTTGGCTTGTTCCACAAAATGACCAATTAATCCCTTCACCTTAATCAAGTTTTGTTTTGACTATTAAGTTATCTATAGCTGGCCTTGGTTGGTGGGGCAAGGTAATGATTGAAAGATTAACTATCTCTGACAAGTTGGAGATAGTTAGTTTGATTGATCCTTTCCCAGATGAAGAGTCACAAAAAATAGCCAAAAATCATAATCTTGAAATTTATAAAGATTTTGATGAAGCTTTAAGTTTAAGCAAATCTGACGCTATTATTCTTTGTACTCCTAATTCCTTTCATATGGAACAAACTATAAAGGCTTCAAAACTTGGAATTCATGTTTTTTGTGAAAAACCATTGTCATTGAAGTCAATTGAAGTCAAAAAAATGATAGATGCTTGTAATGAGAATGGATTGATTCTTGGCGTTGGTCATGAAAGGAGATTTGAAAAAGGGTGGATGAGGTTAAAGGACATTGTAACTTCTAATAAGTTAGGAGGTATAATGTACGCAGAAGGACATTTTAGTCATGATAAGCTAGCAGGTTTACCCTCTGATAATTGGAGAGCTAATCCTAAGTTTGCTCCTGCTGCTGGCATGACTGGTATGGGTGTTCATTTAACAGATTTAATGATTTGGTTATTTGGTCCCGTAGAAAGAGTTTTTGCAACAACTGCTAAACGTGTATTAGATTTTAAAACTGGTGATGTTGTTACAGCAAGCCTTCAACATCATTCAGGTCTTAGCACTCAAATTACAGCAATATTAAAAACAACTCATTACCAAAGAGTTACTATTTGGGGAGAAAACGGTTGGGTTGAGTTGGTTGATAGCTCTCACCCAGACACACCAGGGCCTTCTTATATGAAAACGGTCATGAATGATGGCACAGTCGAAGAAGAAAACTTTGAATGGACCGATACAGTTTCTGCAAATATTCATAATTTCATTGATAGTATTAATGGCGAAAGAGAATATCTTTTCACTGACGTTGAAAAGTTTCAAAATATTTCTGTTTTAGAGGCTATTTATCAATCCAGCCTATCAAAGCAAAATGAAAAAGTTAAAAGTTTTAATTAAACTTCACATCTACTAAATTTAGTTTTTCAATTGATAGGCTGTTTAATAAGAGTAAGATGGAGGTGACTAACAAGCATGTTGTTAATCCTCCATATTCATAGGTAAGGCCCGATAATAAAGTTCCAACTAATCTACCAAAGGCGTTAGACATATAATAAAATCCAACATCAAGGGTAACTCTATCTTTGTTTGTGTAATTTAAAATTAAAAAAGAATGAATAGAAGAGTTTATTGCAAAAATAAACCCAAATATAAAAAGAAGAAACATAACATTATAAACACTATATTCTTTTAAATAATAATTAAGCGCTACTAAAAGAATAGGTATTAAACATAACAAACCTGCCCAGATTTTGGTTTGTGTACTAAATAATTTATTTTTTATTAAAATTTTTGGCGTAATAGTTTGAACAAATCCATAAAAAATAGTCCATGCAGCCATAAATGATCCAATAATATAAAAAGCCTTTTTGTTACCTTCTAATGACCCATCAGATAATGCAGAATATAAAAAGATTGGTAAGCCAACTACAAACCATGTATCCCTGGAACTAAAGAGAAAAACTCTTCCTAGACTGAGGTAATTGATATTTTTATTTTTTGAAAAAATATCTGTAAACTTCGATTTTTTATTAACGGAGCCAATATCAGTATTTAGGCTTAATAATATTACAATAAATATTGTTGAGAGTAATATGGCCATTATAACTAACGAGGTATAAAAACTTGTGTAAGACAAGAGAAGGGCGCCAAATAAAAAGCCAAATCCCTTTACAGCATTTTTGGAGCCAGTTAATAAAGAAACCCATTTGAATAATTTTGAGTTTTGATCTGGGGATAACAATTTTACTGAGCTTTTAGCACTCATTTTTGTTAAATCTTTAGCTATGCCAGACAATCCTTGTGTAAACATAACAAAAATAACTAAATGATGTATGCCCCAACTTTGATTCGCTTGAGACAAAATCAGCAAGGATAGTATTTGAATAATTATACCTGCAAATAATGTTTTATTTAGCCCAAACTTTTTTGCTATCCAACCTGCAGTTAGATTGGTAATCATGCCTAAAAATTCATATAATAGAAACAAATAAGCTAATTGTAAGGGCGTGAACCCTAAAATATGAAAATGGAGAAGCACTATCATTCTTAATGCGCCATCGGTAAGCATGAAAAACCAATAAGCAAGAGTGATTAAAAGGAAAGAAATTTGATTATTTTCAAGGTTAATCATGCTTAAATATTTTTTACTACCATGCCAACTATATCGACCAGTCTATTTGCATATCCCCATTCATTATCATACCATGCGTAGACTTTAACTTGTGTTTCATTTACTACCATTGTTGACAAGCTATCAATAACACAGCTTCTGGGATCATTAACAAAATCGGAAGAAACTAATGGTCGTTCTTCATAGCCCAAAATACCTTTTAGTTCATTTTCACTGGCAGATTTGAGTAGACTATTAATTTGCTCTATATTTGTTGAAGATTTCATCTCGAAAACACAATCAGTTAAAGAGCTATTTAAGATGGGAACTCTAACGGCATGTCCATTTAATCTGCCTTTTAACTCAGGATAAATTAATGAAATAGCTTTTGCTGATCCAGTAGTCGTGGGTATTAAATTATTAATTGCAGACCTACCTCTTCTAAGGTCTTTGTGGGGTATGTCAACTAAAGTCTGGCTATTTGTTAAATTATGAATTGTTGTTATAGATCCGTGATTTATACCGATGTTATCGTGTAAAACTTTAATTACGGGTGCTATACAATTTGTGGTACAGCTTGCTGCTGTTATTATATTATGTGTTTCTGGATTATATATATTATGGTTTACACCGTAGGCAATATTGACAATATCATTATCATTGATTGGTGCAGAAACAATTACTTTTTTTACCCCTTTGTTAAAATATTTATTGAGTACTAGTGAATTTTTATGATAGCCGGTGCAATCTATAATTACATCAACATTGTCTAAAATCATATCGTCAATTTGTTTGTGAAATGATGTATTGATTTCATTTTGGTTAATAAAAATTCTATTATTTTCAAACTTAAATTCTGCGACCCATTTTCCGTGGACGCTGTCAAATTCAAGGCTATGCATTAATGATGACGGAGAACCATTAAGCTCATTTAGATGTATTAAGTTAAAGTTCTTTGAAATTAGAAGTCTGGAAACAAGTTTTCCAATTCTGCCAATTCCATTTATACCAATTTTAACCATTTAAAACCTTTAAATTGTAAATATATTTTATTACTTTATGTGTATGATATATAATTATTATATATTTGTTAACTGCAGGTAATTAACTGATCTATGAAAAAGTCATTAATTCCATCAAATATAAAAAATTTAAGCCAACTTTTGGATGATGGCTTAATTCTCTGTGATAGTCTAGGTTTCATTATTTCATCAAATTCTATGGCACAGCAATTTCTTAATCAGAAATTAAAAAATAAAA
>Ga0255773_10005687_pt1 | contig 10140 bp, 9 predicted proteins | sample 011ome_17_FD_179971 | JGI IMG/M metagenome (GOLD analysis project Ga0255773, IMG submission 179971) | Coastal salt marsh microbial communities from the Groves Creek Marsh, Skidaway Island, Georgia - 011502XT metaG (version 2) | ecosystem: Environmental > Aquatic > Marine > Intertidal zone > Salt...
TGCTCCCTCTGGCGAGATTGCGTAACACTGGGACACCTTCAAGAAAATCGGCTGTCGTCAGGGCTTCGGCGAGAACATCACCAGATGTCGCTGGGCTGGTCAGGGTGGATAGATTGAGTGCCATTGTAAGTTTCTATAAATTATCGGACGAATAAGGCCAGTAGATGAGACGCTTTATTCTGCTGCTGTTTTGGAAATCGGCAGAGCCACCAACATACAGTCTATCAACTAAAGTGGTCGCCATTGTTGTTGGTGTTGAAGTCGCAACCGATGCGCCATCTTTGGAGCCTTCATAGGAATTAGAGTCATAAGATACTGACACTCTTGTTAAATCTCCAGCGGTGTAGCTTCCTAAAGTGATTAAAGAATTTGAAACAAAACCACCATTTGCCCACGAAGCTAAATACATAATCGGAATCCCGTCCTTTTGAATGGCCCAAGTCCCATTGTTGCGGTAAGCAAAGCCAGCACCATTTTGAGTAAAGTAAACTGGGTAACTATTTCTTCCATCATCTTTTGAAGTCAACTCAATGTATACAGTCCCTTCGCTCTGGTTGTAAAAGTCCGTAAAGTCACTGCCGGAAATCACAAGGTCATCCGCTTGTCTCGTCACGGTGCTTCCGCTGGTCGGGATGTAGGACGTGGCGACACTTCCGGCCTCGACTTGTGCGCCCCATAGGTACAAACCGCTTACTCCGTCTCCTTCATAGATGACATTTCCAGCATCGTTTGCGACAATTATGAAAATAGAAGACTGGCTAGGGCTTGCGACATAAGAAGCTGTGCATCGAAACCAACCATTACCAACGTCTTCGATTGTGCCTGTTCCAGATGTTACTGTTCCGGCTAGCAAATCAAAGTCGGTAGTCCCCCACAGGCTCTTTGTTATCTGAAGCCGACTTTGTTCTCCTGCTTTTGCAAATACCGAAACTGTTGCATCAGTATATGCACCTGTAGTTGTGCTAATTTCGTGCTTGGCTGATTCTGTGTTGGGTATGATTTTATAACCTGTGATTGACCCATCAGGAGCTTCAATCTGCTCCCCCAATGAACATCTAGTTTGGTTCCACTGACTAAAGTCTTCACTATACGTCAACAGATTCGTCGCTGACGGCTCCACCAGTATCATCGGCACACGCGGCCCGTAGGTTGCACCCGTGATGAACTTCGGGCTGCCCGTTGTGTTCTCCACGAAGTCGCTCGCGGTTGTGCCTTCTTCAAGCTGTGGTCCCCAGACGTAAATACCACCACTGTCAGTGACTACAGAATTGTTATCATTGTCGCCTACATAAAACGCTTTTACTGTGCCTGACGATGCTGTGAATGTTGTTGAACAACGAAACCATCCATTCCCAGCGTCTTCTATGTTAGCAGTGTTTCCTGCTGCTATTGTCCCGACTGTTCCAGTATCCAGATTGAAATAAGTGCGACCAACATTTGAATCATAAAGCACAACAAAGTCTTTCTCTTTTTTCTTAGCATAAACACTGAGTGTGAAAACTCCGGTAAATGCTGCATCAAATCTGTATATCGAACCTGCATTGGTTTGTCCTGCGTTCTGTTCTACATAAGTAGCGTTATTTTGACCGTCAGGGCTTATTGCAGCGTTGGCTGTTCCTGATGTTCGAGCGTGACTCCAACTGCTGAAATCAGTGTTTTCAATCCGCTGATACTTCGTCGGAGTCAGCTCTTCGCCCTGCGTGTAGTCAACTCGCACCGTGTCGGCTGCGGCGGCCGCTATGTTACCATTAACGTCGGTATAGGTTGCGGTGCCTGATCGCGTTGCTGTAATAACATTAAGCGTATCAGGCTTAGAGGGATCAAGGTCCAGCGTTGGATTCTCTAGGGTTCCAATCATGGAATCCCGTGCGTCAAAAAGAAGGTAAGGGTCCAGCTCGTTGGGGTGAAACTCATTCAAGTTACTTAGCCTTTGCGTAAGCGGCCTGGTTAACGGAAGCGTAACACTCCGGTTGACGGCAGGTCTACTCAGCCAAGGCTTCAAGCTGTCCTTCTTCTTCGACATATAACTAGAGATAGATTGGTTTGATAACAACCTTCACATTGAAGGAGCTACCGGCACCTGTAACATTTGCGCGGATGTCTGACAAGGGAGTTGTGAACAATCCACCACCGTTACCAGTGAGAGTTGTGTCGTCCCCAAGGGCAACCCAAGTGGTCCCGACCTGTTGCTCAAGGCTTACGGTGGCACCGTCGAATGTCCCGGCTACAAAGAAGCCACTAGGTGTCCCGGTTCCTGCGTTGACTGCGGGGGTGGTTGTTGAATCAAAAGCCCCGGCACCAGCAGTCAGGTCGGCATTGGTGAGGGTGATGTCTGTGTTAAAGTTTGGCATATTGTTATTAGTAGTTAGAGGTGTTCACGCCAGTGCTAGTCCCTACGCCACCCATGGTTGGACGGTTGATAACAAGATCTCGGACGCCGCCCCTTCTCTTTTTCTTGGGCTCCATTGTATCAACGGGACTCTTAACTGTTTCAGCTACGGCGGTTGGGGGTGGGGGAGTCGCTGGGGGCTCGGGGGGTTTGGGGGTCTTAACAGACATGCACATGGGTTATTCGGGGGTAAGGAATTCGTTGTCTAACTGGTCTTCATGAAGGGTCTTTAGAAAGTTAACAAGTTCTCGCTTTCCCCCATAAAAATCAATCTCCCGAAGCGAATCGCTAGGGGAGAAATCTTTGCTTGGCACGCGTTCGTCCAAGAACTTTATGAGGTCATCTGGGATGTGAGGAATGTAGTCATTCATGTTGAACTTTCCTACTATGGTCCTTATTTGTAATACAACTTCGTTCAAGGTGCGCTAAAGCACGCCAAGCGACAGCCGCCCACTCCCCTTCAAGCATGTGTCGGAGCATGGCATCAAGCTCGTCCGTAGACTTACTCATGTCCCACCAAATCTCATCTTCAGGGTGGTGCTGGATGTTACCTTTGTAGCTTTGCTTGGCTACTTCAACCAGGGCATGGGGAAAATAACACATCAACCCACGATACAATGGGATCTGTTTGCGCTCCTCGGCGGTCCCTTCGATTGTTATTGTGTTGGGGTCCATAGCTTTATCTCTTTTGTTTCTTTGTTATAATAACCATCCCGCAAGATGAAGGCCATCCGAGCGTTAAGCAAGGCATCCTCCTCGGTCATCCCTGCTTTCTCGTAGGTGTTAACAACAGTCTGCCACTCGGCGCCATCCTTTTGAAGGATCTTTTCGGCGGTCTTCAAGCCCACCCGGGGCACACCAAAGTAACCATCGGTTGCGTCACCGGCTAAGGTTTGCACTAGGTGTTGGAAGTCGGCCTCCTCTTTTGTTATCTTTCGAAGGTCATCCTTAAGGAAGTTATACCACGTGCACGGGACGGTCGCGAAGTCCTTGTCTCCACTAACAATAATCGAACCATCAGGGTCCGCACTACCAATAACACCAAGGACATCGTCAGCCTCCAAGCGGTCCACCCGAAGAGACTTCCACTCATCACAGGCCCACTCACGGAGATCATTGATGCCGAGGGGTGATCGCTTGTCCCGGCGGTGGGCTTTGTAAAGCGGGTTGAGTTCGTGGCGAAACGTGTAGCGATCCGAGAACACCATCCAGATCTCATCACCGTTATCTTCGTATGCCTCAAGGATCTCCGAGATACACTCGGTCACCATGAGGAATGCATCCTTAAGGTCACTGAAGTCAGCGTGGACTGTGAAGATGTCATCGTCCCATCTGAATTCCTTTTCGGCTGCGAAGGCTGCCCGGTAAAGCAGCATGTCTCCATCAATGTATATTTTCTTCATAGATTTATTTAGTGTGTGTCCTTCCAGGTTTTACCAATGCGATACTCACCATCGAGTGGACAGCGGAACTTTAACAACTGACCAGCCAGTGCCAGTGCCTCACAGAAGAGTTGGCCTAGTTCCTCCGCGTGTTCCTCAAGGCAGCTGAACTGGACCTCATCGTGGATGTTACCGTGAAGTTCGTAAGGGTAAGGTGCGATCTCTTTAAATACAATGAGTGCCTTCTTCATCACGACAGCGCCACTAGATTGTAATAACAAATTAAGAGCAGAGTGTGCCGAGCGAACCGGGAGTCGCCTACCGTCCAATCCCCCGAGCCACTGTTTACCTTCAAGGGCTTTCTCGATTGAGTGCTGTAGCTTCTTGATTGCTGGAGTCTGTCGCATGAACTCGGCCTTCAGTCGTTTCCCTTCGCGTCTACTACCGCCAACAATCGATCCAATCTTCTGGTCACCGGCTCCGTAAAGGAATGCGAAGATAAAGGTCTTTGCGTGGTCGCGGGTTGGCAAGCCAGCCGCCTGTTGGTTAGCCGTGTGGATGTCGCCTTCAATGATTGTCTTGGCGTAAGCGCCGTTGTCATAAGGATGCAGATAGTGAGCAAGACACCTGAGTTCCAAGCCGCTGGCATCCGCACCTACTAACACTTTTCCCTCCGGTGCTTTGAACAAGGCCCGACACTGGGAACCATAGACTGCTCGGGGGGCAGGCACTTGGGCTACGTTTGGTTTGCTGTGGGTGCATCGTCCACTGACTGCTCCGTTTGTATTGACCTCACCGTGGATGCGTCCGTCCTTGACTAATGCTAACCACGCTTGGCGTCCCTCTGCTACCTGTCCTAGGCGTTTGCTGATAAGGAGATACTCCAATAACAACTTAGCCTCTGGCTTATCTATCTGCTTTAGGACGGCCTCGTCGATCTTAGGTCGCTTTCCTTCATACGCCTCAGGTTCCCACCCCATCTTCATAAGGCGTTCGGCAATCTGGTCCCGGCTGTTCGGGTTAAAGGGGATGGTCTTGGTTTTGTTACCAGTCTTAACTGCCTTGTCTGCAAGGACTTGCTTCAATTTGTTCTCCTTGAGGATCAGCTTTAAGCCACCCTTGGTTGGTGCAGTGTAAGTCGTTCCATCCACCTCAACGGTCCACCCCTTGGGTGTCTTCATCTCCTCCGTAGTGGACGGGAACATGTCTTGGAGTTGGTCCCGGAGTTCCGCACGGCGAGCCATGAGTTCTTCGGTAAGCTCGTTGGCTTTGTCCACATCAAAGGGCCATCCGTTCATCTCCTGTTGGGTCATCAACTCCGCGAACTCGTGCTCAAGAAATAACATATCTGCGGATGGCTTCCCCTTCATGAAGTGATGGAACAGGTCAACAACAACACGCACGTCCTGCTCACAGTAGTCTTGCATCTCTTGGCTCCACTGGGTCCAGTCCTCGGTGGCACCATGGTCATCCTTTTCGTTACCCAAGCGGAGACCCCATGCCTTCAAGCTGTGGCGTCCCCTCATGTTCTTTGGAAACTCATCGCCACGCCGACAGTCCTCCGTAAAGAGATCAGGGTGGATGACTTGTGACATTACCTTGGTGTCCACAACCATAGCTGTTATCTCGTAGCCTAGCTTACGAAGGGCAGGGGCATCGAAGTTGATGGCGTTGTGACCGCAGATGTTATGGGCAGAGTTCAGCATGGCTACCCCTTCATCGAGGTTGTTAGCGTTGGAGCTAAACGAGTGCATCTTGTCTTGCACCGGGTCAAAGATCGAGATGCAATGTAAATCCTTTAAGCCCTCCAAGGTGGGCCAGAAGTCAATCGCGTTGGTCTCGATGTCGAAGTATAGTATCTTTTGTTTTTTCATTATTGTTATTCTTAAAGGTGGTGCCGGTCTATTCCCGGCTGTCATGGTTTGTTTTACTTCGTCCAAAGGAAGAGGGAGTAAGGATACCTAGCCATTAAATTCATCAAAACTATACTCACTCATGCGCCCTGTAACAGGATTAAATGCGAGATGTGTAGCGACTCCAGTGTCACCTGAGAATCTATTCTTTAACACCCGAACCGTTGTAACATGCTTATGCTCAGGGTCTTGCTGGTTTCGCTCCAAGCCGATACAAAGGTCCGAGAGTTGTGCAAGCGATGCCGATCCCCTTAGGTGTGCAAGGGATGTCTTGTGCCCTTCTTCGTGACCTCGGCCTTCCGATGGACGCTTGAGGTGAGACACCAGGATCAATGCAATGCCGCACTCCTCGACAAGAGCACGCAACTTGGTCATAACATTATCAATCATCCGGCGTTCGTCCCCGTCTTGCATACCACTGACAACAATAGAAATGTGATCAAGAATAACATACTCGACATCCATCGCCTTAGCCATGTGCATGACGTGGGATAACAATCGGTCAGGATCAAGGCTACCCCAGTGATCATATAACCACATGCGGCCCGAGCCCACGGTTCGAAGATAGGACTCGTCAAAGTTTGGGTCCGCGTAGTTAATCTCAGGATCAAGGTGCAAGAGTTTACCCATCTCAAGGCCAATGATACCAAGGGCTGTTCGCTCGATGGATTCCTCCAAGGCAATGTAACCTACACTTGCATCGGTGGTTGTTAACAAATGATGAGCGATGATACGACACACCTGTGACTTGCCGATGCCGGAGCCCGCACAAAAGGTAACAATCTCTCCCTTACGAATACCACGGGTCATGGTGTTAAGACCGTCGAAGGGATACGGAACGCTCGCGGTGTTCTTTGGGTTGGTCAGTCGTTCATGGATGTCCTTACCGGAAACAATCGCGTCCGGTCTCCATGCGTTGGCCTGAAAGATCGCGTGAATAACATCCCGGCTCCGCTTGTTGACAAGACATTCGTTGGCATCCTTTAAGGGCAACCGGGCAACCTTGGCTTTACCGGATGGAAGAATACCCACCACGTCCTCGACTGCTTTCCTTCCGGGCTCGTCCTCATCAAACATAAGGATGACCTCGTCCCACTTGTCGAGCCACTTGAGGTTGGACTTAAATACTCGGGCGGCACTGGTGGACCCGGTAGGCAGGGACACACAAGCATATTTGTTATCCTGGATTTGACTGACACTTAACGCATCAACCTCCCCCTCGGTAACAACCAGCTTCATTCCCCCCATAGGGTGCAGGTGTTGACCATAGAAGCGATCCGAGATGTCACCAAGGATCATAAATTGTTTGCCTTCGAACCGTAGCTTCTGGCCTTGTAGCTTTCGGTCGTCGTCGTAGTAATCAGCGATGTGACAGGCGCGTCCTTTGTATGCACCGATGCGATACCTCATGCGCTTACAGGTATCCATTGTGATGTGTCGGGCGGGGATGTCAGAGTAATGACCGTCAAGGAACTGATCCGAGTCGGTGTGTAATGGTTTTGTTATTTTCATAGATGGGTCACGAGTGGCTTCGGCTCTGTCGTAGCTGTTACAAGCATGACAAAAGGTCGAAAGGTCTTCGTTAACACACAGAGCATCCGATGAGCCGCACGCTTCGCACGGCTGGTGGGTTGCGATATACATGTCTTGTTTTTCTTTAGTCGAACCACGACCGAGGGATGGACTTCTCGCACCAAAGGAACCCGTGCTTGTCACACCAGTCCCCATAGGTTGTCTTACTGCGCTTGTTCAAGGTGTTGGACGCACGCATAAAGACGAAGCGGATATCCAGAGGGTTATCTGCGTACTGCTTTTGAATTAACAAATGCTTCGCCCTGTCTGACGACATGAAGCGACCCTTGGCCTCAAGCATTACACCATTCTCTAAGACAAAGTCCGGTGTGTAGTGGTGCTTCTTGAGATAACCAATCCGCTCGCTTTCGTAGCCAAATTTGACCCCCGCCCGTTTAAGGGCGAGAGCCAACCTTTGTTCAAATTTAGAACGGAATCGAGGCATCCTTACTGTCGTCTTGGAATGCGTCACCGAGGTCTTCGGATACGAAGCCGCCTTCTTGGGCATCGAATGAGAAACCAGAGGCTCCACCTTCATACTCCTTAAGCTCAATGATCTGTGCTGCCTTTAGCCGTAAGGTATAACCCACCCCCATGGATGGCACATACCAAGACGTAGGCTCAACCCCAAGGCGCATCGTGGAACCCGATCCAATGTTAATGTCGCCATTAATTTTCTGCCCTTGGCTATCAAACAGGGCCACCCCAAAGATAACAAGTTTTCCTTGGACCGTCTTCTGGGCTACCTGTTTGGCGTAGACTTCATACTCGTCGTCATCGTTAAGACGTAGCGGGAGTTTCGTGGATCGCGTAAGACGCTTCTTTCCGGTCTCCTTACAATGTCTTTCGTATTCCTTTTCGAACCACGGATTGATGTGGGCCTCCATCTTTTCGTAGTCGTCCTTAGAAAGGATCAGCTTACACGAGTAGACGCCGGCGTCATCAAACTTAGTGTCCGGTGTGGTTAGCTTAGGATACCTTGCGGTGCCTATAGGCGTTGTCAGTTGTTGTTTCATCTTTATTTTGGTTTTCTTTGTTTCTTTGTTTTTCTCAGCTTCAACTGAAAAAGTATTTTGATTCCCTTAGGGTGTTAACATCAAAGGTTCCGTAGTCCGGTAGGCTAGGTAGCTCCTCGCAAGACTCGTTTTGCCACGCTTCGGCGAGGTCTGCAAGAATATCTTTGCTAAACATCCCCGCAAAGCTATCTCGAAGTGAAGATGCAAGTGTTTCGCAGTTGTTACTGTGGGTCGCAAAGCTGTCGTGGATCATCGCGAAGTCATAGAGGCCGCGCCGATGCGCTTCGTTAACAGTTAACACCAAGCCCGCCGCATCAAGACTGTGGACGACATTGGGTGCCACCCCGTTGCTTTGCTTTCGCGGATCGAGGTCGTCCGTTGCATCCTTAAAGCGAACTGAAGTCAACGATCCGTTCAACCAGGTGCTCACGCGTCGGCTGACTTGCTTGCGATAGTCTTGGCTGACCCTGAATCCACTCGGTGCGATCCACGTCAATGGTAAATCCTGTTGCGTCATCAACCGGGAGACATCTTGGAACCAGTCCATCACTTGCTTAGGTTTTGTTAACAAAGTCTCGATGCTTTCCCACAACAGATCCCCAAGATACTTGATGGCTGGATACATGTGACTCCGGCCAAACACACAATCAATCCCACGGTCTCGTCGAGTGGTGTCATACCAGTCAGCGACATAGTCCCGGTTGCTATAGGGTGTAAGACCATAACTGTAACACATCACCGGTCGCTTGGACATCTTGCGGTCGATCCCGAACTCAATCCAAAGACGCGAGTAGTCACGTCCGGCCTGTGCGTCTCGCTTTAACATACCCAAGGTGTGCTCCGAGACCATCCGATAGATGTCCATGGGTGTTTCGGTCGGGGCCACGTTGGTTGCAAAGCATCCCTCCTCGTCCCTGCTTAACAATGACAGAAGCTGAAGGCCGCTGTTGGTTGCATCCATGGCACACGGAAGGAACGTCCTAAAATTTTTCGACCGTTTCGTGTGATACTCGGCCCACTCAAAGCACCACGCAAGGGCTTGCCATGGCTCGTCCGCATCGGCCCACTCTCGGTTGGACTTGGGGTCGTTGGCGATCTTGATTGCATCCCGGGTGAAACCATCAGCCCACTTCAAGCGGTCTTCGAATGGTTGTTTGTCATAACCAAAACAGTTGGCCCCGTGAATCCCAAGCCATCTTAGGTCGTCGTCGTTCTTGATGGGATTACCCCTGTGAAATTGTAACAATCCTCGACAGTGGTCGGGTCCTTGGTAGTTAAGGTAGCTTGGCACCTGATAGACTCGACCCCGAAAGTCACATGAGGACGGCATAAAGAGACGCTCGTTGCGGAACTTCCGCGATAACATCAAGATCTTAGAGATCAAGATGCGCTGGGAGCCCAACGATAGGTTAAACTTACCGAGCTCACGCTTGTCATCCCGCCAGTTACGTTGCTCCTCGACCGTCATGTGATCCCCCGGCCACTCCGGTAGCGGAATGTCGTTACGAGGTGGTAGTCCGATCTGTAAATCACTGTCCCAAGCCCACTCAAGCACGTCAAGGACTCGGTTGTTAATGGCATAGGGTGTCTCTTGGATGAGGTTAACGGCATTGTAAACCTGGGGCATCTCCGGTGCCATGCGTAACACATTCCGGTCCGAACATCTGATAAATGGCAACACCGGTAACCCTTGGTCCTTGGTGAGACCGTAGCCACCACCGAATACCTTCTGCCACGGCTCGGGGCTTTCCACCATCGGCAACCAGAACGGTAACAATAACTCCCGATAGGTGTCGTATTCATTGATCCACTCACGGGTAACATCCGAGATCTCAACCATCCGCATCGGCTTGTAGTGACGACGTTGA
>Ga0255773_10005695_pt1 | contig 10130 bp, 8 predicted proteins | sample 011ome_17_FD_179971 | JGI IMG/M metagenome (GOLD analysis project Ga0255773, IMG submission 179971) | Coastal salt marsh microbial communities from the Groves Creek Marsh, Skidaway Island, Georgia - 011502XT metaG (version 2) | ecosystem: Environmental > Aquatic > Marine > Intertidal zone > Salt...
TTTTTTTAGAGAAAAATTTAAGATCTCATGTTATTTATTTTACTGGAAAACCAAAACATATTAAAAAAAATCATTTCTTTTTAGATCTTAACCCCAGAAATCCATTAAGCATTTTTTATATTCGTAAAATTTTAAAAAATTTAATTAAATTAAAAAATAATGAATTGATAATTCATGTACATTTAACATGGCCATTTTTTTTTACTGCGATAGCATTGATAGGTTTAAAAAATTATAAATTATTTTTTACTGAACATGACACAACTAATAAAAGAAGAAAAATACCCTTTTTTTATTTAATTGATCAAATATTTTATTCACGTTATTCATATATAATATGTATAAGTAATGGAGTTTATAAAAAATTATCAAAATGGGTAAACTCAAAAGTTAAAAAACGTTTAAAAGTAATCTATAATGGATCAAGAATTTATTCAATATCTAAAAGAGAATCTTTAAAATACCGTTTGCCAAGGTTAATTTCAGTTGGTCGTCTAATTAATAAAAAAAACTTTTCAACAACAATAGCTGCAGTTTCTAAAATAAGAAATGACATTGAGAGTTATACAATTATTGGAGAAGGGGTTGAGAAATATAAACTTAAAAAAATGATAAAAAATTTAAAATTACAAAATAAAATAAAACTAATAGGATGGACAGATAATGTGGAAAAATATTACTATAAATCTGATATTCAGCTTATACCTTCTTTATATGAAGGTTTTGGTTTAGTTGCAGCTGAAGGAATGTCTACAGGACTACCTATTGTTGCATCAAATATTGCAGGTTTAAAAGAAGTTTTAGGTGGCACAAGTCATTCAGTAACATTAATAAATAAAATTAATTCAACTGAGGAATGGGCAAAAGGGATTCATAAATCAATCAATAGTATTAAATTAGTTGGTAGTATAAGAATTGCAGAAATTGCTGAAAATCAAGTTAAAAAATTTACTTTTTCAAAAATGGCAGAGGAATATTTAGATATTTATAAGAGAATTTAGTTAATGACTTGGTATGTATAAATTTGAAAAATAATAAGAACTTTAAAAAATAAATGAATATTATTTTGTTGGGTTATAATGGTTTCATAGGTACTCATATTTTAAATAATTTGGCTCAAAAACTTAAAAATACCCATGATTTTAAAGTGGTTTGTGTTGGCAGAAAAATTAAAGACAAACCTTTTATAAATAAAAGAATAAGATATGTTAAATGGAATTTTCGTGATTTTTCAAAGTCACATTTATTTTTTTTTGGAAAAAAAAATATTATAATTAATTGTGTTGGCAAAAATTACAACAATCTAAAAAATCTTAGAGAAATCAATTTAGAATTTGTTCAAAAACTAATTGACTATATACAAAAAAATAAAATAGCAGCTCGTCTAATTCATCTAGGTAGTGTGAGCGTATATGATGTCGAAAATAAAAGTTTAGGTAAAATTAAGAATATAATTGAAAATTCTAGAACAAAAGCGAGTGATGTTTATTCACAAAGCAAATTAGAAGCTGACAATTTTATTCAGAAAAGTTTAAAAATAAATAATAACAATTTCTCTTATACTATTTTAAGAATTGCTAATGTTTTTAGTAATACTACATATTCTAATGCTTTTAGCTTAATTAGTTATTTATTAAATAAAGGTATTTGGTTAAAATGTTCAAATAATACAAATTATCATTTCATTCATGCAAAAGATGTAGCATTAGCAGTTTTGTATTGTATTTCTAACCTAAAGATTTCAAAAAATAAAATTTATATCGTTTCAGATGACAATAATCAATTTCAATTACATAAAATTTATGCAAAAAGTAAGAATATAAAACTTTTTATAATTCCTATTTCATTAAAATTTTTAAAATTAATTACTAATTATTTTTTCTTACCCAAAAAAATTAGTAATTTTATTTTTACAATCTCATCTGAAATAAATTATGATAATAGAAAGTTAAAAAAAGAATTAAATTTTAAAACAAAATATTCTTTAAAAGATAAAATTATATAATTAATATATGAGACAAATACGAACAATAGCTTTTGTATCAACTACGGCATCTACGATTAATTCTTTTATGTTGGGCCATATAAAAAAATTAAGCAGTTATTATAATCTTTTAATTTTATGTAACGATGCAATGTCTTTAAAAAAAAAGGTTCCAAAGAATGTGTCATTAATTAATTTAAATTTTTATAGGAAACCAAACTTAATAATTGATCTAAAAACTTTTTTGCTTTTGACATATTTAATAATAAAAAATAAACCATTTTTGACTATTTCTATAAGTCCAAAAGCAGGATTTTTAAATGCTATATCATCATTTATATCAAGGGTGCCCCATCGTATTCATTGGTTTACGGGACAAGTTTGGATTACTAAAAAAGGCTTAGTTCGTGAATTTTATAAAATCGTTGATAAAATAATTTTCAATTTTTCAAAGCATGTTCTCGTAGATAGTCACTCACAAAGAAAATTTTTAATAGTAAATAATATTATTTCGAAAAAAAAATCATCAGTATTACTAAATGGTTCAGTTGGAGGTGTTAATATTCAGAAATTTAAATTTAACAATAGAAGTAGAAATTCAATTAGAAGAAAGTTCAAGATTTCTAAAAATGATTTTATATTTTTATATTTAGGAAGAATAAATAAAGATAAAGGAATATTAGACCTTGTCGAAGCTTTTGGAAAAATTCAAGAATTTAATGAAGTATTTCTTATTTTAGTTGGACCCATTGAGGATAGTAATATTAAAAATTTGATTAAAGGTAAGAAAAAAATTATCTATGCGGGCGAAACATTAATCCCTGAAAAATGGTTTTCTGCAGCTGATATTTTCTGTTTACCGAGTTATAGAGAGGGTTTTGGATCAGTAATTATTGAAGCAGGATCTTGTGATATACCAACACTAGGATCAAATATTTATGGAATTAATGATGCAATAATAAAAGATCGAACAGGATTTTTTCATAAAGCTGGAAATGTAAAAGATATTCAAAGAAAGATGTTATTTGCTATTAAAAATAAAAGATTACTTAAAAAATATGGAAAAAGTGCCAGAAAAAGAGTTGAGAAAAGTTTTGAAGAAAATTTAATTAGTCTAAAATTACTGGAATTTATTAATTCGAGAATTAGTTAATAATTTATAATAGTATATAAGAAAAAAATAAAATATGCCTTTTTACTCTAGTAAATCAATTCAAAAAATTGGACCACTACTAAAAAGTGGCAAAGTAAATTACTGGACTGGAAGTGAGTGTAAAAAATTTGAACAAGAGTTTTCAAAATATTTAGGAAACAAGTATTCCTTGGCCCTTAGCAATGGAAGTGTTGCATTAGAAATAGCTTTGAAAGCTTTAAAATTAAAAAAGCAAGATGAGATAATTGTGTCACCACGATCATTTATTATATCAGCAAGTTGCACATTAAATCTAGGATTAAAACCTATTTTTGCAGACGTAGATAACAATGGCAATTTAAGCATTGAAGGAATTAAAAAAGTTTACAATAAAAAAGTCAAAGCAATAATTGTAGTGCATTTGAATGGTTTATCATGTGATTTAGATCCAATTATGAAGTTTGTCAAAAAAAACAAAATTTTTTTAATTGAAGATTGCTCTCAAGCTCATGGTGCAATTTATAAAGGTAAGAAGGTAGGTACATTTGGCGATATGTCAACCTGGTCTTTCTGCCAAGATAAGATCATATCAACTGGTGGTGAGGGTGGTTTAATTTCAACTAATAATAAGAACCTCTTCCTTAAATGTTGGTCATTAAAAGATCATGGTAAAAATTACCATAATTCTTTTTTTAAAAAGCACAAAACAGGTTTTAAATGGCTACATGATGATCTTGGATCAAACTATCGAATGACTGAAATGCAAGCTCTTTTGGGAAGAGATCAATTAAAAACATTGGATAGTCAAATTAAAAAGAGAAATACTATAGCTAATTTATATATAAATGGCTTGAAAGATTATTATGAAAAATACAACCTTTTAAAAAAACCAGATTTTAATTATAAGACTTTTTCTAAAGTAAAAAGTGAAAAATGTAGACATGCTTTTTATCGTCTCAACTTATTCATCAATAAAAAAAAAATTAACCAAATCAAATTAATAGAAGAATTAAATAGAAAAAAAATTAATTGTGGTGTTGGATCATGTCCAGAAATTTATAGAGAAAAAATATTTAAGAAATTAAAATTTTATCCACAAAAAAGATTATTAAATGCAAAATTACTTGGCCAAATAAGCTTAACGTTTTCAATTAATCCAAATATACCTTCAACAAAAATAAAACTGGAGATTAAATCTATTAAAAAAATATTAAATAAATATCGTTAAATTTATGTATCAAAAATATTTTAAGAGACTCTTTGATATAATCTGTAGCTTAAGTTTAATCTTAATTTTATTTCCTGTCATGATTTTATTATTTTTTTTAGTATGGTTTACTATTGGATTTCCAATTTTTAGACAAAAAAGACCAGGTTTGAATAATAAAATTTTTACATTATATAAATTTAAAACTTTATATGATGTCTCTAAAAATGTTTCTGAAAAGAAAAGACAAAGTAAGATGGGAAATTTTTTAAGAAAAACAGGCTTAGATGAATTACCTCAATTATTTAACATAATAAAAAATAACATGAGTTTTGTTGGTCCAAGACCACTGTTATTAGAATATTTAAATAAATATTCTAACTATGAAAAAAAAAGGCACAAAGTTAAACCTGGTATTACGGGTTTGGCTCAAGTAAACCCTGAGCCATCAGGCATAAAATCATGGAACAAAAGTATAAAATTTGATGTTTATTATGCAAAAAATGTTAGTTTTTTTTTAGATATGCAGATAATTTTTAAAACAGTAAAATTAATATTATATAAAAAAAAACAATATAATGATTTTAAAAAATTTTATGAATAATAGAATTGCAATAATAGGAGCAGGAGGTCACGGTAAAGTTGTTGGAGAAATTGCTTTGTTGAATGAATATAAATTGATTGATTTTTTTGATGATAGAGCTAAAAAAATTAAAGAATTTCCTTTTAGTATTATTGATACTCTTGAATATTTAGAAAGGCACCTAGATGATTACGATGCTTTTTTTGTTGCGATAGGCAATAATCAAATTAGAAGTAAAAAAATAGAGTGGCTTAGAAAGAATAAAATGAATATTGTCAGTTTAGTACATCCTAAATCAACTATTAGTAAATTTAGTTCTATAGAAATGGGTACCTGTGTTATGGCCAATGCAGTAGTTAATGCCGGAAGTATAGTAAAAGAAGGAGTAATTATTAATACTTCTGCCTCTGTTGACCATGATTGTTTGATTGAAGATTTTGCTCATGTCTCTCCTAATTGTTCTCTTTCTGGCAGTGTAAGAATTGGAAAATTTACTCACTTAGGAACAGGCACTTCAGTTTATCCGGGAATAAACATTGGAAATAATGTAAAATGCGGAATTGGCTCTAAGGTGTTTAAAAATATTTTAGACGATTCAATTTATAAAAGTTAAAATTTAAAGCAAAGTTTAATAAATATTAAGATATTTTCAAATACGTATTATAATGTTTATATAAAGTGTTAGATTTAAAGTTAAATTTCAATTAAATATTCAGATGATAGATATTAAAGAACTCCCAAATAGCATTTTGTCACTTCATCGTTATTCAAAAAGGTCAATTGCTATTATCACAGATATAGGTCTATGTGTTTTATGTACTTGGCTTGCTTTTACGTTACGATTAGAGGAATTAATTTTATTCAAAGATTTTAATATTTATCCAGCTTTAATATCTATATTTATTGCGATACCAACATTTTGGTTATTTGGATTATACCGAACCATATTTCGTTATACAGGATTATCGATTATTTTTAATATTCTAGCTTCAACATTTACTTATGGATTACTTTATTTTTTAATAATAGGAGTTTATAGTATTGAAGGAGTTCCAAGATCTGTTGGTATTATTCAACCAATGATATTGTTTTTTGGAATTATTAGCTCAAGATTAATAATAAAATATATATTAAATCATAATTATAGTTCTAAAAAAACTTTAAACAAAAAAAATGTGCTTGTTTATGGGGCGGGAGAGTCAGGAAGACAATTGGTTGAAGCTTTAGAAAATAATCCTGAATTTAAAGTGGTTGGATTTCTAGATGACAATGAGCAGCTACAAAGACAATTTTTATTAGGCAAAACTATTTATTCGACAATAAAATTAGAAAATTTAGTGAAAACAAAGGATATAAGTTTAGTTTTTCTTGCCCTTCCATCAATAAGTAGAGCTAGAAGAAATCAAATTATTGAAAATTTAAATCAATATAAATTAAGTGTTAAAACACTTCCAAGTATATCCGAGATTGTAGATGGCAAAATAACTATATCTGATATTAAAGATTTAAATGTTGATGATTTATTAAATCGTGAAGAAGTTAAACCAGATATTAAACTATTAAATAAAAATATTAATTCAAAAACAGTGCTAGTAACAGGTGCTGGAGGTTCTATTGGTTCTGAATTATGTAGACAAATTATAAAATTAAAACCAAAAAATTTATTACTTTTAGAATTAAACGAATTTGCTCTTTATAAAATTTATGAAGAATTACTAAGTTTTAATAAAAATTTAAAAATTATTTCACTGTTAGTTGATGCTAAAGAGCAAAAAAAATTAGAGACAATTTTTGAAATCTTTAAAGTCGATACAGTTTATCATGCTGCAGCTTACAAACATGTACCATTAGTCGAAGAGAATATTTGTGAGGGAGTTAGAAATAATGTTTTTAGTACTTTAGCTATTGCTAAAGCAGCAGTTAACAAAAAAGTTTCAAGCCTTGTACTTATATCAAGTGATAAAGCAGTAAGACCAACAAATATTATGGGAGCCTCCAAAAGACTTTCTGAACTTTGCATGCAAGGCATTTATAATCACACTAAAGATATTAATACTAACTTTTCAATTGTTCGTTTTGGTAACGTTTTAGAGTCTTCTGGATCTGTTATTCCAAAATTTAAAAAACAAATTAAAGAAGGAGGGCCTGTTACTTTAACTCATAAAGATGTCACAAGATATTTTATGACTGTTACAGAAGCGGCTCAATTAGTTATTCAAGCAGGCGCTATGGGAAAACACTCTGAAGTTTTTGTCCTTGATATGGGTGAAAGTGTAAAAATCATAGATTTAATTCATAAAATGATCAAACTGTCTGGTTTTAGTATTAAAGACGATAAAAATCAAAATGGTGATATGGAGGTTAAAATAACTGGACTTAGACCTGGTGAAAAATTGTATGAAGAATTATTAATTGGTAATAACCCTCAAAAAACGCATCATGAAAAAATTCAAAAAGCACAGGACTCCTTTATACCATTTGATAAACTTAAATTAGATTTAGATAATTTATATTCATTATTAAGTGATAATAATGTTTTAGAGGTTAAAAGAACATTGAAGAGATTGCTTCCGTCCTATAAATCTAATTCAAATATTGTTGATCATATCTATAAAGCACATGAAGATATTGAAAAAGATCTTTAAGTAACTTGAAAAGTTACAAATCAAGAAAATATACTTATATCAATGAAAATAAGTGACTTATGATAAAAGCAATTTTATATTAGACCTAATGAATAATTTAAAATATTTAAATACAACTTTAATTAATTTAATAATATCATCTATTATACCGTTTTTAATCTGGGGTCCTTTTTTTCCAGATTTAATAGTAAGCGTTTCAACTTTATTCTTTTTATATTACGCGATCAAAAATAAAAATTTTTATTATTTCTTTAACACACCTTTAATCATTTTTTTTATTTTTTGTATATATTGTACCTTTGTAAGTATTTTTGTAGCAGAAGATGTTATTTTAAGTCTTGAAAGTTCTTTATTTTATTTTAGAGCAGGAATATTCAGTTGTTTTATTTGGTATTTAATTGATAAAAATAAAAATATTTTAATTTATTTTTATTATGCTCTAGTAATATGCTTCTCGATTTTGGTAATAGATGGTTATTTCCAATTTTTTAACGGTGAAAATATCCTTGGATATAAATTAACAGCCAATCAGATTTCATCTTTATTTGGAGACGAGCATATAATGGGTTCATATTTATCAAGATTGTTTCCATTATTATTTGCTTTATTTTTAATTAAAAAAAAAATGAAATATGAAACTTATTATATTGGAATTTTATTTATTTTAGTTGATGTTTTAATTTTTTTGTCAGGTGAACGGGCTGCTTTCTTTTTTTTAAATTTATCAACAATATTTATTATTATATTAATTAAAGATTACCAAAAATTTAGACTTATTACATTTCTTGTGGCAATTATTTGTGTTTTAGCTTTAAGTTATAATTCATCAAAATTATCTAACAGGATGTTTATGGATCCTGCAAAAAGTATGGGCCTTATTCAAACAACAAATGAACCAACTATTTTTACTCCAGCCCATGATAGCTTAATTAGAACAGCTTATAATATGTTTAAAAGCAAACCTATCATTGGTCATGGACCTAAAATGTTTAGAGTTCAATGTAAAAATAAGAAGTATGCTACTGGAGTAGCACCTTGTATGACTCATCCTCACAATTATTATATACAATTATTAGCAGAAACTGGAATTATAGGATTTTTATTTTTATTTAGTGTATTAAGTTATTTAGTTTTTGTATCTTTAAGACAACTAAAATCTATAATTTTTAAACAAAAAAGATACTTATCAGATTATCAGGTATGTCTATTAGCAGGAATTCTAATAACTGTTTGGCCTTTTTCCCCAAATGGTAATTTTTTTAATAACTGGTTAATGATAGTTTATAGTTTACCAGTGGGTTTTTATTTACAATCAATTTACAGCAAAGATAATTAAAAAAAAAATATAATTTTGAGTTTTTTTGAATCTTTTGTATTTTATTTATTGAAAATTTGGTAAGAAATAAATTCATGAGTAATAAAATTTTAGTAGATAGTGATCAGATAGATTTAACTAATTTAGTAAAAGCTATTTGGGATGGAAAATTATTGATAATCTCAATAATATTGATCTCAACTTTGATCGGTGTTGGTAGTATTTCTATAAATGATAATAATAGAAAACAACTACCAAAAAATTTTGAAACTACTTTTGCTCTTTATTCAAGTACAGATTCAAAATTTTTAAAATTTACCAATGTTAATTATATTTTGTCATCCAGATCTTTTGCAGATTATACAATAAAGAGTGATAAAGTTTTTAATAAATTTATAAATAGATTGCAAAACATTTATATAGCCAAATCCTTTTTTGAAAATAATAATTTGTTCCTAAAAAAATTTTCTAAACTGTCCGAGCTTGAGAAAGAAAAGGTGATTTTAAATTATGCTAAATCATTTAATTTGATAAAAATCAATGATTCAAATTATTCTTTAAAATTCAATTGGGATAATGCTAATGAGGGTATAGAAATTTTAAGTGAATACTTAAAATTTATATTGTCTGGTATAAGAAATGATATTTTTCTTAGCTTAGATTTTATTTTAGATAAGTCAAAAAAACTAGAAATTAATAAAGATACAGTTAGAATTGAATATTTAATTGAACAACGTGATATTGCCGAAGAATTGTCAATAGAGACTTTGGTGAAATATTATGATGAAAACTTATCTAATATTTTTCAAGCTGGAAATTTATTAACAGAAGACTCATATTATTTACGTGGATACAAAACAATTGATAAGGAAATTAGCATAATTAGAAATCGTAAACATAGAGAATTAGCTTTTCTATCTAGTGAAATAGATTCTTTAAAAAAAGATAATGATATTGATTGGATTAAATATGTTTTTCAGTCTTCAGTTGAAAAAAAATTACCAGATAATAATAATAGAATAAGGATTTTGATGATTTCAATTATATTAGGTTTAATAATTGGTTTAATAAGTGCTCTAATTCTTCATTCGCCCAAGGCTATTAGAAATAAAAAAAGATAATTTTAAATTAATCTTTACATTGTTGTTTAATTTTAGTAATAACTGTTGCCTGGTGATTATTGCGAAAGTGTAATACCCGATCCCATTCCGAACTCGGCAGTCAAGCCTTTCTGCGCCAATGGTACTTTGTCTTAAGACACGGA
>Ga0255773_10005697_pt1 | contig 10128 bp, 13 predicted proteins | sample 011ome_17_FD_179971 | JGI IMG/M metagenome (GOLD analysis project Ga0255773, IMG submission 179971) | Coastal salt marsh microbial communities from the Groves Creek Marsh, Skidaway Island, Georgia - 011502XT metaG (version 2) | ecosystem: Environmental > Aquatic > Marine > Intertidal zone >...
AACCTTATTGACCAATGTCTCTCCTGTTCCGTCTGAAAAATTTGTTAGTTTTGCAACAAACTTAACACCAGATGTATCAGCAATTGTTTGTGTTGTTACTGTATCAGCCATTTAGAAACTCTCCGTTGCCTCACCAAATCCTTCTTTTTGCATTGTTAATAAAGCAAAACCAGATGATGAATTTGTTGTTGTTGCTTTAATATCTCCACCTGTTGCTGTTGTATTTGTTGCTGTATTTTTAATTACAGCACCATAGTAGTGGCCTGAACCACATAAGTTTATAGCGGTAACATCGGATGAAGCGCCTTTAAATTCTAAAAGTACCTCTCCTATACCTACACCATAAACAATGTTTGTTATATGTAACTTCGCACCATTAGCATGGTCACTCAAACCTGAAGCGTCAACGGCAGCCGCTGTCGCAGCTGAATCAGCATTCCAGGTGAGTAATACTTTGGCATGGTGTTTTGTATCAGATAATATTTTTGTTGTAACTGCCATAGTTCCTTTACACCTCTATTTGTTTAAATTGCTCTCTTACTTCAAGTTCTATATAATCTAAAAGCTTTTCTTTTTCTATTTTATGTTTTTCACAAACTGATAGAATACATTTTTCTATATTGTCTGTAAAATCTTCATTAACCCTATTATCAGATTCTATATCTAACATTTTAAATAAATCAGTAGCCGCCTCTTTCATTTTAGGCGACAACGATTTAAATGCCTTTGAATCGTGTATATTATAATCTTCTATAATATTACTTAGTTTCATCTGCTGTTAAATCTATTTCTGCTTGACCATCTTTACTATCAATAACATTACCTTCTCTATCAAAAGAACCAGGTTCTGCTATTTCAGGTTTAGGGTCGCTGTAAGGTTCTGCCTCACTAGGTATTGCCTCTGCTGTATTAAACATATTAGCCGCTGTTTCTTTTCTTTTAGCGTCTAAAGCGTCGCCTACTTTACCTCTTAAAACATTTTTAAAATCTTCACCAGCTTCGTTGTTATTACCTGCTGATAGATTATCAATAAATGATTTTATTTGTTCACTCATTCTAAGTCATCCTCCAATGGTGTATCATCCATCTGAGCCATAGGGTCTTGAATGATACCTTGTTTAATTTCTTTCTTAATTTGTGCGTCCATCTCAGCGATTTCGCCTTCGCTTTGTTTCAACACATTTTTTCTAACATAGTCTACACTATAAAACTTACCAATATATTGACTAATTTCTTGCACCATTTGTAGTCTTTCTCTCATCATTTCAGTTTGCTTTAATTCAGCAAAATGACCGTCTTGGAGAAAGTCATAGTTTATGTTATTGTGAATTTTATTCCAGTCTTCTTCAGCAATAACTTTCTTTAAAACTAATTGTGTTTTTAATAAGTCATTAAATAATTCAGTAAATTTCTTTCTTAATCTTTGTACGAATTTAGTAAATTTAAGTTCATCTCTTGTAATTTCACTTGAACGACCTAAACTAAAACCTTGTTGTGATTCTAATCTACTTACAGGTACATTCAATGAACGATATAGTTTCTTTTGGAAATATTCTATATCAGCAACTTCACCTAAATTACTTCCGCCAGGTAGTGTAGATATGTCTGTTCCTCTACCACCTTCTCTACTTGGTAACCAAAAGTCTTCTAACATTGACATATAGTTTCTATCATCTCTGATTTCACCTGTTGAAGCGTCATAAACAAGTTTGTTTCTATATCTTGCCATAACATCTCTTAAATATGCCTCAGCTTTTACTTTTGGTAAATTACCAACATCTACTTTAAAGATTCTTCTTTCAGGCGCCCTTGCTATTCTGTAAATAACAACAGCGTCTTCAATCATCCTTAATTGATTTACAGGTTTAATTGCCTTATGCAAATGTGATAAAATTATATTTTTTGATTGGTCAATTAATCCTGAGCTGCAAAATGCGATTGTATCGGGTGCGATTTTAATACCGCCACCAGATGTTTGACCTGAAACGCCTTTTTCGTTATATAGATAATACTCTACATATTCATCCACCATAGTCATTGCGTTTTGAGAATTGGCATTACTGCCATCAGGTCTTTTCTTTCTTACTTCTCTAATCTTCTTAATTTTTCTAGGGTCTAAATATCGTAATTCTGTAACACCTGATACAGGAGAATCACGGTTTATAATTTTTTGATATGCAATTCTACCATCTACATACCATCTTCTAAATATATCATGCCCTTTTGTGTTAAAGTTCATAAGTTTTAACACGGTTCTAAATTCAGATTCTATCTTTCTCTTGATATCATCGCCAAAGGGTACACTATCAGTATTTACTCTGACAGGGTCTTTATTTTCATTAGCGACAATAGCTTCGTTGATAACATCCTCAATTGCCATATCACATTCGGGATGTAAAGAGATTTCTCTGTATCTACGGATTAAATCCGCCTCAGATTTGGCAGTACCTTCCATGTCAAGGTACTGACCAAAATAACCTCCACCAGCAACGACTTGGGTTCCGTCATCCGCTGGCGAGGTTGTAAAGTTTTGTTTCGGGTCCTCAGTCTTCTTTACTTTAGTAATCTGAAACCCAAATAATTCAGCCATAATTTAACTCCTATCTTGTATCAATATTTATACGACCATTATGTGGTTGTATTACTTTCAAAGTATTGGTACTTAAAGGTTACATCAAAAGTTTCAATAGCGTCATTTGTATCATATGCAAGAGGTATAGCCCCTATACTTGTAGGGAATACTCCTCTTAATGTATATGATTTTAATGTACTACCATTTCTATCTAATTGGTCAACAAAAGCGTCAACTTGATAGTCTGTTGGATTAGTTAAACCTTCTCCATCAGTCATATTGTTGATACCATTTTGCCATCTTTCAAAAGCGTTTCTTAGTCTAAATGAAGTATCATTTAAAATAGTAACAGTCCAGTCTTCAAATGTTCTTTCACCAGCAAGCTTAATTTGTCTGCCTCTGAAAGGAACAACAGTTTCACCGATTTGCATTTGCGGTAACTGAGTGCCTTGACACAAAAACGCCATGTCTTCTATTTCGCCACCAACTTGAGCATAACCAGGAAAAGGTAAGGTTACCTTAAACTGATTGGCACGAGCACCACCGCCGACAAGTTTAGCTTTGAAATCTGATATATTTGCCATCTTTTTTCTCCTCTAAATTATCCAGCGACTTCTTCAAATGCAACACCTGTTCGTGTAGCAACGAATTTAAGTGTAATGAAATTAATTGAACGAGCAGGTTTCACAAAGATTTCTGCTACAAATTCATTTCTATCAATAACACTACCTGGGTTATTTGTATCATCACATACTACTAAAAAGTCTGTGATACCTCTACGACCTTGTACATCTCTTAGGAAAGGTTCTACAATGTTTCTAAAGTTTGCTCTTGTAAATTCATCATTGAACTCAAAGAGTTGGAATTTAGCAGCTGTAGAAATTGCTTTCTCTAATGTAATGAAAAGTCTTCTTACATTTATTCTATCAAATGCACTTGGTGTTGTAAGAGCAGTTTTATCTCCAAATAATACTGTACCTGTACCTGGTAATGTAACAACAGGGTTGATACGAGCTGGGTATAAAATATCTCTTTGTGCTTTTGTAGGATTATATGCAAGTTTAACAGCACCTCTTACGATACCACGATTAAATCCAGCAGGACTAAACCATGAATCAGCAACAGCGTCTGCTCTAGCACATAAACCAGCAACATCACCATTTAGTGGTACAAATCTATAAACATCTGAATATCTATCATACATTTGTTTATAACCACTATCAAATACACAATAACTAGATGACCTTCTTGAATCAAAAAAGTCTTTAACATTTTTAGTTTGTGTATGAGAGTTTGAAACATTAACAACATCTGCTCTTTCTGGACTAGCAAAGACAATAGCGTCTTTTCTTTTCTCAGCAACAGTTACTAAGTTATCAATATGTGTTCCATCTCCTGAACCTGCTATGATTAGACCGACATCTACTGTGTCTGGGTCTTCAAATCTTTCGTAAGCAGATAATTTTTGTGCATTAGATACACTTGAACCATCTGAACCACCAGATAATGATTCTAATGTTGGTGTATCAACAGCAGTAAATGTTGTACCAGCTGCATTGTTACCCCAATTAGTACCTGATGTATTGTGGTCCATCCAGTATATGAAATTTGATTTTGTATAAATTACATCTGGATAATAGTTTGTGTCGCCTTGTGGTGTTTTAGCGTCAGCAGCTTTTGACATACTTGAAAATGTTTCAATAACATCTCCTGGTACGCCTGTAATTCCGCCATCTTCATCTACCACTACGACATGAAGTTCATCGCCAGAACCTGAACGGTCAGAAACATATGCTGAAGTTCCTGGAGCTCTATCTACTGAATCGTAATATCTCCATCTTCTTCTAACATTTGCACCATTTGTAAGTGTTGTTTCTAAACCACCACTTCCACTTTCTTTTTGAACAATTGTCAAAGTGTGTGTAGAAATGCCAGTTATTCTGTATTGTTTTCCGTCATCATAGTCATTTGTAGCAGCTGTTGTTGAAAAAGAAATGATATCGCCTACATTTAAGGCTGTACCATCAGTTACGACAACAGTTGTATCTCCAACAGATGTTGAATCATCATTAACTGTTGTAGCACCTTCTTCTTCATAAGCAGTTGCTGTTGGACAAGTTGACACTAACAAATTGTTACCCCAAGCACCAGCAGTTCTAGCTGCAAAGTTTCCAACAACACCTGAACCGTCAGCGTAGTTGTCTTGATAATGGGTAGTATTCTTAATCTGTAAACCACAGCCTGTTGTGGTTGCGTTTACCAGATTAGTGGTTGTTGCTCGTACTACTCTTAAAGCATTACTATATTGTAGAAAGTTAGCAGCCGAAAAAAACGCCTCAAAGTTGTTTGAATCTGGCTCGCCAAATGTGTCTACTAACTCAGCCTCACTAGATATTGCTACTATTTCTTCTAAAGGACCTTTGCGAAATTCTCCAGCAATGGCGCCAATAGATGTAGATACAGCAGGAATAATCCTAGTTAGGTCTCTTTCCTGTACGAGAACACCTGGTGATACTTGAAATGCCATAGGTTATTCTCCTCTTAATTAGCTAATTTAGTGTTCATTTTTGTATTTTTTAAATACCCCATAAACAAAGATTTTCACTACTTCTATTTATATAAACCTTATTCCTTACTCACCCTTTCGGACAACAGGATTCCAGACTGTGCCGTATTCATCAGCAAAAGGCTTTTCTTCTTCTGGTAAACCATCATCTACAAAACCAAATGGTGCCATATCTTGTTCTATAAGATTTTGTTGTTCAGCATACATTTGATTTCTGATGTTTATATCTGTTAACTCTTTAAAATAATCTTGGTTTGTTGCCCACCCAAATATAATTAGACAGGACATTAAATCATCATTACATCCATCTTCTGCCATCCAAGAGTTTCCTCTCCTAGAAAATGTTGACATTTCACCTATAATATTAAAGTCATTGATAATGATTTTGTCTGATTCTATAATAGTCTTAATATTTGAACAACCTATTTTTTTAATTTGTTTAGTCATTCTAATACCTAACTGAGAACCACGACCACTAAATGTGGCACCTAAAACCTGACCAGCTCTACCTCTTTGTGTTGTCATTAATAGATTATCGTATTCTATTTCAAATTGTAAAGCGTCTGATATTTGTTGACCTATATCATTTACTTCAACCAATGTGTGTGCATGATTATAACCATTACACACTTCAGCAATTACATTAGGAAAAACAAAAGGTTTAATTTCATTATTTCTATATACAGCGACCACTTTGTAAGGTACTTCTGTTACATCAAATATAATAAATGCTGAGTAATCTTTTTCTGTGCCTCTTGCAACATCAACAGTACATACATATACTCTATCTTTTTTAGGTTCTTCATACATTTCTAAACCACCTTTTGATTTTAAAGGTGTAACATAAGGTGTTTGTTTAATTTTTGCTGGACTTATAAGAGTATCAATAGAACCTAAAAATTCACATTCAAATTCAGATTGAAATTGCTCTTGTGAGGTATTTCGTATTGTTTCTTCTTTCCATTTTTGGTCTCTACCTGGCACTTCTGACCAATGAACTTCTATTGGTATATAATTATTGTTTTTATTTACAGCGTCAACCCATAACTTGTAGTACATATTCATACCGTGTGGTGTAGATACGATTATCATTTTTGTAGATTGACCAGATGTTATTGTAGGATATACAGAACTAAAAAATTGTTCGGCAATATTTGATGGCACAAAAGCAAACTCATCTAAGAATATAATGTTGTATGAACCACCACGAATTGCACTTGATGATGTTGAGGCGGCTACGATAGTTGATTTATTTTCTAATTCAATAGAACCTTTGTTCCAATTTATTACACCTTGTTGTAACCACTTTGGTAAATTTTCATATGCAAGTTGTAGTCTTCCTAAAATATCTCTAGCTGTAGATGATTTGTTTGCCAAAATAGCAATGTTACAATTAGGATTAAATAATGCATAATGTAAAAGATAAGATACAATTGTTGTAGATTTACCAGACTGTCTAGGTAATTTGCAAATTGTAAATCTTTCATTGTGCATGGTATCAACCATTTTTTCTTGAAAGTCATATAATTCAAAAGGCACAAGACCTTTATCTAATGATACAATTTGAACATAGTTTTTAATAAAGTATAAGGGGTCAGATTCACATTTAGTAAATTCTTTTATTTGTTCCTTAGTAAATTCAACAGGAACATTTACTTTTTTTAAATTAGGATTTCCTAAGTAAGCGTCAGACATATATACCCTCTATGTGTGTATATCCAAGTTTAATTGCTGTGGTTACTCTTTGACTACCTTTAATTACTTTTAATAATCCTTGTTTGTATGGTTTGCCTAATGCACCTATTTTGCCTTCGTTTGTGCATTTGTGAACTTCTATAGGATTAATCATCTCAGCGCCATTAAGTATATCTTCTAAAACAAATCCGTGTTTTGTTATAGATAAATCACTTATCTGAAATATCTCTGTGTTCAGATTCGTTGATAACTTTGCTTTCAGTATTTTCATTTTTCTTTAACATCTTTTGTAGCTCTGCTGTTGAACCTACAAATAGAGCATTTTGAATTTTTGTATCAGCAGTTTTAGGTAGTTCTTTTAAGTCTTTTAATTTTTTATTTAATTCTTGTAATTTATCAACAACATCTGCTGTTTGTCTAATACCATTTAATGCTACCTCATATGCTCTTGGATGTTCTCCTTCTTTTGCAACATTTAATATACCATCAATAGCTTCTTGACCTTTTTGTATTAAATCGTAATACGCTTCTCTTGAATAATCATGGTCATTATCTACATCATTATCTTTTTCTTCTTTTCTAGGAACAATATCAGTTTTCTTCTCAACCACAGCAGGTTCAGAAGGCACATCTATTCCTAAAATTTTATTTATATCTTCGTTCATCTAACTATTTAGTTATTATTTTAATCTTATTAAATGCTGTTGGTAAACCTAAACATATTCTACCATCAAATTTATTATCTTCCCATTTTTTATTTGACTTATCATTATAATGTAAAAAGACTTGAACGCAAGTATCACCTTTAAATTCATCACGCCAATGTTCTAATTCACAACCACTATAAATTAACATATCTGATGGTTCTAATTTTATTTCTATATCTTTACCTTTTTTATCTGTCAACCATATAGGCCATACATCTGTGCCACCTAAATTTAATGTAGTAGACACTTCGCAAGAATACCTATCTCTGTGTTTAGCTAGTGTGGCACCTCTTTCATAAATTCTTGCATAAGAATATGTTGGTGATAAATCTAACTTTGTAATTTTAGATAGTTTAGGTGTTAATGTATCTAAAATTGTTTCCATAGCTAAATCACCATAATGTGAATACGAATTAGGACATTGGTCATCACCAGATTTACCCCAATCTATATTAAAAGGTGAAATATATTTTGTATCTTTAAAAATCTTATGTACTTGTTTTTTATTTAAGAAGTAATCATGCACAAAATTTGCAACTTCAATTGGTATTGCATTTTTTACAACTTGATATCTATTTTTTTTAAACATTAATACATACCCCCCTCTCTAGAATTTAACATTAAATTAGGAACAACTCTTATATTAAAATGAATAAATCTAAATTTACCACCTCTTGATACAACATATTCGTGAGGTAAATAAGAAGGAAAGATATACATATCGCCTGGTAGAGGTTGATAGTTTACAATTTTTGTTGCTGGTGATATTACAGTTTCATCTTTTTGCGGTAATGATGTCATAGCTGCGCCAGGTCTTGGGTCATGAAATAAAGGATAAGATGAATCTTCGTTTTGTAAAAAATAAAAACCTGATAGATGACAATTTTCATGTATGTGAACTCTATGATGTCCACCACCATTTTTAGAAAACTCTTGTACCCACATTGAATCATAAAAAATAGAATGGTCAGTTAAATTATAACCCCAACTATCAAATAAATTAACAGATGTTCCAATGATGTAATCAGCTAATGTTTTTAGTTTATGGTCATACTGAATGTTTGTTGAATGATAAACTAATCCAAAATCATCACCTTTATTTTTCTTTATAGCTTCAGCGTGTCTTTCGTGTGCTTCATCTAGATAAGGTTTACAAGCCTCATTTACATTATCAACCCATTCAGGTATTGATGTAGACCAAATAGGTGTTGTAAAAAAATGTGATGTTAATTCTTTTTCTTGTTCTGTTTGTTTTTTCTTTTTCATAATTAAATATATCCTGGTCCTAAATTCCATTGTACAAGTGAAAGTCTAGTGCCTTTTGTTACAGGTGTTACTCTATGCCAAGTATAACTTGGAAAAACTATAATTGAACCTCTAGGTAATCCCTCTCTTGCTTTTATATAATCGCATTTATCTGGTTCACTTTTATGATGAGCAAATTCTAAAAATCCACCCTCATAATCTCTTGGGTCAGACAATGTAACTGTTACTGATATTTTTCTAATTAAACCTTTCCATTTACCATCTTTGTAAGGTGTTTCAAAACTATCAGTATGCCAATCATAATATTGACCTTTATCATATTTTGTAAATTGAAATTGCTCTGATGTTGTAGTATTAAAGTTCCAACCTGCCATTTTGTTAGCTCTGTCTACATAGGGTTTTATTTCTTTTTTAACCCACCAATCATCAATCCAAGATGTACTTGAATCTCTTTTTTCTAACACTTGGTTTAATTCTCTTTTACTTCTAAGATTTGAAGCATTACCTGTAAGTGCAATATCTGGGTTGTTTGCAAGACCTTGAGCTATGATTTCATCACATAAAAAGGGAGATAGAGCTTCTTGAAAATAATAATACAATCTTTGATATTTCATAATAAATTACTTGTTAATAATATAAAAGTATTTATAATATTCTTAAACGACTACCCAAGCACTTCCGTTTCATTCAAAATTTCTAGTTAGGTTGAAATATATAATTAATTACCATTCTATAATCACTACTTATAGGGTTTGAACTACAATGCCAAATATGTGAATCAAATAAAACTCCTGTACCTTTTTTAGGGGTATATCTTAATATAGGTTCTTTATGAAGATTAGGAACATTATCAGTATTAGACCAAAATCTTGTATCACCATCACTATCATTTACATAGTATAAAAAAGTATAACAGTTATCTTCTTTATCTTTATCTTGATGTGCTGGATGAAAATTATCTTCTGTATAATTACTACAAGGAAATAAACAGTTTCCTTTTATTCTATCCCATTTAGGAAATAATAATTCTTTAGGTATCTCAAAATCAACCTGTTTTTCTAAATGTTCCATAACATCAAAAGTGTCTTTGAAGTAATCAGAATTTGGTTGACCATATCTCATAAACTGATGTACTAACTGTGGTGTTTCTATTGTATTATTATTACTATGACTTTTACATCCAGATGTTTTTGAATGAAAATACCACGAAAAAAATGATTCGTTTTTCATTAATTCTTCAAGATTATTTTGTATATTTTCTGGTAAAAAATTTTCTATAATTTTAATCATACTAAAGGTAATTTAAGATAATATTAATTCTA
>Ga0255773_10005716_pt1 | contig 10103 bp, 12 predicted proteins | sample 011ome_17_FD_179971 | JGI IMG/M metagenome (GOLD analysis project Ga0255773, IMG submission 179971) | Coastal salt marsh microbial communities from the Groves Creek Marsh, Skidaway Island, Georgia - 011502XT metaG (version 2) | ecosystem: Environmental > Aquatic > Marine > Intertidal zone >...
TTTTCTTTGATTACCTGCCCACTTTTTACCCTTCAGAAGCCCATATAGACATGAGGTAGTAAAACCGACAATGAAACCCAATACATATATGTCCTTAAAGATTGTCTTGGGTAACTTAAGCTCGTCCGCTACGGCGTAATATTTAGTTTTGAGTAGACCCACACGGAATGTGTTCATAATTCCGCTAGCAACTTCCTTTGCATCTTCTTTTTGAGGATTAAAAAACATTTTTACAACCTAAATCTTGTAGTTTTTAATACCTTACTGTCAGCATGTTAATTCTTGCAAGATTTTGAGGCTCGACTAAAGACGACCAAAATAAACGAGATGATTTGGGTAGGTTGATATCAAAAATAGAAAAAGAACACGAATCGGTATCAATGACTATGGCTCAACTTTGTGCAACGGCGCTTACCTAAGCAGTACAGAGCTGGCTAAATACAAGCCGATTTTCAAAAGGCGTGTGTTTTACGATTCTTACATGGAAGTCCTAGATTACGCTAAGCCATTTGTGTGGGGGGTCGCACAAGCCATAGGTTTTTTGGCTTACGTTGCTAACTGCGCACGTCGCGTTTCGTTGGATTCGTTCCGGGGACTAGCCATATCAAGCCAACTTTTCAGCCTTCATCACCTACCCCCTAAAAGGCAATAAAGTCATTAAACCTATAAAACGTGTAAAACTTAACAAACCCATAGATACGGAGCCTTAACTGCTTTCACTATAGCTTGATTTTGTAGAAGCCATTTTTGGTTTTATAGGTTTTCCATCTTTTATTGGGTGGTGGGTTTTTCACCATTTCTTGTATACCTTAGCGTTGTTATCTCGTGTCTCCGCTGTCCAAAATTTAGGCTTACCTGCGTAGCGTTTAATTAGCTTTGTAGCACTTTGTTTACCGATCGAAGCCTCTTTGCTAACGTAATCAACCAACTCGCCCTGATTGCACTCAGATACTCTCAGGCGTTCTACGGTGGCAGCGATGCCCTCTTTATCCTTAGCCAGCTGTCTTCGTTCCGCTTTGCGCTTTTGAACATCTATTGGAGATTCAGATTGGGTGACATTGCCATCTTGGTCAATCTCAAATGAAGGAGGCTTGATGTTTCCTGCGACTCGATTTTTTCCATTAACAAGCTGAACTGTCTGCCCTTTGGCTGTCTTGTCAGATTCTAAATAGATCAATTCACTCGAGTAGGTTTCAATATCATTAGTGCCTTCATAAATTAGCTTTCCCTTGTTATCGCGATATTTGTTCGTGTGAGCCAAAATCACAATTGTTGCTCCAGTTCTCGTTAGAGTGCTGCACAGGGTGTTCATTTTTTCTTTGATCTCTCGCTTGTTAATGACATCGGCTAACTGCTTTAAATTATCAATAACAAATACTACCTTACTCAAATCCTCTTCCGATTTAGCTATGTTCACCAAGTATTGATAAACCTCTTTCGGCGACGTGTTACTCAAATCAGGCGTTAGGAACTGCATACCAACCTCAGTCGCACGGCGCTTCATGATCACCGCGTCGCCAAGGCTGATGTCCATATTTATGTACCGAACGTCAAAACCTTTTTCAGCCAATTGGCACATCAAATAAAAAGTAATTCGCGTCTTCCCACCGTTAGCGGGAGCGCAAATGGTAGTTGCATGGTTATGGTAAATGATACCAGGTACCAACCAGAAACCCTCTTTGGCTTTCGCTTCCTGCTCACTGGTTAATTCCCAATCTTTCAATTTATCTAGAATAGATGAGGGTTGTGGAATCATATCTGGATGATTCCGGTAGTCCCATGGATCGTTTCCAAGTTCAGTTTTTGGTAATTGAACCTCAGTGATACGAGTCATTTGTCATTCTCCAACGCCAAGCGAATTTCCAAAGGCCGATATACATCAGCAACCTGATTAGCAACCGATTTCATTGAATGCTTGCCAAAACTGCAGACGGTAACCTGAAAGCCATGCCACGCAATACAAGCCACAGCAGAGGCCCAGCCCTCGGTCACCGCCCAAACCTCATGCTTGAGCATCGTATTGCCAAGAATCAATGCGCCACCTGACTTGCAGCCAAATGTCTGTTTGACCCCCTTGGAGTTAATTACCTCTACAGCTTGGACACGGTTCGTTTTTATATTTCGGATAGGTACAACCAGACAATCTTCTTGCTGACCAATTCTCGATCCAGAAACTCGGCCTCTCCCAGCACCAGCGGCCCATGTTATTTCCTTTGCAGTTGCGTAAGGATGCCCAGCCACAACTTGATCATCTGTTTTACACGCCATCCATATCTGCTGAGCAAAGCGAATACGTCGAGCATCGTCGAGATCGAGGATATTGGAGACGGGAGGCGCTTTTACGGGGTAAGTCATACTACTGGGAGGAGCATTGCCTAAATCTCTAGCCAGATGAAAAATCAACCCAATACTAGCCCTATGAGCTTTCACTGAACGCCAAGTAGCCTTAACCCAGTTAGCCTCAAAGTTAGCCGCCTTCGAGCAGAATTGGAGGAAGAGATCGAAGCCCCGATCACCGAACTCATTTTTTAAGGCCGAACCTATTTTCAAGCAAGTATTCGTGTCTTCGCTCGGTATCCGCGCCAGAAGTTCAGAAACATCTTGAAGGGCAATTGCTTTAGTGTTTTGACTACTCATATCAAACCACTCCTCTAACATCGCTCTGAGTCGATTCATGGGGCGTTTTAGTGGTGTATGGGCGGAAAGAATGGAGTGGACAATCAGATACCGCGCATTCTGCAATCGTTGTCCTAAATCCCGGCTCAACGTGGCTTTTATCACAACCTACGCAGTCGCAGCATTTGGCAGCTATAGCGGCAGATCTCGACTTGGGGTTGTTGAGAGCTTTGAGAATCGGGTTTTTGAGGTTGGATTGAAGTGCGCGAGCCCTACTCGTTATGAGGTTCACAATGACTCACCCGATCGAGCCTCAGCAATCCTAGTGCGGATATAGGCATCTATCTCAGACTCTATGTAGCCGACTGCCCTACCGCCAGGTCTCAACTTAATGGGCTTTGGAAACAAACCTCTAGCCTGAAGCGCATAGGTATAGGATTTTGAGAACCCAACCCTAGCCTCAACTTCCGGCCATCGTATGATTCGATGTCTTTGGTTTATCTGATTTAAAGTAACAGTGCTGGTAACCATCTTAAGTCTCCTAGGTGCTTGTAAAACGCTGCAACTATTTTCGACTTTCCATCACCCAAGTCACGGACAGACCCCCCCATAGGTGTGTCCGGAACATTTCTTGCTAAATCAGACTCCCTTACTGTTTTTCCAACGAGCATAGCTCCTCAGAAACGACTCTACATCTACCTCGTTATCCAAAAATCCGTGCTCATCAAGGAATTTTTCAGCCGCCGAGGTTTGTGAAAGATTTGGATTCTTTTGGAGCAATTCAGCAAAAACCCCAAAATAAAGGTTTTTATGACTCTTAAACGCATGAGACTCATTTCTTTTAGCGTATTTACTACCAGTCAGAATCTCATCAAGGCTCTTGGCGCCACGCTCGAATCTATAGGAGTTAATCATCCACCCCACTGCGGCTAGTATTTCTGGCGGCGGATACTCACCTTGAGAAACATAATCCCCAAAAACATCCAACGGGTTATCTCCGTGACCAAACACACGATCTCGCTCGGCGTTACTACCCTTCATACGTCTCCAGTATTTCTCTAGCGAAGCTATCGAAGGATGTGAATTCAACGCATAAGCAGCCTTGATCGTCAGATTCCATAGCTGGCTAACTCGTCTGGAATTGCCTTCACCACGCCGTGCTAAGCGATGGACAGTTTTTAAAGCAATCTCGACCAAAGGGTTAGAATTAGATTCTGACTCCACTATTTAATCTCCTTTACAATTAAGTTTCCGCAGCAGAAGTCAGCCCAAACCTGCATCAGATCTCGACGTTTCTCCAGAAAATCCCCACGTTGATACGCAGCCTCAACAGCATCCTTTTTCTTATGCGCTAGAGCTGCTTCACCAACCCTAGTTGAAGTGCTCGTTTGCTCAGCAACAAAATCGATAAAAGTAGACCGGAATCCATGAACAGTGATGTCAGTACGTTCCATCCTTTTTAACACTGAAATCATAGCGCCGTTTGACAGCGGCTTACCCGTTGAGACATTGGCAAAGAGATACTCACCGATAGGAAATTGAGATAACTCGGTCATCAACTTCAGTGCCTGTTGAGATAGGGGTACTCGATGCTCCACGCCAGCCTTCATTCGACTCTTAGGTATTATCCAAAGAGCCTTTTCTAGATCGAACTCAGACCATTCAGCATTCAAAACTTCAGAGGTTCGCGTCGCGGTTAATATGGTCAACTCCAACGCTCGAGCACCGAAGCCATCCTGTGCACCAAGTGCTGCAAAAAAGTCAGGCATATCAGCGTAAGCCAATGCGGAATGATGTTTAACGTCTTTGAGTTTTTCTGGACTAGGCAAAATCGAAGCTAAATGCCCTCTCCAGCGCGCCGGATTAGCCTTCTCTCTCCACTGACGAGCAATAGCGAAATCCAGAATCAATTCGATTCGAGACCTTACTCTTGTGGCAGTTTCAGTTTTACTAGTCCAAATTGGATAGAGAATTGAAAGCACCTGCTCCGTTGTCACGTCAGCGACGGAGATATTGCCTATAACAGGAAAAACATAGGTCTTGAGCGTATTAGCCCATTGTTGGTGGTGTTTAGAGTTCTTCCACGCAACCTTCTTGAAATCGATAACTTCCCAGGCAACGGTCTCAAAGTCCCTGAACTGCGAATCGCCAGAGGATACAGTTTCAGCTTGAGTTTGCGCCCTTAATCGCAGTCTTGCTTCAATGGGGTCGATCCCATCGCTGATCAGGGCCCTACATTTTGCTGCCGCCCTATTCGCATGAGCTAATGAATTAGTCTTAGAGTTATATGCACCCAACCCAATAAGCCGCCTTCGACCACTCAACTGATACCTAAGCCCAAAGCTGGCAGATCCTTTAGGCGTAATCGTCAGGTAGAGGCCTCCTCCAAGGTTCGTCCTTCCAGGTAGTGCTGCCTTGACGATCTTTTCTAGCTCTTTGGCGGTGACGGACTTCATGCCTGAGTAACCATTTGAGTTACCACATTGCTTAAATATTCAGCAATAGCTTACAAGACTCCAAAGTACCTGTATATTATTTTGTCCTATATATATAGTATAAAATGTCGCTTAATGAGACCTTAGAGTTACCTACAACACATAAGTAAGGAGGACTGTCCCTCCGCCAGTTAATCCTCATAAGATATTGTTTTTATTAACTTAAATTCTAATATAAGCCTTTAAAATCTTCCCGAGTTACCACTTGAGTAACCACCGAGCACAACTTTCCCAATAGAAACTATCAATACCTGCCCCTCAAATAGGCAGCTGGCTCATAACAAGTTAAACCTATATAAATCAGTAACTTACGTAATGCCAACCCTCAGATTCCTAATTTTAATAATAAAATCAATAAGTTACAGACCAAGCCGCTCCGTCCGAAAACCACTAATTAATGGTGCAGGTATAGAGCTGTCTAGAGCATCTCTGCGTGTCTCAGCTGTCACCACAACGATTCAGCAGCAGAAATTGTTTCGGGGGTATGATTTCTAGAATTTGATGAAATGTGATTTTATGAGCTAAGGCTTGGCTCATCTTACGAGTTTTAAATGAATAAATTTCAGAACTACTTTTTAGCATTGCTTCTACTTTCAGCGCTGGTTGGTGCCGGATTTCATTTTAACAATGGCGCTTTAGAGGAATTCTCAACGGAGTTGAGCTGTTTTCTTGGATGTGACTTCGAGGAAGTTGAGTGGGACGAACTTGTAGAACGTGACGGAATTTACTACAAAAAGTTTACTGCAGATTCATTTACGGGTGATGTTGTAGGCGGCGAAACTGGTTTTATGAGAAATGGAGTCAAGCAAGGTCGCTGGTTTTCTTTTGATGCAGAGGGGCAGTTAAAGTACGAGAGAGAGCTCAAGAATGGAGAAGTTCATGGTAGCTACAAATACTATTGTCAGGACGGAAAATTACAGCAAGAAGGCGTCCGGAGAAATGAAGAACGGGTTGGTATCCGAAAAAAATGGGACTGCAAGTCAGGCGCTCTTCAATGGGAAACGGAATATGACAACTATGGTGATAAGGTTTCAAGCAAGACGTTTTATGGCTCAGGTAATTTAGAACGGGTGCAAAATTACTTGGAAGGTTCTCGTCACGGAATTCAACGCAAATATTATGACAATGGGACTCCGAGTGAGCTCATTACTTATTCTAATGGTAAGAAAAACGGGCTGCATCAGCAGTGGCACGAAAATGGGCAGATTAGGAAGCAAAGTCAATTTTTAGCTGACAAATTACAAGGAGAATTGCGGAGGTGGTCTGAAAGCGGGCAGCTGACGGAATCGACTGAGTATGACGCTGGGAAGGAAGTGGGTATTTCTGAAACTTGGTGGGAAGGTGGCGAAAAAGACTGTAAAACGATTTACAAGGGAAATGCTAGTAGTCGCACATGTTGGTGGGAGAACGGGAAGGTTAGGTTTAGATCAGAATTTACTGCCGAGGATGTGGGCTGGGCAAAAAGGTGGTCGCGCAACGGTAATATGCTCTTTGAATGGAACAAAGTTGGTATAGATGGAAATGGGTTCGAAGTTTACGATGGCGAACATAACGAATGGAACATGGACGGAATTAAGGTTATAGAACACTTCTGGTCAAATGGAAAGAAGGATGGAAAGCAGACTAACTGGTATAAAAACGGACAGCTTCGTTGGGTTAGCTTTTATAAAAATGGAGCTAAAGAAGGTAAGCAAAGTGCTTGGCACGAGGACGGAAGTTTAGCCCACGAGAAGACATTTAAAGATGGCTTAGAGCATGGTTTGAGCCGATCTTGGTGGGATAATGGACATACAAGGGAGGCTGGACATTACAATTTAGGGAAAAGAGTTGGACTTCACAGGTATTGGGAGGAATCGGGTCAAATAAGCACGGAAACTAAATATTCGGAGCAGAGCGATATCATTTACTCTCGGATGTATCATCATGATGTTACAGAGGGTTACAGTACATGTAACGGAAAGTGCAAATGAAAGGCATCAAACAAATTGGTGGCTATCCACACATGCATTTGTAAAGCATTGTCAGTCGAAAGGATCACGGTTGAACAAAAAGCCAGTAACAAGGCCAAGGAACGAGAATAGAGGATGGGGAGACTCGCCCCGAGGCGCTTTTGAAGTAGATGAGTTTCTTGATGATCTGGCTTTCCCTACGCAGAGAAGCCCGAAATTTGTAAATGAAAAACGACAGACACTTTTAAGTTTTTTGGTTCTGTACTTTTCTATAGCTCTAACCTGCGGACTTATGCTTTCGGTGGAGGATCTTATTCAGTTTGGGCTATCAGACTATGTATTTCGCCATCTTATAATCCATCTTGGTTACGGACTGATGCTAGGCCCTTTCCTCGCTGCATTCTGTTATGCACTTCCCCAAATTTATTCTTTTACGATACGTAAATTCGCGCGCGCACTCTCCAATAAGGAACCAAAAAACAATGGAGACCAACCTCCTGAACAATCCCACGAAAAAGAAATCGTAAGACAGCCAGTTCCCCCTCTGGTCGAATCCATCAAACCCAAATTAAAAATAAAAACGCTCTTTGTTGTCCCATACGAGGATATGGAAGGCAATCAACGAAGGAGGTGGTACGGGACGATGAGAGAGGCCAGGAAAGGTCACGCTTGGTTTAAGAAGGCAGCCAAGCTAGGCAAATACCAGAACGTCTACCCTCCAATGGAAGAAGAAGCACCTGAAATAGATAGAACGCCAGAAACGCGCAAAGAATTAATCGAGTTTCTCAACATTCGTTTCAGAAGAGAACCCGATGCTTAGAAGGGCTAGAGTTTTTCCAAACCTCCCTCTGGGTAAGGCAACTGCTATTGTAGAGCGAAAGTCTAAATCTCTTTGGATATAGTGCCAGGATGCCGAACCTCGTATTCAAAACCGCCGATGCAGCAATCGAGTACATAGAAAAATTTTTCGTAGTCCCAAAACTCCGAGATGAAGATCATTGTTATGGCGTTATTCGATTTGTCGACGAAGACAGAAGCCCTACTGTTTACGGGGTAGAGGTAACTGTTTTACAGGGCCGCATCTTTCGTCGAAAAGTTCGAAAACTTCTAGGCGCAACTTCTAATCTAGATACCGTTCCTATTGTTGAAGGTGAGCTAGTCGGAGTCGTTGTTTTGAACTCAAGATTGGATATTCCTGCCGGCGTGATAACGCAAAAGTACAAATTGGAGATGGATGAATTTGGGCGATTTGTTGAATGGCCGGCCCGAAAGGAGCCACGCTCCCAACCTCAGACAAGTCATACCAAAGTAGTTCCCACGGGAATGGAGCTTGCTTGGTATGAACTAAATCACAAGTATGGACTGGTGCTAAGAAATTTGGAGTTTCGTGAAGATCAAGAAAAGGTTTACGTAGCCTATTCTAAAGACAACGTGATCTGCGCAAGTTTTGCGAAGGATAGTCGGCGTTGGTCAGCAGATAATGAACTCGTCTCATTTCAAACTTTACCTTTGATAAGCAATAGCTCATTTGAAGAAATTGTGTTCGAACCTGACTTTGATGCTTTTACTTGTAGGCTTCAATTTGTTGAGTTTTGCTTATTTGGACTCCCAAAAGGAAAAATAAAAAAGCTTTGGATCAGCATAGATGGGGTGGACAAGTATCAACTGCAGTTGGAAGCGCATGAGTGGAACCTTGTATTGCTCGGGGAAGAGGTCAAGTGGGAAGGATCGTATCTGACAAATTTCCCTCTAAAGGATAAGACGAAATCTGGATTAGATTCAGTTCGACTAACTGCCCTCTTCAACTCGACTCGAGAGGGGCCCAAGTCCCCTCACTTTTGCGAGGTTTTTTTACGACAGACTAATTCACCAGAAGTTGAGGAAACGATTTACTCGGGAGGCATCAAGGATTTAACAGGTTTTTACTAAAGGCATGATCAGACCGGAGACAACAATGATGCACGAAAGCCATACTGACCAGGCTCTTAAACAAACATCGAACAGTCCATATTTCCATCGATACATATAAATGGATGATTACTGGAAGTGCATAAAAATAATAACCCGACCGAAAGATCCTTATGGGTTTTACGAGTACTACATGGATACCCGTGATAGGCGGTTCGTAGTACTTCCCTCAAAGGAGCCGAAAAAGTTCATTCGCGCGTTAAAAAGTATAAGCAATGGGGCCACCAGACCTGATTATTTTTTAACCAGACCCTCGAAGAAAGATAAGGGCGTTAAGATGGACTCTCCTAGTGAATTTATCTTATACCGATTAAGTGGAGCTCTTTTGTTTTTTCCAAACAAAAACCTTCTCAATGAATGGATCAAATCTAACCTTTCATGCCATTGCATCAGCGAACCTAACCCTCCTCAGAAAATTAGAGGTATTAGAGTTTTAAACTTAGAGGCAAGCATTATTGATGAATAATGCAATTAATAAGGCGATCAATTTCACACCAATAATTCGACTTTTTTGTGCCGAATCCGAACCGTGTCGCTCATGACGCCGTCAGCTGTTGCTACAGTGAAAGTCGAATTCATGGTTTTAATGGCTCTTGTTTTCTCTTCACCTGCTTTTGGTAATGAAGAATGTAAAGTCGTTAACGGATTCAATCTTTGTCAAGATGCCAAAAAAATTGCCGCAAATACAAGAAAAGACATCGGCGTTCGTCCGCAAGGCTCGGAATATATACTTCACTCAGTTCATGCTACTGGAATGCGGGTAATCTCTATACACGAGAGCATATACAGCGAAGAAGATATAGAAAACCTTCTTCGTGCTACGGCGGAATCAAGCGCAGAAAGGGAGCAACTGAAGAAAAGCATTATGAACCAGGCGACCAATCGCCTTTGTGAAAGTTATAGCGTGGATGAATTCGTAAACGATGGCGGCTCTTTTGAAGTCAACTATAAGTATAGAGATGGCGAAATATTTCACACAGTTCTGGCAGAAAGGGGTTTTTGTAGGGAAATCAAGCCAACTTTTCAGCCTTCATCACCTACCCCCTAAAAGGCAATAAAGTAATAAAACCTATAA
>Ga0255773_10005718_pt1 | contig 10102 bp, 7 predicted proteins | sample 011ome_17_FD_179971 | JGI IMG/M metagenome (GOLD analysis project Ga0255773, IMG submission 179971) | Coastal salt marsh microbial communities from the Groves Creek Marsh, Skidaway Island, Georgia - 011502XT metaG (version 2) | ecosystem: Environmental > Aquatic > Marine > Intertidal zone > Salt...
TTTCATCCAAATCGAATGGTGTTCCATAATTTACGTGGTATTTTCCTGCCAAATTGTGAATCTCAGTGGCAAACAAATTCCCAAAAGTCCCTACCTGACTTACTACCTGAGTTTGACTGGTGGAGGGAAATCGAAAAAAATCTATTCCATTTGAACTGACTTCAACAAAAGCCAACTCCAAAAAAGTGGCCGAAAACCCATTTTCGAACACAGCGAAATCATTTCCTGGACCATTAAAAACGGGCTGAGATAATTCAACTATTGCTTCACCACCATCGCCCAAACTTACTGTTGTTCCGTCCGCCTTTCCGAATGCATCGGAAGAATCTCCAACATTTGCAAAACCTAAACTTGTGTCATTTATTTGTTGAAGGCCTCTTCTTACGGTGCATCGATCTATCCAAGCCACAAAACTCGAGCTATCTTTGTGCATTGCTGTTGAGCCTGTTTGACCAGCCGAAGGGGCAAAACTTCCTTGACCCAAAGCAATTTGAGTTAAGAAAGAAAAGCAGAGTATTTGAATTGTATTTTTCAATTATTGTTTGATTATTCGATTGGTAAAAACCTTATTCTCTCCTTCAATTCTTAGGAAATAAATTCCTTTATTATAACTCGTCAAATCAATCTGAAATTGATTCGTTTCTGAGATTTTGGTGCTTTCAATTACTTTTCCAGTCACATCAATCAATTGAAATAAAACCTCTTGAGGTTCTTCTCCTAGCGAAACTTTCACAACATTGTTCGTTGGGTTTGGGTAAAGTGATATCGAATTTTTATTCAATTCTTTTACAGAAGTGGTTCCATCATAAACCAAACTATCAATACAAAAATAGGCAGGTGTATTCATTCCAAAACTTCCCGTATCCGAAGATGATAATTTAAAGCTTAAACTCATGTTTTCGTTCAGAGGAGTAAGATCCAAATAAGTCCAATCTTTTATAATGTAATCCGTTGAATCTGGTCCTCTAAAATCTGCCAAATAGAATTCCAAAGAATCTAATCCTCCGTAGACAGTTAGCTTTAGCCAGTCTTTCCCAAAAGTTCCGTCCAAAGCACCAGAGGCATTTGTGCTGTCTCCAAATTTCTTGGCAAATGCATCGCCATTTTTCATACTTAAATAAGTATAAGTCGAATTGTTGACATAAACACCTTTGAACATTGCGATTCCCGAAGATGGAGTGGTTAAAGAAAATAAGGAAGGATACTCATTACTTCCAGAATATCCAACGCCATAATTTGCAGAATTATTTACCCCATGTCCTGCAATACAGCTAAATTGATTTGTAAAACTTGCAGTTGTGGTATCTCTCATGGAAGAATAAGCGAATTTCTTCCACGAACCTCCCCAAGCTGTATCGTAATCATTCTCAAATCTCACCATTCCAGAGTTGAAACCTCCCAACAAATCACTTCCGTTCCAAAACGTGTCGAGAGGAATCGGTAAGTCCTCGAAGTTTGAAGATTGGTGAGTTTGTGAAAGTGCAGAAAACGAGAGTAATCCTACTAAAATTAAGATGTATTTTTTTTTCATTTTATGTATTCATTAATTAGTGTTTCTAAATAACAAATACCATTTTGCGAATTGCAGATGAAAATACTCCTTTACTAAAAAAGGAAAGTTTCACTTGTTTTTATCCCGAAAACAGTACTTATGTTGTGCTTGGCAGGTCTCCTGACTTACTTCATTACTTGTTTTCCTTCCCATCCATAAACGAACAGTGGTGTATAAAACAAGCTTTTTTCGAAGCTTACAGTTGCGGGAACAGCTTAGGTTTTTCACCTAATTCCCTTTTAATCGAATGAGAAAAAATATCTCACCCAAACCAAATACGGTACAAATATAAAACAATCCTTTGATTTATGTTCTTTTAGTATTCAGTATAAATCAGTTCCTAACATTTTTATCTTATTTTTGTTTCATACTCAGTATTCTATGAAAAATAACATCCTTCAATTCTTTGGTATCCTTTTTCTTTTTGGCTGCATGGCAAATTCGCCAAGTGTTGTTGGTAATGAATCTAGCCTGCCCAACAAACCTACTTTTGAAGAAACATTTGGCTCTACTCCTATCCAAAATAAAATTTACGTTTCGGATATCAAGACTATCTGGGCTGCCAAAACGGGTTGGAAAATGAGCAATCCTGCCATTGATTTGGCAAGTGGAGAATCTATCAATTTTTCGTTTGACAAAATGGGATCTGATTTGGGTGATTACTACTACACAATTATTCATTGTGACGCAGAATGGAAAAAATCGGATTTGATTCAGTCTCAATACATGAGTGGTTTTTTTCAGGATTTTATTCAAAACTTTAAGTTTTCCTTTAACACCTATGAAAACTTTGTGCACTATGAGGTTTCTGTGCCCAACAAAAACATGGGGATAAAATTAACTGGCAATTATATATTCAAAGTATTTAGAGACAATGATCCTGAACAAATTGTCTTTACCAAAAGATTTATAGTTTATGAAAACAAGATCATCACTCGTGCAAAAATTAATAGACCAAGTATCATTCAAGAGCGAAATTACAAGCAAGAGGTAGATTTTGAATTGGATTTACAAAATTTGATGGTTCCAGATATACAAAGAGACATTAAAGTTGTTCTACAACAAAACAATCGATGGGACAATGCGATATTTGGACTTAAGCCTTTGTTTGTAAGAGGAAAACAATTAATTTACGACTACAATAATGGGTCAAACATGTTTGATGGAGGAAACGAATATCGTTTCTTGGACACAAGAAACATGAGGTTTAGAGGGCAAAAAGTACAACAAATAGTTCTTCAGAACAGAGAAACCAATGTTTACTTATTTCCTGAAGAAAAAAGAAGGTTTACCAATTATTTGTTCTACGAAGACATTGACGGGAAGTTTTACATTCGAAATCAATTTGGGATTAATCAAGGAACTGAAGCGGATTACATTTACACCCATTTCGCCTTGAATTATCCGAACGAGATTACCGAAGGAGATTTGTACGTTTTTGGTGGAATGAGCGATAACGAGTTTCGTGAGGAATTTAAAATGACGTACAATCCGATTGCCAAGCAATACGAAACAAAAGTATTACTAAAACAAGGATATTACGATTATCTGTATATGTTGAAACGAAAACATGATGCAAAAGGAGACATTACTTTTATAGAAGGAGATCATTTTGAGACCGAGAACATGTACGCAATCACGACCTATTTCAGCGACCCCATTTGTAATTGCGACAAAATAATTGGTTATCAAACCTTTAAAAGTAATACAGCACAATAATTAATTTGTATGGAAATAAGAATTGTAAAACACTACAGCAAAGACTACTGGAAATGCGTAAGACTGAGAGACAAAATTTTGCGCGAGCCCATAAATCTGATGTTTTCGGAAGAAGAACTCTTTCTTGAACATGATCAAATCCATGTAGGTGCTTTTGAGGAAGAAAAAGCTGTAGGATGCTTTTCGTTAGTAAAACAAAGTGAAGCGGAAATTAAAATGCGTCAGGTTTGTGTGGATAACGAATACCAACAACAAGGAATAGGAAGAAAGATGATGATTTTTTGCGAAAAATTAGCCAAAAAAAATGGATACAAAGTGGTGAGTTGCCATGCACGAGAATCAGCCGTACATTATTACCAAAAATTAGGATACCACAGAGAGGGGAAACTATTTAGAGAAGTAAGTCTACCCCATTTAAAAATGAAAAAATCACTAGACTAATAGTTTTGGTTAAATTTTTAACCATTGAGTTTTACATTGGTAAGTTAAAACTGTACCTTTGTTCCATTCATAAAACAAAACAGAAAACAACTTATGACAGAAGCAATGAACTTACAATTTTTGGAAGAATTAGGTCTTAAAGAACTAAATAACGGAACTTCTACAGGATTAAATAATTTCTCGAACGGAGAAGTAATCGAATCATACTCTCCTGTGGACGGAAAATTGATTGGAAAAGTAAAAGCCACAACCCAGGAAGATTACGACAAAGTAATTTCTGAAGCTACAAAAGCTTTTAAAGAATGGAGGCATGTACCCGCACCAAAGAGAGGTGAAATTGTTCGTCAGTTTGGAGAAAAACTTAGAAAATACAAAGAACCATTAGGAAAACTAGTTTCCTATGAAATGGGAAAATCACTGCAAGAAGGATACGGAGAAGTTCAGGAAATGATTGATATTTGTGACTTTGCAGTTGGCTTGTCGAGACAACTGAACGGAGCTACCTTACACTCCGAAAGACCCCTTCACAGAATGTATGACCAATATCACCCATTGGGAGTTGTTGGGATTATTTCAGCCTTCAATTTCCCGGTTGCTGTGTGGGCTTGGAATACCGCCTTGGCATGGATTTGTGGTGATGTTTGTATCTGGAAACCTTCTGAAAAATCACCCTTGTGTGGTGTTGCTTGCCAAAATATCATGGCAGAAGTACTCAAAGAAAATGACTTGCCTGAGGGAATTTGTGGATTGATAAATGGAGATTACAAAGTAGGAGAAATGATGACCACTGATACAAAAATTCCATTGATTTCGGCCACGGGTAGTACCAGAATGGGAAGAATTGTAGGTGCAACTGTTGCACAAAGGTTTGGAAAATCTCTTTTGGAGCTGGGAGGAAATAATGCAATTATTATCACCCCAAGTGCAGATTTGGAAATGACTATTGTAGGCGCTTTATTTGGAGCTGTAGGAACTGCAGGTCAAAGATGTACTTCCACCCGAAGATTAATCATTCATGAAGATGTGTACGACACAGTTAAAGAAAAATTAGCGGCAGCTTACGGACAAATTAAAATAGGAAATCCATTAGATGAGAAAAATCACATGGGACCTGTGATAGATCATGATTCAGTAAATACCTATTTGGCTGCTATCGAAAAAGCCAAAACCGAAGGTGGAAAAGTGGTTGTAGAAGGTGGAGTTCTTGAAGGAGAAGGATACGAAAGTGGGTGTTACGTAAAACCCTGTATCATTGAAGCCAAGAACGAAATGGAGATTGTACAATCCGAAACTTTTGCGCCAATATTGTATCTATTGAAATATTCTGGTGGTTTAGAAAATGCCATTGAACAACAAAACGGAGTAGCTCAAGGACTTTCGTCATCAATTATGACAAATAATATGAGAGAAAGTGAAATGTTCCTCTCTTACCAAGGAAGTGATTGTGGAATTGCCAATGTAAACATTGGAACATCCGGAGCAGAAATTGGTGGAGCATTTGGAGGTGAAAAAGAAACTGGTGGTGGACGAGAGTCAGGTTCTGATGCTTGGAAAATCTATATGAGAAGACAAACAAACACAATCAATTACTCAACGGAATTACCTTTAGCTCAAGGGATTAAGTTTGAGTTTTAACTGAGTGAAAATGATAAGTAAAAATCCTTCTCGAGATTCGAGAAGGATTTTTTTTTGTTTATAAAAACCAAATATTACGGTTTATCCATTTATCTTGTTTAACTTTGAACAAAATAGATTAAACAATAATGAAGTCATTTAAACTTTTCTCACTCTTGCTTTGCCTCGTTACGAGTTCTTCTTTTTCTCAAACGACAGGAATTATCAAAGGGACTGTAACCAATAAAAACACGCAAGCGCTCATACCCTTTGCCAATATTCTGGTGGAAGGAACTGATTACGGAGCTTCTTCCGATTTTGATGGAAATTATAGGCTCGAAATTCCAACGGGAACTTATAATTTAAAGGTGACTGTAGTGGGATTTCAAACCGAACAAAAATTTAATATTGAGCTGAACTCTGGAAATGCCCAAATTGTAAATTTCGAACTTACCGAAGGAACTGAACTTACAGAATTTGAGGTAACTTACGACAAAGAAAAAGAAGTAGCGACCACAGACATGGTTACCCCTCTTTCGGTTCAGCAGCTTACCGTTCAAGAAATTCGCTCCAACCCAGGAGGAAACTTTGATGTTTCAAAAGTTGTACAAACTCTTCCAGGTGTAGGTGGATCAGCAGGAGGTGGCGGTAGAAATGACATTACCATTCGTGGTGGAGCGCCCAACGAAAATGTATATTATTTAGACGGTATAGAAATCCCCGTGATCAATCATTTTCAAACTCAAGGGTCCTCTGGTGGAGCTCAAGGAATCTTGAATGTCTCTTTCATCGAAGAATTAAAACTAACTTCTTCTGCCTTTGACGCACGTTACGACAATGCCTTGGCTTCTACTTTCGTAATAAAACAAAGAGATGGAAACAATGAAAAACTTTCTGGTAATGTGCGAACTAGTTTAACTGAAAGCTCATTTACATTAGAAGGTCCCCTGAGTAAAGACAAAAAAACTGTTTTCTTGGCTTCGTCAAGAACCAGCTACTTGGATCTGTTGTTTACCTTAATTGATTTACCTATTCGTCCTAACTTTTCTGATTTTCAATATAAAGTAACTCGCAAAATTGACAACAAAACCACTTTTACCGCTCTTGGTGTAGGAGCGATTGATAGATTTCGATTTGCCGAAACGAAAGATGAAACTCCCGAAAATACGTATCTGAGAGGCTCCCTTCCTTTTATCAACCAATGGAACTACACCACGGGTTTTGCATTCAAACGACTGGTAAATGACGGATATTACAACTTGACTTTGAGTCGAAACATGTTCGACAATCAATTGGATCAATTTGAAGGAGCACAAAACGACAAGGAAGAATTCAGAAACCTTGGTCTCCAATCTCAGGAAATTGAAAACAAGTTCCGTTTTGACATGAACAAATTTCAACATGGATTTAAATACTCCTATGGGGTTATGGGACAATATGTCAAGTATAACACAAGCATATTTAATCGCCTGGCGAGCGAAGTGAGAGATTCGGCTGGAAATATACTGTCTCCAGAGATTAGTTTAAATTTTGGTAGTGCCATTGATTTTTTCAAATATGGTGCTTTTGGAACCGTGTCTAGAAACTTTTTCAAAGACAAACTACTCATTTCAGCAGGAATAAGAACCGACATGAATTCCTTTACGGAAAGTGGAAATAATCCACTCAATACGCTCTCACCTCGTTTGAGTTTTTCTTACAAGCTCACAAAAAAAATTGATTTAACCGCTTCAATCGGAAGCTATTTCAAAATTCCAACCTACACCTCTTTGGGGTTTCAAGGCACAGATGGAACGTATGTAAATCGCTCTATGGAGTACATTCAATCCAACCATTACGTACTTGGAGGTCAATTTATACCTAACAATGGCCTGAGAATTACTGTAGAAGGATTTTACAAAGAATACAACAACTACCCGGTTTCTTTAGCTAATGGATCTTCGTTGGCAAATCAAGGTACTCAATTTGGCTCCATCGGGAGCGAAGCCGTTGTGAGTACAGGAACAGGAAGAACATACGGAGCAGAAGTGTTTGTGCAACAAAAACTGGTAAAAAACATTTTTTATGTGGTTAGTTACACTTACGTCCGAAGTTTGTACTCCGGGCTGGATGGTGATTTGATTGCCTCTGCATGGGATAATCAACATTTAGTCTCAGGAACTGTTGGATACAATTTTAAGAAGAATTGGAAAGTGGGAGCCAAATATCGATTTGCTGGCGGAGTTCCTTACACTCCTTTTGATCCGGTTGCTTCGAGACAAAACTTTCCTACTTTAGGACAAGGAACGTTGGATTTTAATTCTCTTAACTCTCAACGTTTAGATAACTTCAGTCAGCTGGATTTGCGGGTAGATAAAATTGTCAACTTCAAGAAGGTAAGCATTGATTTTTATATCGACATTCAAAATTTACTGCTTACTGAACAAGAAACCCCGCCCTATTATTCGTTTAAAAGAAATGCCGACAATACCGGTTTTGAAACCACCGATGGACAAGCGCTAAAACAAGACGGAAGCAATGGAATTCCTGTGTTAATCGAGAATAGGTCTGCTACTGTTACTCCTACCTTAGGGATTATTTTCGAATTTTAATCTCAGTCATTTTTCGCTAGCAGCGTGATTTGTTGTACATTTTGGGTATGAAAACAATAGGAATAGATATTGATAAGAAAAAAGTAATTGTGGTTGCGTTAGAAACGACCCCTAACTTCGTTCAACTTCAGCCAGAAATCAAGTATTTTGAACTGAAAGACGATAGGGACGGTACAGAACTAAAAACTTTCATGAATGCTCTCCACTCCTATTTCGATTCAATTTCAGCTGATAAAATTGGTATTGTTACACGCCAGACAAAAGGTAGATTTGCAGCTTCGCCTTATTCGTTCAAGGTAGAAGGATTGATTCAACTGTATGACAAAACAGAGATTGAATTTGTAACCCCGCAAGCACTTAACGCTCATTTCAAAAAGAATGAAATTCCTCTTTCCTTCGCTTTTTCTTACCAAGAAAAAGCCCTGAAGTTAGCTTGTTATTTAGGGAAGTAAGATAAGGTATATTAATCATCAAAATTTAAATCAGAGCCTTGACTACCTAACTGCGACTCTAATTCAGTATTAAAAAGAATAATTATATTCTTAAAGTCTGCCCAAAACTTTTTATCTCCTCTACTCATCTTCTCTTTGTTGAACATTTCTTCGAGTTTTACTACTTTTTGTTTCACGGAAGCAATGCTCTTTTCGTAATATGTGAACTTAAACCCTTGTATTTTCAATTCGTAGCTATTCTCTTTCAGAACAATTCTAAATAAACATTTAATTGAACCTGATTTGGCACCAGAAAAAGCAGTTAACCGACTGACATTTATGTTTATTAAACCAATTAGAGTATCATTTCCTTCACCACATAAATTTAGCATTTTCTTTGGGTCGATATTACCCATTGAAAAATCTGCACCGTGTAGTTGTGTGAAAATTAAAAAGTTTGTACTACTAAAAAATTTTTGTTTACCGTTGGTCATAGCCTGTTTTAACTTGGCATTAAAGTCATTGCTAAAGTTATAGGAGGTGTACAGAGCACAAAGTTCTTTATCTCCATTGTTTAAATTTCTGGAATTAAATTCAAACTGAATTCTATTGTTTTTAAAAGGTAACTCCCAATCTTCTTGACTAAAAGTATTCAATGAAATAATAAATGTTAGAAGTAATAGTCTCATTTTTAAAATATTAAATATGCTCAAAATTAATAAAAATTTCACAACCCTTTATAAAATTAATACTGCAACACATCAATCACGAATAGTGGATACGAAAAATAATTTCTGTAAACTACGAACAGTGTGCAGTTTGAAGCATTTCTGAGCTACTAGGAAAGCTCAGTAATATTGAGGTAATACTTATAAAATAATCTACTGCCTCACCAATTTCTTCACCAAAATAGAATTGTTTTCGGAATACACTCTCACGAAATACATTCCTATTGCTAAGTTTTGTGTGTTTATCGTAATTCTATTTTCTCCTTTTTTGGCTTGGTCTTCGTACAACACTCTCACCACTTTTCCATTGGCATCAGTCAAATCAATGGTAATAACCTGAGATTCTTCCAGAGTAAAATGAAATTGAGACTCAAACACAGAAGGATTTGGAAACAGCGTGTTTTCCACAAATGGTTCTGGTACAAGAGTATCGTAGCAGTCACCTGGCAAAATTACTTCTGCTACCCAGGTCTTGTTGTCTTGTCCCCTACCGAAATAGCCCGACATCCAAACTTTGCAGTCCTCATTGTATTTTCGTTGTATTCCAAAATAATCTCCCCATCTCATTAAGAAATCTCTAAAAGTTCTGACATTGGACTCCCCTTCTTTTACCATTTTAGTTTCGGAATAGTGGTTTCCATCAAAGTAGGTAGCAGACATACCAGCATTAGTTGAAACTCCAGTATGGTTAAATCCTATTATCGATTTGTTTTCACCAGGAATAAGGCCTCCGTACACAATATTGGGATAACCATAATCCATGATAGGATTCCCTATTGTACGTGTTTTAATGGCGGGAGCACCGTTCAGATTGGTTATCACACCATGATAAATCACACAATTTCCTGTATTTGTATCTAACCCGTGATGAACGTATTGGATTTGATTATTCTCGAAGATTCCACCGAGAACTCTAGAGTCATTGGTGGCAAAAAATCTACCTTGGGATTGTCTGGCATTGGGCGCCAAAAAATAATTTTTGTCGGCATGTATCAATTTAACTTCGATAGAGGCGGCACCACTTGC
>Ga0255773_10005723_pt1 | contig 10090 bp, 10 predicted proteins | sample 011ome_17_FD_179971 | JGI IMG/M metagenome (GOLD analysis project Ga0255773, IMG submission 179971) | Coastal salt marsh microbial communities from the Groves Creek Marsh, Skidaway Island, Georgia - 011502XT metaG (version 2) | ecosystem: Environmental > Aquatic > Marine > Intertidal zone >...
GCGACAGGCAGGCGACCTACGGGTCGGCGAAGGACAGCCACGCGAGGATCGCTGGCATGTGGTCAGCGTATCTCGGCGTGGACGTGACCGAGGTGGACGTGGCGGCGATGATGGTGCTGCTGAAGGTGTCGCGATCGCGCGCCAGCGACCACTCGGACAACTGGGTGGACGTGTGTGGTTACGCTGCGATAGCGGGCGAATTGGAGGCGTCAGGTGGGTAGGGTAGCCTGCGAAGCGTTTGGGCGTCTCAGTGAGGCTCTGAGGGAGCGTGAGGGCATGTTTAACCTCTGCGGCAGGCACGCCGACGCTCAGACGCGCGTGCGCGAATACATCAACCTGACCAACTGGTCAACATGGGTGCGGTACAATGATACCACTCTGCAATGCGGCAATATCGCCAGCGATACAACCATAGATAGGTGTAAAACGCTAACATGCTGATATTGTTACATAATAAATTTAACATAATAAACATTATGCGATTACAGCCGCATATCCTGACCAGACGGTCAGGTTTGACCCCCCCCACTTCGCGTTTCGACGGGGGCGTGTGTGTATAGAAAAGCGCGCACACGCCCCCCATGCCCCACACCCCCGCACCCCCTACGCGCTTGCCATACCCATGGCCCCGCGTTAAAATTTCCCGCGTACAAGGAGAAACATCATGGCAGGCAAGGCGTTACGCAAACGCATATTGACGGAGGTCGCCTCCAACGGCGGCGCAGATTGGCTCTTTGATCAGATCGCGTCCGGCGTCACCGTCGCCGAGTTGGCACGCCAATACGGCTGCACGCGCAGCTATGTTAGCAGGTCACTGAACAGCGTTCCCGAGTATGCCGCCGCGCTGAGCAAGGCTCGCGGCGAGGCAGCGGATGCGCTGGTGGAGCAGGGCTTGGAGATGGTTGACGGGTTGAGCGGCGCCAGCAGCCCGACGGAGATCGCTGCCACGCGCGAGAAGGTGCAGTGGCGCAAGTTCATGGCTGGCTCGATGAATCAGGAGCGCTACGGCACGCGCCCGCAGAGCAATGTTACGCTTTCCATTGGCGATCTGCACTTGGACGCGCTGCGCAAGTTTAGCGCCGACATGAAGCGCGTGAACAGCGAGGCCGAGGCCGCCACGATTGACGCGGAATATGTGGAGGTGTCGGATGAGTGACGCCAACCCGTTTGACGACTTCGTTGTCGAGTATTACGACGACCCCGTGCGCTTTGTGCGCGAAGTGCTTGGCGCCGACCCGCTGCCATATCAGGCCGAGTTTCTCGCGGCCATAGCGTCCGGCGAGCGCAAGATCAGCGTGCGCTCTGGTCACGGCACCGGCAAGTCAACGTCTGCCTCTTGGGCGATGCTGTGGTTCCTGTTTCTGCGTTTTCCGAATAAGGTTGTCGTCACCGCGCCGACATCTGGCCAGCTCTTTGACGCGCTCTTCGCTGAGATGAAGCGGTGGATCAACGAGCTGCCGCAAAATCTGAAGGACATGGTTACGGTGAAGTCTGACCGCGTTGAGCTTACCGCTGCCGCGTCCGAGGCGTTCATCTCGGCCCGTACCAGCCGCGCCGAAACGCCGGAGGCGCTGGCCGGAGTGCATAGCGAGCATGTTCTGCTGGTCATCGACGAGGCGTCGGGTGTGCCGGAGAAGGTGTTCGAGGCTGCCGCTGGATCGATGTCTGGCCACAGCGCCACCACGGTGCTGCTGAGCAACCCCACGCGATCCTCTGGCACGTTTTACGAGAGCCAGACGCGCATGGCTGGCAGCTGGTGGACGCGCCGCTGGTCGTGCGTTGACAGCCCGCTTGTCAGCGACGAGTTCGTTGACGAGATGCGGATGCGCTACGGGGAGGAGAGCAACGCGTTCCGCATCCGCGTGCTTGGCGAGTTTCCGCTGGCAGATGATGACACGATCGTGCCGTACCACTTGGCCGAGGCCGCGATGCGGCGCGACATCGAGGTTGCGCCGAATACGCGCGCCGTGTGGGCGATTGATCCGGCGCGCTTTGGCACCGACCGCACCGCGTTCTGCAAGCGCGAGGGCAGCGTGATCACGGAGATTAAGTCGTGGCGCGGCCTCGATCTCATGCAGACCGTTGGCCGCGTGATGGCTGAGTATGATGCGCTGCCCCCGTCGCAGCAGCCCAGCGAGATCCTTGTGGACAGCATTGGCATAGGGTCGGGCGTCGTGGATCGGATGCACGAGCTTGGCGCCCCCGTGCGCGGCGTGAACGTTGCCGAGGCTCCCTCGATGAAGGAGACGTATAACAACTTGCGCACGGAGCTGTGGTTTAAGTGCAAGGCGTGGCTGGAGGATCGCAGCTGCAAGCTGCCTAATGACGACGAGCTGCTGGCTGACCTGACCGGCATCCGCTACGCGTTCACGTCTTCTGGCAAGATGGCCGCCGAGAGCAAAGACGCCATGCGCAAGCGCGGCCTGCGCTCGCCTGACCTTGCCGACGCCGTGTGCCTTACGATGGCGTCAGACGCGGCAACGGCCCTGAGCGGGCCGATGTCACGTTGGCGTGGTGCGCTTAGGCGCAATTTGCAGGGGATTGCGTGACTGCGTAAAAAAGTTTACCATCCCCACACATGGACAAGCGCTCCTGCTCGCGCTATCTATGCTTCATTGCGAGTTTCCTCCCTGTCTCGCGCAACTTGGCCCCGCCGCGTTACTCCCATTGCGCGCGCGGGGTTTCTTTTTGGCGTTTTAATGTTATTATGCTGGAAGATATAACGGAGGTTGCGATGCCCAAAGTTGGATCGAAGCACTACGCGTACACGCCCAAAGGCATGGCGAAAGCCAAGGCCGCCGCCAAGAAGTCTGGCAAGAAGGTGTCATACGTGAAGAAGAAAAAATAATGTGGACGGCGCTGCTCCTGCTGTGCAGCGTTGAGGGTGGTTGCTTTGCGTTTGGCAGCCCCGTGATGCAGAGCGAGAGCCAGTGCATACAATCCATACCAAGCGGGCTGGAATACGCGCGGCAGGTGTTTCCTACATACCGCGTAACCGATTATAAGTGCGTCCAGTGGGGCGAAGGAGCATAGGATGCCGAAGAAGGGTTTATACGCCAACATCCACGCGAAGCGTAAGCGCATCGCTGCTGGGTCTGGCGAGAAGATGCGCAAGGTGGGCAGCAAGGGCGCGCCCACCGCGAAGGCGTTTAAGAAGGCCGCGAAGACCGCGAAGAAGAAGTAGCATGGCGCGCACGAAAGCAGAGAAGATCGCAGCAGCGAAGAAGCGCCACGGGTTTACGGCGGTGAATAAACCGCGACGCGGCGGGCCGAAGAAGTTTGAGGTGCTGGCGGTTGAGGGCGACACGGTGAAGAAGATCAACTTTGGCGATCCCAATATGTCCATTAAGAAGGATCAGCCGAAACGCAAGGCGTCCTACTGCGCACGCTCCGGCGGCATCAAGGGCAAGTCGAGCAAGCTGAGCGCGAATTACTGGTCGCGCCGCGCGTGGGATTGTTGATATGGCCACCATAGACATATTTAACCTGTCGCCGCGCGACTTTAATCTGCAGATGCAGGAAGAGGCGATGTATCGCACGCCTGCGGAGCTTGACGAGCTGCGCCGCGAATACCGCAACCGCAACAGCATGGCTGGCAAACTGATGGGTCTGCTTGCGCCGGAAGAGGGTAAGCGCCGGTCTACGTTTTTGCCGGTAGACGCACCGCAAGGGATGTCTATATTTGACGCCTTGCGGTCTGGCCAAGCTACGCCTGCCGTGCCGCAGGGTTTGGTGGATCTTATTACCGGCGGCACGCGCGGCGTTGAGTCTGCTAGAGAATACGCGCAAGGCGTGCCGCCACGCGCAGACGCCTTAAACGATGCGCTTGCTATGGCTGGCTTGGCTATGACTGGCGGCGGCGCTGTTGTAAAGCCAAAAGGATCATTGGGCGCTTTTTTTGCAAGGGAAGATGGAACACTTCAAGACGCTTTAAAATTAGCAAAATCTGGGCGTGGCATTTTCCATTCAAGTCAAGCAGACCAATTTGACGAAATAAACAAATATGGCGTTGAGCCGCAATATGGCCCGTGGACAAGGGAAATTGCAGAAGGGGCAACGGAAGATCCTAGATTTCTTGATGAAATGCCAATGGCTGCTTGGTGGAGCGAGCAGCCAGATTGGGTAAAGATGAAAACGGCGAGAGCAGCAGGTAAAAGCGTAAACGATGTGACTGTTGATGATATTCGTAAATATGGCCATCTATCTATTGCTGATGCTGATGAGTATGCAGATACAGTTTATAGGATACCAGAAGAAGGTATAGATTACGAAGGATCGCAAGTGTCCGATCTCACTGGGAAAAAAATGCCGTTATACGCGACAGATTTATATGAATTTGGCGATGACAACGTTGGCCGATACCCATTTGGAATTGAAAGAAATGAGTTGGTGACGCGCGAAACAATTGACCCTAAATACTCCCTTACGGGTCAAGATTTGATTGATTTTCTGCGCGATTACGACACCACTGCCGCCAACGCGTCTAAGTCTACTGGCTTGCTGACATCGAGCGCAGCCGACTTGCGCAGGCAGGCCAACATAGAGCGCTTTGGCTACGACCCGAATGAAACGCCGGAAGTGTCTGGTTTTGATGCATATTTAAGGCGCGTAAATCCGAGCGATAAACGAATCCCAGCAGAAAACAGGCCCAACTTGATGATGGGCGACATGTACGGCATGCTTCCGCGAGACGCTGAGTATGTTTCAAATATTGGCTCTGCTGACATTTATCGCACGCCAGATGGAAGTTACTACGCAACAGCGTATAACCCAGACTTAGGCGAAATGGACGTCGTTGGCTATGCAATTAAGGGCAACAAAGAAACTGATCTTCAAGTTGTCTCAGAAATGCAGGGAAAAGGCATAGGCGGCGAGCTTCAATATTTATTCCGCAAAGAAAACCCCGACGCGCCCACAGGTGGGCTGACAGAGGCCGGAGAGGCGTCGCTGCTGAAAACGTATAACAAGTTGCGCGATGATGGCGTTGTGGCCGCCAACGCCTCTAAGTCTACTGGCTTACTGACAACGGCTGCGTCTGAAGCGCAGGACATGGCCAAGCGCATTCTGGAGCTGCGCGCAGAGGGCCGCGCGTCCGAAGTGACCGACGAGATGATGGCGCAAGCAGACCCGCAATATATGTTTGCGAATACGCCGCTGCCGATGGACGAGGCATCTCGGATGGCGCGTGCCGAGGCCGCAGGGTTTGACGTTGGTAGCCCCGTCTTTCATGGGGGCGCAAGCGGCATAAAGGCTATGGACGCAGATGTGTCAGAAGGCAAAGACTTTGATACGGGCGTTTGGACAACGAGCGACAGATATAACGCAAATAGGTATGCGGGAAGTAGGACGGAAGGCGCTCCTAAAATAAACGATCAGCAAAACTGGTCTATTTATGACGACAGAGGGTCTGTATATCCCCTTTTAGCGAAAACGTCTGGATATGGTGAAACTAACTTTAGAGGCAGAAATTGGGGAGACGCCCCAGAAGGCGCTATCATTAGAGGCGGCGGCCAACCATCTCAGCGTATTTCAGAAGTGCGAGAAGATTGGCGCGCATGGCCGTATACATCTGAAGCCGTTAGAGCCGCAAGAGACACAGGTAGAAGCGGTTTGGTGATTAAGGATGTCGTAGATATAGGGCCAAACTTCCCGCACAAAGACCACATTGGCCTTGGCAGCGAAATTTCGGATGATGTTGTCGCGATTGACCCGTCTACACTCCGCTCACGCTTCGCCCGCTTTGACCCTGAGTTCGCCCACCTGAGCAACCTGTCTGCCGCCAACGCATCACCTCTTGGTGGCCTTTTGGCGCAATCTGGTGTATCTGATAAGCAGGCTGAGCGCATAGAAGAATATTTGCGCAGAAGAGGATTGTTAGACTAATGCCCATAACAACATACGCAGAGCTGCAATCCAGCATCGCAGACTTCCTTGACCGCGATGACCTGACGAGCGTCATCCCGACGTTTATTTCGCTGGCCGAGGCAGACATGAACCGCCAGATACGCCACTGGCGTCAGGAGAAGCGCGCCACGGCAAACATCGACACGCAGTACAGCGCCGTGCCGTCTGACTTTTACGAGGTCATACGGATGTATATTACCTCCGGCAACACGCAGCCGCTTGAGCTGCTGAGCCAGTTTCAGCTGCTGGAGCGCAAGCGCCGCACGGCCAACGCCACCTACGAGCCGCGCTACTACGCGATCACGGCGGGCGAGATCGAGGTGTTCCCCGTTCCCGATGGCACATATTCGACGGAGCTGTATTACTATGCCAAGATCGACGCGCTGTCCGACAGCAACACGTCAAACTGGCTGCTGGAATACTTCCCCGACGCGTATTTATATGGCGCTCTATCGCATTCTGCGCCGTATCTGAAAGACGATGCGCGTTTGCAAGTGTGGTCATCTTTGTATGCGAACGCGATTGGTGGTATAACCGCAGACAATGATAAAGCGAAATTTGGCGGTTCTGGTCGCCGCATGAAGATAAAGGCGTATTGAGATGAGCTTCACCAACACCTTCGAGACAACCGTCCTGACATGGGCGTTCACCACCAACAGCGCGACACGCCCGACAGAGTGGCACACCGCGCTTTACACCGTTGCGCCTGACGATACTGGCGGCGGCACAGAGGTATCCGGCGGGGGCTACGCGCGCCAAGCCACGGCGTTCACCGTGTCAGGTAACACGGCGACAAACAGCGCCGCCGAAGAGTGGCCCGTTGCCACGGCAGGATATGGCACCGTTGTTGCCGTTGGCATCTTTGACGCTGCCACGGGCGGCAATCTGCTGGCCTACGCCAACCTGACAGCCAGCAAGACGATTGACACCGGCGACGTGTTCCGCATTCCTGCGGGCGATCTTGACATCACGCTAGACTAATGACGTATCGCAGCGGCTACGGGCGAAGCACCTACGGCAGCGCGTATTACGGTTTCGACGGCGCTATCATTGGCGCCGCCTCCATTATTGCCGTCACGTCTGCCACCGCCGCTGCGTCTGTGCGCGTTCGCGGCGCGGCGTCGATCATCGAGACGGTTACGACCACCGCGTCTGCTGCTAATCGCGTTCGAGAGGGCAGCGCCACCATTGCCGTCGCCGCATCCGTTGCCGCGTCTGCCACGCGCGTCAGGGAGGCGTCTGCCACGATTGCGGCGTCTGCCAGCGTTACGGCTGCCGCTGAGCGCATACACCTTGGCTCCGCTTCCATATCCGCTGCTGCATCCGTTGTTGCGTCTGGTCTGAGGGTTCGTGATGGCGCTGCCGCGATTGCTGTGCAGGCGTTTACAACGGCAAGCGCCGTTGCGGTATATCAGGACAGCGCCACCGCGACATGCGTAGCAACTGTCAGCGCCACATGCAACCGCGTGCAGAGTGACAGCGCGACCATCGTGTGCGCGGCGTCTGTGGTCGCAAGTGGTCGCAAGAAGTGGGAGCCTGAGCCTGACACGCCTGAGACGTGGACGCCTGTTGCGGAAAACAGCAAAACGTGGCAAGATGCGGGCAGCACGCCAGAAAGCTGGGCGGCTGTTTCCCCCACATCGACGGATTGGACACCGGCATCAGCTTCAAGCGAAACTTGGGCCGATGCGGCATAGGAGATAGAACATGGCAGATACGACAACAACGGCATATGGCTTAACGAAGCCAGAGGTAGGCGCGTCAGAGGATACGTGGGGAACGAAGCTAAACACAGATCTGGATAGCCTCGACACGATCATCAACGCGATCGGCGGTAAAACCGCTGCCGGAACATTGTCGTATGCAGATAGCGCGAAGCTGGTGACAACGTCTGGCGGGGTGGATATTACCGGCGCGCTTACAGCAAGCACAAGTCTTAACATTGCCAGCAGCACTACGATTGATGGGATCTTAGACGAAGATAACATGGCGTCTAACAGCGCTACTAAGCTGGCTACGCAGCAGTCTATTAAGGCTTATGTGGATGCGCAAGTTGGTACGGTTGATACGCTTGCTGAGGTTCTTGGCAATGGCAACACGACTGGCTCTAATAACATTATTGTTACTGCTGGTCAGTCTATTACTGTGGATACTATTTCTGAAACGACTGCGGCTAATGGTGTGGTTATTGATGGCGTAACTCTAAAGGACGGTGGCGCTACAGTAACGGCTGATGTGTCCTTCGGCGACAACGACAAAGCCATCTTCGGCGCTGGGTCTGACCTACAGATTTACCATGATGGGGCGGATAGTTATGTTTTGGATGATGGGAATGGCGACTTAATTCTGCGTGCTTCCAACAATGTAAAAATACAGGGCTGGTCTGGTTCTGCATGGATTGACCAAATAGCAACTGCCGACAACGCCGATGTAGCTCTTTATTATTCAACAAACTTGCGCCTCGCCACCACCGCCAGCGGAATTGACGTGACGGGTACGGCAGTCACGGACGGTTTAACTGTAGCTGGCAACGTGTCAGTCGATGGCGGCACGATCAAGCTGGATGGGAATTATCCTACTGGTACAAGCAACGTGGCGTTGGGTAATGCTGCGTTGGATAGCAACGTGTCTGGCAATGACAACGTAGCTATTGGCAGTAGCGCATTAACTGCCCTTACAACAGGGAATAACAACCATGCGTTTGGTCAAGGTGCATTGCAATCAAATGTATCTGGCGGTGAAAACGTAGCCATTGGTCGCCTTGCGTTACAGGCAAATACTGCGTCAGCTAACACTGCTGTTGGTCACAATGCGGGGTACAACAACATCTCTGGGGCCAACAATACGGCCATTGGTTATGCCGCTCTAGTCTCCAACACCACTGCCAGCGCCAACACAGCGGTGGGTTATCAGGCTGGGTATAGTAATGCTACAGGTGCACCAATAACAGCTGTTGGTTACAGAGCAGCCTACTCTACTACTGGAAACAGTGTTGTTGCTATTGGGGCAAATGCTGCGCAGCTTAATACCTCAGGTACAGCATTGGTGTCTGTTGGCGATAGTGCGCTTTATGCAAATACGACAGGTTCGTACAATGTTGGCATTGGTGTATCTGCACTCACCTCCAACACCACCGCCACCAACAACACTGCGGTTGGGTATCAGGCTGGTTATAGTAATACTACTGGCACGGGTCTTGTTGGAACGGGTTTCCAAGCACTTTACAGCAACACCAGCGGCAACAACAACGTAGCCTATGGTGAAAGCGCAATGTATGCAAATACCACTGGGGCATTAAATTCTGCGACTGGTAGAAGCGCATTACAAAACAATACCACAGGTTCAAATAACGTGGCCTACGGTTTTTCCGCATTAAACCAAAACACCACCGCCAGCAACAACACAGCGGTTGGTTACGCTGCAATGTATGACAATACAACAGGTACTCATAACCTTGCATCTGGATATCTTGCCCTAGAAAATAATACGTCTGGTAACTATAACGTAGCTTTGGGGTCTTTTGCTTTAGATGGTAACACCACCGCCACCAACAACACTGCGGTTGGGTATCAGGCTGGATATAGTAATACTACAGGTATTCGTTTGTCTTTCTTTGGCAATCAAGCGGGATATAGTAATACTACAGGTAATTTCAACTCATTCCTAAGTGATAGCGCAGGATACGCCACAACAACTGGCTCTAACAATACAGCCGCTGGTTATTCTGCAATGACTAACAACACGACGGGCGCACAAAATACTGCTATTGGTAAAGATGCACTAGTCTCCAACACCACCGCAGACAACAATACTGCTGTTGGGTATCAAGCTGGGTATAGTAATACTACGGGGACGATTAACTTGTTTGTTGGTAATGCCGCAGGTTATAGTAATACTACTGGCGGTTCCAACTCGTTTGCTGGTAGCTACGCCACAGGCTACAACAACACAACAGGTTCCAACAATACTGCCTTAGGTCAAGAGGCATTAGCCTCCAACACCACTGCCAGCGCCAACACAGCGGTGGGTTATCAGGCTGGGTATAGTAATGCTACAGGCGCACCAATAACAGCTGTTGGTTACAGAGCAGCCTACTCTACTACTGGAAACAGTGTTGTTGCTATTGGGGCAAATGCTGCGCAGCTTAATACCTCAGGTACAGCATTGGTGTCTGTTGGCGATAGTG
>Ga0255773_10005725_pt1 | contig 10088 bp, 11 predicted proteins | sample 011ome_17_FD_179971 | JGI IMG/M metagenome (GOLD analysis project Ga0255773, IMG submission 179971) | Coastal salt marsh microbial communities from the Groves Creek Marsh, Skidaway Island, Georgia - 011502XT metaG (version 2) | ecosystem: Environmental > Aquatic > Marine > Intertidal zone >...
CCTATTTTATTTTATAAATGTCGGTTGAGAAATTAGGGATTTTATCTGGTTGATTACCAGCTAATATATCCTCTAAATTTTTTGTTATATAGTTTACAACTTGTCCGATTATACTGTCTTTTGTTAATGTGTCGGCTATCTCTTTCATCGGACACCCATATTGCATTAATAGAGAAGCCAACTTGCCAGAAGATCGTAATTCACGATCTAATGTACTTTCATTGGGTTTAATCTTTACCCATATCGCCAAAGGCGTAATTCCTGTTTCACTAAAATCATAATCTAATGAAGCTACTACTCGCATATTATCTATCGACATACGAATATTAACTGTCTGCATACGATCTGGTACTTTAATTCTTGCCATTACCATTTCTTAACCTTTCGATTTCTAATTGACAATAGTGAATAATCTTTTCCAAGTCTTGTATTCCATTCTTTTGTGGATATCGAACAATGTATTTTATAACTACACCTTGTAAGTAATTTAAATTGTTCTCTTGAATAAATTCATAAGGTTGTATCTTATGATCTTTATAATGTGTTCCACCGACTTGTTTCTTAAATGCACTCATTTGATGAACATTAATAGATTTATATTATTATATCAAACAATTTTACCTATCCAACGCCCTTTGTTATTTAATACCATTGGGAAAAGAATAGGTTTTGAATTTATAATAGCACCTGTACCTACAATAAATCTTTTTGAAAAATTACGAGCATAAGCAAACGCCAAACTTTTCTGATTGACAAGGCAAGATAACTGCATCGCCCATATTAAAGCATCTGGATTGCTAAAGTATTGTATAGAATAAGTGGAATGATAATGAAATTGAACTACTGATTTTCCGTATTGCATCGCAACTTTTAATACATTGGCTGACATTCCGTGAGTTAAAAAACATTCACTTCCATCTGATAATTTAATAACTAAATTATCTACCCATTCCCAACCCTTACCAACTTCTAAAAAATCATTATAATCTTTTAACAAGCCTTTGGGTATTCCGTGTTTTAAACCTCTACGATAAATTAAAGATGAATGATTGCTATGCAATAGCTTCATTGTAGGAAACATCTTTTCTAATTCTTTAATTTTTCTTTTAGCCTCATATAATTCGTGTCCAGCAGAATATAAATCTGGATCAGAGTCGTGCATCGATATTCCGTGGAAGTCAATTTCATCGCCGCCCCCTATGACGCAATCTGGATTTATATGTTTTTTTAATGCTGAAAGAAAGGCAAATGCGTCTGGGTGTTCATATGGTAGGTGCAGATCAGAGATCAAAAGCACCCTTGAAAATTTTTTGGTCAATCAATAACCCTCTATTAAATAACTAATAAATCTATAAATGATTTTACTGTCTCTGCAAATACTATCGTAAACATAAAACACAATATGCCGACTACTTTCCAAATAGACGCTATGTGCTTTTCGATCTTATCAATCGAATTTTGAATATGCGTCAGATGATTGTTTTCAATAGTCTCTATCCGAGCTTCAAGACGGATTAATGTTTCGCTATTCTTCTGACTTTGACTCGGCATCAACTTCTTCCCCTTTTAAGTTTTGTATTTCTCTTAAAAGAGATTGATTGTTAAGTTTTAGATTAGTAATCATTATTTCTTTTTCATTAATAATATTCACTAAATCCTGTACTGTTTGTTTCAGTTGATCTTCCATTTTTAGCTCCTAGCTTAATGAGTTAATATCAAAGTCTTTATCAACAGTATCTGCTACTGGTGGATTTTTGTGTACGTTATTTTTTTTATTAAACATATCATCCCAATGTGCTTCATCCATTAGACCAAGTATTTCAGATTTAGAATATCCACTAGGTGCTTTTGATGGTGTGTCTATCTTTTCAGATTTTCTAAATGTATGAGAAAAGTCACCATCAGTATATTTATACTCAACTGACCATTCTGTTACATTTCCATCAGCATTTACTTTAGGTTTAGCTGATACCCATTCTTTAGTTACTGTCATATTATTCTCCTTTTAGAGTGTTTATTTCTTGTTGTAGAGTTGTTATTTGAGCCGACAACTCTTGTACGGCTTTCACTAATGGCATTACAAAACATTCTTTAGATATTGCTTGAACACCATCTCTTTGAACATCCCATACTTTATAATGTTCTGCGTTTGCACTTACTTTATCAAGAGCTTGTTTAACTTCTTGAGCTATAAAACCACTGTGAATTTGATTAACATCTTTAGCTGTTTCTTTTGTTTTGTGGTCGTATAATTCGTCTGGTAAAGTGGTTGTATCTTTCCATTTATATTTAACAGTTCTTAATGCATTAATAAAATCTAAACCTAAATTATCAGATTCTATGTCCGTCTTTAATCTTTCATCAGAGCTTTGTGACCAACTTGAGCCACTTGTAAAATTGTTATAAAGTTTTGCACCAGCTTTTCCTATTGCTACTTCATTTGCTCCTGCGTCTATTTCAAAACCTATTGCAATTTGAAAATCACTTGTTGCACCAGCAACACTAGTTCCAGAACCTATGCAAATATTTCCACCACCTTCTGTAATGTTATATCCAGCCATATAGCCAACAGTGGTATTATCTGTACCTGTAGTAACTGCTTCACCAGAACGTCTACCAAAAGCAGCATTTTGTTCACCACTTGTTAAAGCATAACCAGCAGAAGAACCTACAGCAGTATTTTCACTTCCTGTTGAAAGTCCTGTGGCATTTTGATACCCCATCACTACATTATGGTCACCCGAAGTCAAAGCATCTAAAGATTGACGACCGATAGCAATATTGAATTCTCCACCATTAATTGCACCAGCCATTGAATCAGCACCAAATGCCATATTGTCATTTTCAGTATCTGCATTTATTAAAGCACCAGCACCTATTGCCATATTTCTTACACCACTTGATACAATTAACCCAGCTTGGTCTCCCACCGCAGTATTATATTCTCCAGTTGCGGCTGTTAATGCTTTCCAACCAATAGCTACATTACCAACTGTTCCACCAGACATTGCCTTTAATGCTTGATACCCTACAGCAGTATGTCTGCCACCAGTTGCTATTGCACTTCCAGCTTCGTAACCTATAGCAGTATTACCATCAGCAGACGTCAAAGCATCGAGTGCGTAGTTACCGATTGCTACATTGTATTCTCCGCCAGCTACTGAGCCACTAAGTGCAGCTTTACCAATAGCTAAGTTATTAGTTTCAGTATCAAAACTGTTACCAGCATTTTGACCAATTAAAATATTATCACCACCAGTGGTAACTGCTTCACCAGCACCTTGTCCAACAATAACAGTAGCACTAGCCTCTGTTAAATTTGCACCAGCATCTTCACCAATTAATACATTGGCAGCGGCAGAGGTCATATCAAAACCAGCAAGTTTACCAATAACAACATTGTTATTACCAGTCGAAACACCATCACCAACTGCATTTTGACCAAGTATTGTATTACCATCACCTGTTGTTAAATTTTGTCCAGCGTCTTTACCTACAACCACATTTGAACCACCTGTGGTTATGGCACTACCAGCTCGATAACCAATAGCTACATTACTATCAGCCGAAGTTAAAGCATCTAATGAATAGTTACCAATAGCTACGTTAAATTCTCCACCAGCTATTGATCCACCTAGTGCGTCTGTACCAATACCTAAGTTATGATTTTCAGTATCGTGTCCATCTCCAGCATTGTGTCCAATAAAGATTACATCACCTGAAGTTGTGAGTGATTTTCCAGCGTGTTCACCAATAAGAACAGACTCGTGAATTGTAGTTCCATAATAAGCTGCTTCTCTACCCATAAATACGTTGCTATGAGCAGAAGTCATTGCGTTGTTTCCACCAATACCAGTTCCAACATAAGTTCCAAAATTTCCTGTTATAGTACCACTACCACCAGTTGCTCTACCTACTAATATATTATCAGATGCAGTAGTTAATCCAGTTCCAGCTGCCTGACCTATGACAGTATTTCCATCACCTGTGGTAACAGCATCAAGTGCTGTTAGTCCGTAAGCGGTATTATTAGCCGCTGTATCATCTGTACCTGAAACATCGTGAGTATAAATAGAACCATTACTAGTATCACTAAAGAAAGGAATACCAGCAACACTAGTAGCTGTACCAGCCGCTCCAATACCACCATCTTTAATTAATAAACCATCAATAGTTACACCAGCGGCACTTGTTACTTCTGAAATAAGATCGGTTGTAATTGTTTGAAGATCACTTGTTGCACCAATAGTCAAAATAGATACCCAAGCGTCATTGTCCTTGTTTCTCATATACAGTTTGTTATCATCTGAATCAAACCACCATTGATTGGCATAAGTGGTGCTTGGTGCTGAATTACCAGCATTATTAGTTGCAACTGCACCTAATGCGTTGTTCAGATCTGTTCTTGTAGCTGGGAACGTCTGATTGGCTATGTTATAATCGTGTTGTGACATTATGTTCTCCTTATAATGTTATTTGTTTAATTTGTAAAGTTATATGGCTCTGCCTTGTCCGTTGGCAACGTAATCAAATGTTCTATCGACTGTTGATCCACCAGAATTAAAAAATTCAATAGTAAATCCTGTCGCTGATTTACTGGTTATTGTATAAAAATCACCCGTTGCTAAATTTTGTGCGGCAATCGTTAAACTAGGCTCAGCATAAAAAGCTGTGTTAAATGTAACTGCTTTTCCACTTGTTGATGTTGTACTTGCTATATTAGATCCTTTATCAGTTCGATCCATCATATATAATCTCACTTGTGCATTGTTTACCTTAGGTGATTGTGAACTTGAATTTGTTGTCAATAATAATTGAAACTTAGCATATCTAAATTCATAATTACCATCTTGAAATGGTGTAAATGCTGTGTAAGTTGAATTATCATCTGAAGTTGAGATAAATAACTTAGCATCCATATCGGGTGAAGCACCAGCACTATCAAACAAGCCTTGAGCAGAATCGAATAACGAGGCAAGCCCGTCAAAACTAGAAACTCGATCTAATTGATCTACGTTTAAATAAGATGATACTCGACCTTGATACTTAGCACCCAATGAAATTTGATTAGCAAAAGTGTATGTTCCTGTGCTTTCAAAGCCATCAACTTCATCAAAGAAACCAACTCTGTCGTCCCATAATCCGCTAACTGAATCAAAAAGCGTAACTTCATCACCAGCAAGAACTAAAGCATTATCTTCAACAACAACTTGAGATTTAGTTCCAGCCCAAGATGTTTCTTCAGTAATTGTAGTTGCAAGATTTTGACCAGCAAATTCAGTTACAGTTCCTATAACACTTCCAGCAGTTAAACTTTCGTGTCCTAATAAGTCAAATGCCTTGATAAAATAAACCCCAGCTTTAGCTGGTACTATGACTGAGTTAGCTGGTGGACTGACCTTATCAACTAAGACAATACTGTTAGGATAACTATCACTAGCATTTGGTGAATATCTAATATGATAATATGCTAAATCTAAATCCGCAGATGGATCCCATTTTAAAACTGCAATCTCGTCTTGAAAGTCTATTGATAAATTAGCAACATTAGCTGGTGGATCACTAAATCCAATAACATAATGATCTCTAGCAACGTAAGCTGACTTATAACCTAATGCGTTTATTGCTCTCGCTTTTACGTTATATGTAACACCGCTTTCAACAGGGATCTCTCTTACTAAGTTTGATGATATTCCAGCAGATTTATAAAATGAATCTGTACTTTTTTTATAAAGAACTTCATATTTATCTACGAAAAAATCTGGTGTCCCTTTAAGTCCAACAGTCATTATGACATTTAAGTTACCTTCTGTGACATTGACAGGCGTATCAGTTATAGAAGCCAATACTGGTGCATTAACAGTTCTAGGATCTGGCAAGAAAGTAACTGGAGCAGATGGTCTTTGTAATTTAGTATTATAAGTATAAGCGTCAGCAAGATACTGTAATCCTTTGATACCAACTGTTCCATTATTTTGTAAAGTGATCCCCATACAAATAAAGTTACTAGAACTAAAACCCATTCCTGTATGATTAACTTGAAATATATCTCCTATTGCTAATTCTTGAGCTTCAGATGTTGCTTGAAAAGCAATCTGTAAACCAGATCGTGATCTTTTTAACACTAACTCAGCAAAATCCTCAGCTTGATATGGATTAGTCGTGCAAGGCAACTGCATTTCAAAATGTAATTCTTCATCATTATCATTAGAAAGCATTGTTGCGTATTTATAACTAGCTCCAACATTTGTTTCATCTTTAGGTGGATAGATAACTTCATCTGGTTGGTAATTTTTTTCTTCATTATCAAATCGAGCTATAACTCTGTTATACTTTTTTTGTTTATCTTCACCAATAACATTAATCCCACCAATAATCATATCTTCAGTTATTGATAGAACACTTGATCCTGTTCCTTCAATTTTAAGCGTATATAAACCACCACTATATGTAAAGAAAGCCCTCATTGATGAAAGCAACTTTTTAACATTATCAATTATTTTAGTTTTGTTACCCAATGCAGTATGAGCTTCAAATAAATTCTGTGAACTTGCTCCTGTGTATGGTGTAACCGAAGTATTACAAACACCAGCGGCAGTCGTAAAAGCAGAAGTATCTATATCACTTGCAGATAAACCTTTACCATATCGAGTAGAAGTTAAATAATCATATAAGCATAAAGCTGGATTAGCAGAATAAGCATAAGTTGATCCTGTTAAATCAGTTAAAACTTGTTTACCTTTGATAACAAAATTAATCTTAGGTATTCCATTAAAAGCGTCAGAATCATATTTAAAACTGAACATAGCGTGACAAATACCTTTGCCTAAGTGTGAAGATGTCCAGCCTAAACTTGAAGTATTAAAATTAATTGAAGTATTAAAGCCATCATCTTGTCCGTCAAACCATATAAAATTAGTTAAAAAATTTGTTTCTTCTACAACTTCAGAAACACCGTCACCAAATTGTGACTCTATTAAATTTTCTTGTATTGCTGAATATACTGGGTGATCTGTTTCAATAGTCAAACCAGAAGTATTAGTCAATGCCGAACTAGGTGATCCAACATTTAAACTTGATATCGTTTGATTAGGGTTGCCATAAGTACCATCTGATCCTGTGTAAGTCGCATATAATTGATCGTCTATATATAATTCAGTAAACTTTGCAACTTGACCTTCACATATTGCAAGTACCATATATAAATATTGATTATCAGCAGAGGTCGCTAACCATACTATGTTACCACCTACTCTGCGAGTACCATATATAACAGGAAGTGCATCGTTACTGTTTCGTTTATTAACCAACAATCCATCACCTTGAAGCATAGCCTCAAAGTCTGGCATTTCTGGCATATCTGGGATCATCCAACCAAATAAGAAGTCACCAATTTCACCTAATATATCTCCAATACCATCAAATACATCATCAACTATATCTTTAATATCGTCAACTATACCGCCCATTTATACTCCTATTCCATACTGGCTACCGAGTTTTCTAAATCCTAATCTTTCAAATAACATATCTTTTCTTTCCATATCTTTAGCGTCACTTGTAGCCAATATTAATGGCACTAAATTCTTCTCAGCTATATTGTTAAATTGTTTAATAAGTTTACTTGCGTTATCAAATGTGCGGTGTTCTTCTTTTACAAAGAAAAAAGTATTAATTAACATTTTACTTTCCGACCACCACCATCTTGTAATACTGCCACCAATAGTACCAATAATCTTTTTATCGTGTATCAATAATAAAACTAATCCTTGATCTATTAATCCTTTTAAATATCTAGCACCTAATTGTTTGTTGTAAGGCGGATAGATTGTATTAGCTTCATCTGGCATAAGAATTAATAAATTAATTAATTCTGGTATATGGTTTTGGTTTGCTTTAATTACAGAATAATCACTGTTTGTCATTCACTTTACCCCATTCGATATCTACCATCATTGAATCAGAAAATTCAAAAAACCGATCACCAGCAAATATTTGTTGTTGTGAACTGTCGTTTGTTCTTCTACCTTTTTTCATTTCAAAGTTTGCCCAATGATTGGCAACATTAATAGATATTCGACTTGAGGTTGTCGTTTCGTTTATGTTATATCCAGAGATATAACCCAAGAATATTGTATAAGGATTATCAACTAGAGATCCTGTATCAGTTAAATATGCTCTAATAATTTTAACTGGTCTATGTATGTGTTCGTTATTTAATAACAAACTGATAAAAGTTTGACTTGCACCTTCTAATACAAATTGAACATTACTCGTTGCAATTTGACTTGATTCAGTAATTGTGGGTATCTGTAAAATATCAGCACCAGCAGTATATGTATTGCTATCGTAAGTAATATCATAATACGCTGTCGTTCTATAATAGATTGTACTACCAATAGTAAACTGAATTAAATGTATTTGATCTAAATGATCTGTTGCTAATTCTGTTTTAAGGGTAGAGTGTAAACCTCTTGCCATTATATAACCTCAATAAAGTCTAATTCGTATCTAAAAAAAGCGTCTTGTCCTATTTGAAACTCTTGAACATCATTTTTTAATGCAACTGTAAATGGAACACTATCATAAGTAACTGCTTCATTATCAGCCAATGCAGTTGTTAATGGTGGCTCTATTGTTACTGTTGCCGAATTACTTGATGAAGTCACATCAGATACAACCATATAAACTTTATCGTGTGAAGCAAACTTAATAAAATCACCAGCTTTAAATCGACCAGCACCATCACCAGCAAATGCGTCCATAGCAATAGTTGTATCTCCAACAGCGTGTACTCCATTCACTAATACTGATCCTGTTTCAGTTCCTAATGCGTCATCTATAATTGGTGGTGTATATGTAAATGACTCTTTACGCCCTCTTTGTGAATTGATAAAAGCAAATATTGGAGCAAAGTTTGTTCTAGTCATAATAGGAAATGATACTGTCATTTCCCATCTTTGGTTTTGTAATTGTCTAGCCTGTCTGCGACCACTAATAGATGTAGATACAATCGTTGTTTGATTGTTTCTAATATTAATAGCGTTAGCAATCGGTGTTGTTGGAAATGCACCACTCATACTAGAGCCGCCTGTCCTTTATTATTCAAAGCAGTATTAATCATATTTACTATTTGTCCTCGTCTTGTATCTAGTAAAGCACCAAATGATTGTGCGTCAACTGTTGTTATATTAAAGTTTACAACATTACCACCACTCGGTAATTGATGATTAGGTGTAACTGTTCCAGCAGTAGCTGGTGTAAATAATTCTGGCCCTTTTTCTCCAACTAAGAATGGAGATCCAGCTTGTCTAGCTCCACCAAATTGTGCTGGTGGTTGTTGGGAAGCTATTGTTGCAACTTGTATCGCACCCATAGCACCTATTGCTATTGCCGCTGGGATTGCAAACATTCCACCTTGAGATAATGCTTTAGTGACACCAGCCGCAGTATTCATTATAGCCTCACCAATCATCAATGCTTGGTTTAATCTAAACATTTCTTTGTTAATTTTAGCACCTTCTTGAAGTGCGGATCTACCCATTTGACCTAATTGTTTGTCGGTCAATTTTTTCATATTGATCTTGCCAAACTCACCCTTTTTAAAGGCTTCTAAGTTTTTATTTGCCGCTTCTTCTGCTGTTTGAACTTCTGTTGCGTGTGCTTCTCTTGATGCTTGTTTTTGTGCATCAAATCCGTTCATTACTTTAATTTGTGCATCATTTAGTAAACCTAAAGATTCAATCATTTCTAAATATCTTTGATTTAAGCCAAACAATATGCCATCTTGTGATTTTAATTGTTCATCAAATGCTGACATAGCCGAAGTCATCTCGTTAGTTTTTTCAGCTAAAGCTTCTTGAGATTGCATAGCTTCAGCAATAGAAGCCTTTTGATTTTGTAATTGTCTGTCAAATTCTCTTAAAGCATCATTATATCCGTGTTGTTTTAATGTATTTTCTTCAGTCTTTTCACCTAAAAATCCAAGTGCTTCAGTTAATTTTTGAACACCAATTACTAAAACAGTTGCCGCAATAAAAAGTAAATTTTTCTTCATTGATGCATTAAGTTGTAATACTCGACCATTA
>Ga0255773_10005738_pt1 | contig 10073 bp, 9 predicted proteins | sample 011ome_17_FD_179971 | JGI IMG/M metagenome (GOLD analysis project Ga0255773, IMG submission 179971) | Coastal salt marsh microbial communities from the Groves Creek Marsh, Skidaway Island, Georgia - 011502XT metaG (version 2) | ecosystem: Environmental > Aquatic > Marine > Intertidal zone > Salt...
CAAGCAAGAGAGTCGCCAAAAAAGCTGCCACCAAAACGAGAGCCGTCATCACACGTTGCCGGAGCATCGAGGAGACCTCAGGCATCGATCAGTAACCAGTCACCAGCGGCCGGACACCAAAACGACGCTCTCGCACCGCATAATCGGCGAGTGCCAAATCCAGCACCGAAGCGTCAAAATCAGGCCAAAGCACCTCGGTGAACCAGAATTCGGCGTAGGCAAACTGCCAAAGCAGAAAGTTGGAGACGCGCGTCTCGCCCGCCGTCCTAATGCACAAATCGGGATCCGGCAGGGTTGCTGTAGACAAACGCGATGAAATCAAGGCGTCATCAATGTCTTCTAAGCCCAAAGCACCCGCTTGAATATCGCGGGCAATCGATCTCGCCACCTGGGTCATATCCCAGCGACCGCCATAATCGAGCGCCAAGGTCAGCGTTGCGCGCTCTCCCGATGCGGTGGCTGCCTCAGCATCTGCAATCAGGCGCTGTAGCCTGGGACTGAACCGGTCACGGCGTCCAATGACCCGAAGCTGAACCCCGTCGGACTGTAACTTGGCAACCTCATTGCGGAGATAGCGGGACAAAAGCGCCAGTAGCGCGCGCACCTCGGCTCTCGGCCTTCCCCAATTTTCACTGGAGAAGGCGAACAATGTCAGATATCGGATGCCCCGCGCTTCACAGGCCTCGACAATGTCTCGAACGACTTCTGCGCCAGCACGATGTCCGGCAACCCCCGGAAATCCCTCCCGGCGCGCCCAGCGGTTGTTGCCATCCATAATGATGGCGAGATGCCGGGGAACCGTTCGGAGCTGGATGTCTGAGGCTTTCACTAGGGTTCCTGCGACGCCTTATATCGCCATCAGATCGGTTTCTTTGTCCGCCAATGCCGACTCGACCCTGGCAACATAGCTGTCCGTCAGTTTCTGCACAGCCTCCTGAGCACGTCGCTCCTCGTCCTCAGAAATCTCTTTTTCTTTCAACAAATCTTTGAGCATACCGAGCGCGTCCCGGCGCGCATTGCGAACGGATACTCTGGCCGACTCGGCCTCAGCACGCGCCTGCTTGATGTAACCCTTACGCGTTTCTTCGGTAAGCACAGGCATGGGGATGCGAATGACCTCTCCAGCGGTCGCGGGATTCAATCCTAGATCGGATTTCATAATGGCGCGCTCGATGTCAGGGGTAATAGACTTGTCAAACGCGATAACGCTCAGCGTGCGCGCGTCCTCGATGTTTACGTTCGCCAATTGATTGAGGGGAGTCTCGGCGCCGTAATATTCCAGTCGAATGCTGTCGAGTAAGCTTGGATGCGCGCGTCCAGTGCGTATCTTGTTGAAGTTGTGCGCGAGGGCTTCAAGCGATTTCCCCATGCGCTCTTCCGTTTCCTGTTTGATGTCTTCAATCATCGCTTATGTCTCTTCTTCGAGCCCCCTCAGAACCGGTCACGCCTGAATCAAAGTGCCTTCGTCTCCACCGCGCACAATACTTAGCAGAGCGCCACGTTGCGCCATATTAAAGACCCTGACGGGCATGTCATGATCTCGCACCAGACAAATCGCCGTCAGGTCCATTACGCCCAATTTTTTGTCCAATACTTCGTCGTAAGTCAGGACATCGTACTTTACGGCATCGGGATTTTTTACAGGGTCGGCACTATAGACACCGTCCACCTTCGTTGCCTTCAGCACAATATCTGCTTTGACTTCGATGCCGCGGAGGCAGGCCGAGGAATCGGTTGTGAAAAAGGGGTTACCGGTGCCCGCCGCAAAAATAACGACGTCGCCATTGGAAAGAGCGCGGATGGCCTTTCTACGATCGTAGTGCTCTACAACACCGCTCATCGGGATAGACGACATCGCCTGGGTCGCGATGTTCGAGCGCTCCAATGCGTCGCGCAGCGCCAACGCATTCATGACTGTCGCCAGCATACCCATGTGGTCTCCAGTCACCCGGTCGAGGCCCGCCGCATTCAACGCGGCACCCCGAAACAGATTGCCGCCGCCGACGACCAGCCCAACCTGAACTCCGATACCCACGAGTTGGCCAATTTCAAGCGCTAAGTGGTCAAGGATACGAGGATCAATGCCGAAAGCCTCTTGGCCGGTCAATGCCTCACCGCTCAATTTCAGCAGAATCCGTTTGTATACTTTATCCGCGGCCATTGTGTGGGTCCCCTTGAGATCCTCTCCCGTCGATATGCTACCCACCCGCGACCGTCATATCACAAAGAAAGCTTGGTGATACTTAACATCGTGGTCGGTGGCAGCGAGGGTATGTCATCCGTTGCCAAGCTGCGCGGCAACCTCCGCCGCAAAATCGACTTTCTCAACCTCGATGCCTTCACCGACTTCAAAACGGGTGAAGCTCACGACTTCGGCGCCCGCGGCAGAAACCAACTTACCCACCGTCTGATCGGGGTCTTTAACGAACGCCTGCTCAGTCAGACTGTTCTCTGCAAGAAACTTGCGCACGCGCCCGTCAACCATCTTTTCCACGATCTCAGCCGGCTTGCCGGAGTCAGCGGCCTGGGCGACATAAATCTCGCGTTCTTTAGCGACCACTTCCTCGGGCATATTTGCGGGAGAGACGACCTGTGGATTGACAGCCGCCACATGCATTGCGACATCGCGCGCCAGCTCCTCTGACCCCCCTTTGAGCGACACCAGAACGGCAATACGATTATTGCCGTGCACGTAGCCACCGATCACGCCACCCTCAACGGCATGCGCAACCACCCGTCTGACACTGATGTTTTCGCCGATTTTCTGCACCAGCGCCTGCCGCGCGTCCTCGATGTCGTCAGCCGCCAGAGTCTCAACGTCGGTAATTCGCTGCGAGAAAGCTTTATCCACCACAGCGCCGACAAACCCGAGAAAATTCTCGTCGCGGGCCACAAAGTCGGTCTCACTGTTGACTTCGACCATGGTCGCAAACGCACCATCTTCAGCCGTCTTGATCGCCACAACGCCGTCAGCGGCGGTCCTGCCGGCCTTTTTGGCAGCCTTCATTCCGCTTGACTTGCGAAGCGCCTCGATCGCTGCGTCGACGTCGCCATTTGCTTCCGCAAACGCCTTTTTGCACTCCAGAAGGCCGAGCCCCGTCCGTTCGCGCAGTTCCTTTACCAATGCAGCAGACATGATTTCACCTCGTTAATCGCCCCTAGGGGACAGATAATGCGTTGAATCGAGGGTCAATTGACCCTCGAAATGATTGCTTGCTGACCGCGCTAGCGGATCAGGATGCCGGCGCTGCGGGCGCCTCGTCAGCAGGGGCCTCTGCGCTCTGCTCTGGAGCCGACGCTTCTACAGATTCACTCGCCGCCTCTGCGACGTCTGCCACTTCAGCCGCTGGCTCGGGCTCTGTCACCTCGGCAAATTCGCTGGGGGCAACCATCTCACCCGCCTGGGTTTTACCCGCGATTACGGCATCAGCCACCGCGGCGACATAGAGCTTGATTGCGCGAATTGCATCATCGTTGCCCGGAATCACGTAATCCACGCCATCAGGGTCGCTGTTGGTGTCGACGATTCCGATCACCGGGATGCCCAATTTGTTGGCTTCAGTCACCGCAATGCGCTCGTGGTCCACATCGACAACGAAAAGGACATCAGGTAATCCGGACATTTCCTTGATACCACCAATCGAGCGCTCCAGCTTTTCCTTCATGCGCGAGCGCATCAGCGCTTCTTTCTTGGTGAGCTTGGCAAAGGTGCCGTCACGCTCCTGCTCCTCGAGCTCGCGCAGGCGCTTGACCGAGGATCGGATGGTTTTATAGTTGGTCAACATGCCGCCCAGCCAACGATGACTGACAAAAGGCATGCCACAGCGACGGGCTTGCTCTTCAATAATCTTACCCGCAGCGCGCTTGGTTCCTACGAACATGACCTTATTCTTGTTTTCCGCCAGGCGCTTGACCGTGTTCAGGGCATCGTTAAATGCCGGCACGGTGTGCTCTAGGTTAATGATGTGGATTTTGTTGCGTGCCCCAAAAATGTACTGATCCATCTTGGGGTTCCAGAAACGGGTCTGGTGTCCAAAGTGCGCACCTGCCTGCAGCAAGTCACGCATACTTACCTGCGTCATAATCAAACTCTCTGTTTGGGTTAACCTTCCGTCCCTTTTCGCGACTCCAACCGGAACCCGGCACCCGGGATCGCGCTAGCAAAGGGGCGTGCTATTTGCCCTGTGACAGGCTCTGTGCTGATACGTAACTCCAGCGGCGCGCTTTATACCACAGCAGCCTTTCCGGGGAAAGCGCCCCACAAATGCGCATCAGAGTCGGTTACACTTCGCCCGACGAAGCAGACGTCCAAACTGAATAGCGCCCCGATGAAGCCCGTGAAGCCCAAAACCGAATCTGAGCTCGATGGCATGCGCCTAGCGGGCCAACTGGCGGCAGAAGTGCTGGAAATGATCGCCCCGCAGGTGACCGTTGGTATGACCACCGGTGAGATAGATCGCATTTGTCATGACTATATCGTCAACGTGCAACACGCCATTCCTGCGCCGCTCAATTACAAGGGATTTCCCAAGTCGATATGCACTTCAGTTAACGAGGTAATCTGTCACGGTATTCCATCCGACAGCAAAAAGCTTCGCAGCGGCGATATTATCAACATCGATGTCACTGTGATTAAGGATGGATGGCATGGTGATACCAGCATCATGTTGGGGGTGGGGGACGTTGCACCCCACGCCGAAAGGTTGGTGCGGGTGACGCAGGAGTGCCTTTATCAGGCATTGGCGCTGGTCAAACCCGGCGCAACGCTGGGTGATCTAGGCGCGGTAATTCAGCAACACGCCGAAGCCAATTACTATTCGGTGGTACGAGAATACTGTGGCCACGGTATTGGGCAGGTTTTCCATGAAGAGCCTCAGGTACTGCATTACGGACGAGCAGGCACCGGGTTGCGTCTAGAGCCGGGTATGACCTTTACGGTTGAGCCCATGATCAATGCGGGTAAACGCTACACCAAACTGAACGCACGAGACGGGTGGACTGTGACAACCCGCGACGGCCGGCTGTCGGCACAGTGGGAACACACCATTGGTGTAACTGAATCGGGATGCGAAATATTCACGCGGAGGCGCGATGAAACCCTCCCCTTTTAAACAACCATCCGCCGTCGACATTCCGCGTCTAACACACTTTATCAACGAAAAAACGACCAGCGCACAAGCCACGCGCGCCTTCCTCAGCAGTGCAAAAGAAACTCTGGCTGAGGCATTCCAACCAAGCCAGTCGGTAACGCCTCTATTGCAAGAAGCCAGCCGAGTGGTAGACGCCGTACTGGTACATTTGTGGACGGAGCATGTGGGAGAACTGTCTGACATCGCCCTAATTGCGGTCGGCGGATATGGCAGAGGAGAGCTCTTCCCGCAATCAGATATCGATATCTTGATCCTGTCGCGAGAGGCATTGCCAAACGACGCAATACATTGTGTTGAGGGGTTCATCGCCAGCCTGTGGGACACCGGATTACAAATTGGGCACAGCGTCAGAACGCTTGAAGAATGTGAGGCGCTGGCTCGGGAAGACCTTACCGTAGTGACCACAATGATGGAGTCCCGGCATTTGTTGGGTGACGCCACCCTCGAGCCCAAGCTAAAGGCGATCACCGACACTGATCACATGTGGCGGCCAGAAGAATTCATTCGCGGCAAGCTACGCGAGCAGGAGAGCCGGCACGATAAGTACAGCAATACTGAATATGCGCTGGAACCCAATATCAAGAGCTCGCCTGGCGGATTACGAGACTTACAGGTCATCGAATGGATCACCTTGCGATGCTTCAAGCAAAGCCTTACCAGTGCCGAGGGACCCGATTTTCTGAGTCATATCGAACTGGATCAGCTGAATCAGGGTAAAGAGTTTCTCAGTCGCGTGCGGTTTGCGTTACACAGCATGACCGGCCGAGCCGAGGACCGATTGTTATTCGATCATCAGAAACAGCTGGCAGCCATGTGGCAAATGATTGACGGCGACAAGTTGGCGGTAGAGCAGTTCATGCAGGTCTATTACCGCTGGATGAAAACACTGAGCCAGTTAAACGAACTACTGATCGAGGTCTTTGAACATCGGGTCTCTGAGGTATCAGATCAACCTGATTCAGACTTGCGTTTGATAGATGACGATTTTGAGGTGGCGCAGGGGCGGATCCGCGCTCGAAATGACGCAGTTTTCGCCAAGGATCCGAGTAATTTGCTGCGCATTTTCGTGCTGATTGGCAATGATCCGTTGGTCGATCGGATAGAGCCCAACACCCAACGCCTCATTCGCCGAGATGCGCATTTAATTGACGAACCATTTCGTGCCAACGAGGTCAATCGCGACCTATTCATGCAAATTTTGGGCGTACCACATAACATGACCAAACAGTTGCGCAGAATGTCGCGTCATGGGGTGATGGGACGCTACCTTCCTGCGTTCGGCGCGATCATTGGTCAGATGCAATTCGACCTGTTCCACGCCTACACCGTAGACGCCCATACGATGGAAGTTATAGCCAACACCCGCAGGTTCATGCGTGCTGACTATACCGACCGCTTTCCGGTATCCACCCGAATTGCCCGCAGACTCAGGGATCCGAAACTCCTTTATATTGCAGCGCTGTTCCACGACATTGGCAAAGGACGCGGTGGAGATCATTCGGAGTTGGGCGCGGTCGATGCCGAGACCTTTTGCCATGAACATAAATTGGCGGCGTCCGATACAGAATTGATTATCTGGCTGGTGAAAAATCATCTGCTAATGAGCCATATCGCCCAGCGACGGGACATCTCGGACCCTGAGGAAATCCAGCGATTCGCGGAGATCGTGGGCACACAAGAACGCCTTGATTATCTGTATACCCTCACCGTTGCCGACATTGCGGGCACCAACCCTGAACTGTGGAATGCATGGCGGTCATCGCTGATGCGCCAGCTTTACACCGAGACCCGTCGGGCGTTGAGTCGCGGTCTGCAGAACCCCATCGCCCGAGAAGAGGTCATCCGGGCAACCAAACGCGCCGCCGCTGAGGCACTGGAATATCGCGGATTTCTCGAAGATGAATTGGCCGATCTCTGGAGTTCGCGGGGCGACGATTACTTCGTCAGAGAACGCGCCGAGGATATCGCCTGGCATACCGAAGCCATTGCGGATCACGATCTGGCAGATGGTGCCCTTGTTCTTGTGCGGCAAGCCGGAGAATCACCCATCGGTAATGCCACGCAAATCTTCGTCCACGCCCGAGACGAGGCGAATACTTTCGCCAAAATTTGCGCCGCGCTAGACACACTCGACCTCAGTGTCCACGACGCCCGCATTTACAGTGACGATGATGGCAGCACGCTCGATACTTTTTACGTGCTGCAAAGCGATGGCAGCTCTCTCGACCCGCACCCTGATACGTTCCGGGAGATTCGCCAAGCAATCCAACATAACTTGCTACAACCCGCAGCGAAAACCGTGACCCGACACATGCCGCGAACGGTGAGAGCCTTCACTATTCCGACGCAAATTCACTTCTCCAAGGATGAGTTAAGCGGCCTCACTACTTTGGAAATCAGTACCGCGGACCGCCCGGGACTGCTGGCGCGGATTGGTTCCGTGCTGTCACGCCATGGTGTCACCGTGCAGGGCGCCAAAATCCAGACCTTAGGCGAACGGGTTGAAGATATCTTTTTTCTCTCCGATGACAGCGGTCGCTCCCTCGAGGATCAATCACTGATCTCGCGACTCGAGGGCGAGCTGCTCGAAGAGATGACGTCGGGACAGCAGCGCGAAGCCGTGGTGGAGATCGCTGTTTGAATATCGGGTTGACGGCGCTGCAGCCCTACCCTTTTGAGCGGCTCAACGCCCTGTTACGAGGGTCACCGCCCGCTGATATCAAGACTATTCCACTGACTATCGGAGAGCCGCAGCACCCGCCACCCCTCAGAGTGACAGACCTCTTAGCCGAGCACGCAGCGCTGGTGGGCAAGTATCCGACGACCGCTGGCCGCGCTTCCTTACGCACAACGATTGCTCGTTGGCTTGAGCAGCGATTCTCTTTGATCACGGTCGATGCGGATCAGCAGGTGCTTCCCCTCAATGGCACACGCGAGGGGTTATTCGCGCTCGCGCAGACGGTGGTTACCCAGGGCCAGCCGGGTGCCGTGATCTCGCCAAACCCCTTCTATCAGATCTACGAGGGCGCCGCGTTGCTGGCCGGCTCGACCCCTCTCTTCGTTAACTGTGTCGATCGCCACGGGTTTACACCCGATTTTTCCCAGATCACCCCAGACCAGTGGCAGGCATGCCAGATACTGTATATCTGCACGCCGGGCAACCCGGCGGGCGCCGTGCTATCCACTTCGCAGCTGCAGCACTTGATCACGCTCGCACAGGAACACGATTTTGTTATCGCCAGCGACGAGTGCTATAGCGAGATCTACCCGAACGAGGACGACCCACCGCCCGGTTTACTGGGGGCCGCCGCCGCGATGGGTGTCGCGGACTATCGCAATTGCCTCTGCTTCCACAGTCTCTCCAAACGATCAAACCTTCCCGGTCTGCGCTCGGGATTTGTCGCCGGAGACAGTCGCTGGATCGAGCGGTTCCGCCGCTACAGAACTTATCATGGATGTGCCATGCCAACTCATCATCAAGTCGCCAGTGAGTGGGCGTGGTCCGACGAACTCCATGTGGTAGAAAATCGCGCCCGATATCGAGACAAGTTCAACGCAGTGCTACCTATCATCTCGAAGGTTATGACAACGCCAGTTCCCGATGCTGGATTTTACTTATGGCCCGAGACGCCTATCGACGACGAAGCGTTTGCCAGTGAGCTGTGGCATCGCACCGGAGTGAGTGTGCTACCAGGGAGGTACCTGGCTAGAGATACCCCAGAGGGTAATCCGGGCGCCATGCGCATAAGAATTGCGCTGGTTGCCGAACGTGAGCTCTGCGTCGAGGCGGTTGAGCGGATGGCAAACAACCTGCAGCAAGGCTGGTGAGATGGCGTCGGGAAACTTGAACAAAGCCGAGCGCATCGCCTACATCGACGATCGACTGCAAACGTTGTACCCCGAGACGCCGGTTCCCCTTGATCACCGCGACGCCTATACCCTGTTAATCGCCGTGCTACTGAGCGCGCAATGTACCGATGAGAGAGTCAACCAGGTTACTCCCGCACTGTTTGCGCGCGCCGCCACGCCGCAGGACATGGTCGCACTCTCGGTGGAAGACATTCGCAGCATCATCCGACCTTGTGGATTATCGCCACAAAAGTCCCAGGCCATCCATCGGCTCAGTGCGATACTACTCGAGCAACATGATGGCGAGGTCCCTGCCGATATGGCCGCGCTGGAGGCGCTACCAGGCGTGGGCCATAAAACGGCGAGTGTTGTGATGGCCCAGGCGTTTGGCCTGCCGACTTTCCCAGTAGACACGCACATTCATCGACTCGCACAACGTTGGGGACTGACACGCGGCCGCAGCGTTATTGAAACCGAGAAGGATCTAAAGCGCGCCTTCGACGAGTCGCGCTGGAATGCGCTACACCTGCAGATCATTTTTTATGGTCGCGAGCACTGCACCGCCAGAGGGTGCGATGGGAGGGTGTGCGAGATCTGTCGTACCTGTTATCCGGCGCGTAAACAGCCAAAGCGTTGCCATAAGGCGTAACGCCAAGCCAACCACGGAGACGAGAGAATTCTGCTACCCTGTTGCGCGCCGAAGCGACAGTGCCACTCGCAGCGCACCGCCTCATATTAGCCATCACAACTTCATACCAAGCCCTATGACACAACCCATCCTTTACGGCATCCCCAACTGTGACTCGGTGCGTAAGGCCCGGGCGTGGTTGGAAACTCAGCAGATCGATTACCAGTTCGTGGACTTCAAAAACACCCCGCCGAGCATGGCAACGATCAATAGTTGGCTCGCTTGTGTGGGTGTGGCGCAATTGGTTAACCGTCGGAGCGCCACCTATCGTCAACTGGAGGAGGCCGATAAAAAAGTGCTGGATGAAGGTGATACCGCCTCTGTGCTGGCAAATCGTCCGACCCTCATCAAGCGACCCGTGCTCGACTGGAAAGGTCAGATCTCGG
>Ga0255773_10005765_pt1 | contig 10038 bp, 14 predicted proteins | sample 011ome_17_FD_179971 | JGI IMG/M metagenome (GOLD analysis project Ga0255773, IMG submission 179971) | Coastal salt marsh microbial communities from the Groves Creek Marsh, Skidaway Island, Georgia - 011502XT metaG (version 2) | ecosystem: Environmental > Aquatic > Marine > Intertidal zone >...
TCTAGCGAAACTACTATTAGATAAAGGATATAAGGTATACGGCGCTCAGAGGCGTAATACAGGCCTAAAACACTGGCGTTTAGATGAATTAGGTATTACAGATCAAATAGAATTTTTAGACTTTGATTTAGGAGAACCCTATAACATAGAAAAGACTATGGACAAAGTACAACCAGATGAATTTTATAATCTGGCAGCACAATCATTTGTAGGTTTATCATTTGAACAACCACAAGTAACTACCATAGCAAATTCTTTAGGTGTGTTAAATATATTAGAAGTCATTAGAAACAAATATCCAAAGACAAAATTTTATCAAGCCTCAACAAGTGAAATGTTTGGTAAAGTACAAGAAACTCCACAAACAGAAACAACAAGATTTTATCCTAGAAGTCCATATGGTGTAGCAAAATGCTATTCTCATTACATGACTGTAAATTATAGAGAAAGTTATAATCTATTTGCTTGTAGTGGTATTTTATTTAACCACGAAAGCCCTATGAGAGGTGAAGAATTTGTAACTAGAAAAATTACAAAAGGTTTAGTAGAATATACAAAGACAGGTAAAGTGTTAGAACTTGGTAATATAGAAGCATTTAGAGATTGGGGACACGCTGAAGATTATGTTGAAGCAATGTGGCTAATGTTACAACAAGATGAACCAGATGATTATGTAATCTCAACAGGTAGAACTGTGTCTATAAAAGATTTCATAACATTATGTTTAGATGAATTAAATATCAAATATGAATTTAAAGGACACGAAGTAATAGATGAAAATGGTAATTATATTATAAAAACTAATCCCAAATTTTTTAGACCTGCAGATGTAGATTTACTTGTTGGTGATAACACAAAAGCTAGACATAAATTAATGTGGAGACCTAAACATACTTTAGAAACCATGGTTAGAGATATGATAAAACAAGATTTGAAAAGATGGAAAAACTAATCTGGACAGACGAAGATAAGTTTTTTATCACAACTTTTAATAAAAGATTGTATGATGATTATGCTCATCAGTTTATTCAAACATATATTGATACAAAACAAACGATTAAAGTTATTTGTTATGTAGAAGATGACACTAAATTTACAGATCACCCTAACTTTACTTTTGTAAACATATTTAAAGAAGAACCAGAGTTAAGACATTTTGTTACAAGACATAAAGACAAAACTTGGAATGATGACAGTGACTTTTTACAAAACGCTGTACGATTTAGTTATAAAGTATTCGCACAATATCACGCAAGTAAACTAAACAAAAAGTTTATGTGGTTAGACGCAGATAATATATTCATCAAACAAATACCAGATAATTTTATGGATACATTTATTCCAGGTAACACATTTATAACTTTTTATGGTAGAAGTCATTACACAGAATGTGGAGTTATAGGTTTTAATAGTACATTAGATATTAGTAAAACGTTTTTTGAAACTTATATAAATCATTATATCAAAGACACGATTTGGAATATGGAAAACAAAACTGATTGTCATGCATTTGATAGAACAAGAAGTATAGTAAAAGTAAAAGAAAGAAACAAAGGCGATGGACAAGGTGGACACGTGATTGCTAGAGATAAAGAGATAAATCCTTACGTAGATCATAAAAAGGGTAAAAGAAAATATAAGGACAATAGTCCAGAATGGGTAAAACAAAATGAAAGCAGGTAAGATATGGGGTCAAACAGAATTGATCCACGCAAATGGCGTATTAGAGTTTCATAGAATAGAATTTAAAAAAGATGTTGCTTGTTCTAAACATCAACACAAACATAAATGGAATGGTTTCTTCGTAGAGTCAGGAAAAATGTTAGTTAAAGTATGGCAAAAGGATTATGATTTAGTTGACGAAACAATACTAAACGCAGGCGATTTTACAAGAGTTAAACCAGGTGTCTTTCATCAATTTATAGGATTAGAAGACGGTGTTGCATTTGAATTGTATTGGGCAGAGTTTGACCATAATGATATTGTAAGAGAATCCGTAGGGCAGAAAGTCAATCAATGACATCATACTATTTTTGGGTAACGTTAGAAAACAAAGCACCTATGAAAGTAGAAGAAAAGGGTAGAACACTATCGGAAGCAAAACAAATTGTAGAAAGTAGATTCCCTAATGCAAAAGTTATGTTAGCAGGAAAGGGAAACATTTATGATTAATATATTCGTAGGTTATGATAGTAAAGAACAGATAGCGTATCACGTATTATCACAAAGTATATTAAGACACGCTACTAGACCTGTATCTATAACACCATTATATCTACCAAATATTAAATATGAATTTAGTAGAGAAAGAAGTAAAATAGAATCAACAGAGTTTTCATTTAGTAGATTTATTGTACCACATTTGATGAACTACAAAGGTTGGGCTTTGTTTATGGATTGTGATATGTTAATGAAAGCTGATATATCAGAACTATGGGCGTTAAGAGATGACCGTTATGCTGTACAAGTTTGTAAACACGATTATATACCTAAAGAGAAAACAAAGTTTTTAGGACAAGTACAAACAGTGTATCCAAAAAAGAATTGGTCTAGTTTTATGTTAATGAATTGTAGAAAGTGTACAGAGTTAACACCTGATTATGTAAATACAACAACAGGTTCTCAACTACATCAATTCAAATGGTTAGATGATGAAGAACTTATAGGTGACTTACCATTAGAATGGAATTGGTTAGTAGGTGAATATGACTATAAAGAAGATGTAAAAAATGTACATTATACAAAAGGTGGACCATATTTTAAAGATTATATGGATTGCGATTATTCATCTGATTGGTATAATGAATACACACAAATGGTTAAAATAGAGTTAGAATAATGCAATTAGAATTTGGTGGTGGTGAATCTCCTAGACAAAAAACATACACACAGGTAGATGTAAGAAAATTAAATGATAATACAATTGTGTGTAATGCTTGGGATATAGAAAAACACGTTGAAAAAAATACTGTTACAGATATATATTCTCGTCACTTCTTTGAACACTTAACACACGATCAAGCAAAAAGAACATTAGACGCATGGTATAACATATGTAAAGATGACGCAAGAATAGTTTTACTTTGTCCTAATATGAATTTACATTTATGGCAATGGAACAATTGGGAAAAACTTACAGAAGAACAAAAAGATCATTGTCGTGCTGGTTTTTGGGGTTGGCAAAGAGAAGGTGATGAGAGCGCTTGGGATTTACATAAATCAGGTTATGATTTTCCTAAACTAAAAGAGTTAGTTGAACAACATAAATTTAAGAATATAAAAAAGATAATGCCAGATGGACCACAAGATAAACATTTAGCAGTGGAGTTTTTTAAATGAAAACTTTAAATGTATATCTAGGAACTACTAGTGGTGGTAAAAGAGATTTGATGAAAGCGTTTGGTCAAGGCGCTGAAAAACACGGTGTCAAAGTAGATTACATAATAGAACAAATTTTTAAACCATCTGATTATGCGTTTGTGTTTGCATATAAATCTGATGGAGTAAACTCACCTAATCATAACTTTAGACAAGAGATTGTTGATAAGAAAACAGATAAACAAATATTCTTTATTGATAGTAATGTTTTAAAGTATTATGAAAAAGACATAAGATATTTTAGATTACCTTATCGTTCTATTCACCCACACGAAGCTGACTTTTTAAGAACAGATGAAATCACATTTAATAGAATAGATAAAGTTAAAAAAGAGATGAATTTAGAGATGAAACCTATGAGAAAAAATGGCGATCATATAGTTATCTCTTTAAATAGAGGGTTTGGTGGTTTTTCAACATTTGGTAAACCGTGTTATGAATGGGCGAAAGAAGTTATCTCTAATTTAAGATTTTATACAGATAGAAAGATAATCATTAGATCACACAATCACGCTAAAGATACACCAGAATTACAACAAGACAAAAAGAATTTAGAAGACATATTAAAAAATTTTAAAAACGTTACACACACAGCATTTGGTGAAACAGATATAAGAGAGGATTTAAAAAACGCTTGGGCGTGTATCGTATATACATCAACATCTGGCGCCGTTGCCTTGATGGAAGGTGTTCCTGTATTTGTAACTCACCCTGCTTGTTTTTATAGATTATCTAATGCTGGACAATTATCAGATATAGAAAACCCTATCTTAACAAATAGAGATATGTTTTTAACTAATTACATCAACGCTCATTGGTCACTTGAAGATATGTCAAGTGGTTTATTTTGGGATAAATTTAAAAGGTATCATTATGATTTTAGCGTTTGAAACGGGTAAAGGTAGTACAGATGGTCTTTTAAAAGAGTTTACAGAAAGAACAAATAACTCAAAATATTGTGTATTTGACCACGAAAAATATTTGAGAGAATATCCTAGTCCTAGTGGTGTTTTAAAAAATCCTACTTTTCAAAACGCAAATTTGCATTGGCCTGATTTAATTAATACTTCATCAGAAGATGTTACTGCTTATATGTTTTGGGGTTTTATGAGAGGAACAAAATCAGTATATGATATGGCAATAAGAAGAAGTAAAGATTTTTACTTTTTAGATCACGCATACATCTATCATAAAAAACATAGTATCTATCAAAAAAAGTTAGCACATAATCCATATTTTAGAATGGTAAAAAATGAATTTGTATTAACAACTATTAAAAATACAGATGATACCAGATTACTTGATATGAGAAAACAGTTTAAAAATGGCAACGAGTTAGATATATTACCTTGGAAGAAAAATGGAAAACATATATTAATTGTACCACCATCATCTTGGTTGTGTTCTTGGTTAAACGTTGACCCAGAAGACTTAATGAATCAATCAATAGAAGAAATCAAAAAACATACAGATAGAGAAATTAATATTAGACATAAAAAACCAAAAGGTAATTACAATTCTATTCCATTAGAAGAAGATATAGATAACGCTTGGGCAGTTGTTTCATTTCAATCATCTGTTTCAATTAGAGCAATTAATAGAGGAGTACCATCTTTCTTAATGAAACCTGGTTACTCAGCATCCCAACCAATGTCATTAACTGATTTAAGTAAAATAGAAAAACCATTTTATCCAGACAATAGATATGAATGGTTAAGTAGTTTATGTAATAATCAATTTTTAAAAGACGAAATTAGAAGCGGAAAAGCATTGAGGTTAATAGATGAACACAATTAAAGTACCAGATCACTTGGGTGGTCATTTAAATAGAACAAATACAGACGAACCTTTACTTGTACACGTAAAGAATAAGCTTAATATAAAATCTATGTTAGATATTGGTTGTGGTCCTGGTGGTATGAGAGAAGTTGCAAATAGAAATAACATAGAATGGTTTGGAGTAGATGGCGATCCTACAGTGATTGAAAATACAGATTACTCTTTACTACATGATTTTACTTTAGGTGAAGCAAAGTTAGATAAGACTTTTGATTTAGTTTGGTGTACTGAATTTTTAGAACACGTAGAAGAAAAGTATGTACCTAACTATATGCCTTTATTTAAATTGGGTAATATTGCTGTAGTTACTGCGGCACCTCCAGGTTGGCCTGGTCATCATCATGTAAATTGTAGAGAAGAAAGTTATTGGATTGATGTGTTCAAAGATTATGGTTTTAGATTTGATGAAACTATTACAAATGAATTTAAAAATTTATCACAAATGAGAAAGAACTTCTTTAAAAGAGCGGGTATGGTATTTGTAAAATGATTATAGGTATCGAAGGTAGTTTTAGAACAGAAATGGGTTGGGTATTTCCTAATCATAAAGATTTCAAATTAGTTTCTTTTGATGAGGCTAAAAGATTAGATATGAATAATGTAGAAGCGTTTATCCAAACAAACGTATTAGGTGTTATCAAAAACAATATGAAAGATCAACACGACTTTATGGATAAGACTGGTAAACCTAGAATTGTAATTGAACAAGCTACATTTAGAAAGAATATTGACTTTGATAATCCACACAGTTACTATTACAAAGTTGGTTTAAATCATTTTACATATAACGAGGGTATATTTTTTAATGAAGATAGTCCAAGTGATAGATGGTTAAAGATACAAAAAGAACAAGACATAGAAATTAAACCTTGGCGTCAGGATACTTATGATGATTCAAAGTATATTTTATTTCTATTACAAAATCCTATTGATACAAGTTTAAATCCATTAATCACAAGTGGTGAAAAGTATGATGATTGGATTATAAAAACAATTAAACAAATTAAAAATATTACATCTAAAAAAATTAAAGTTAGATTACACCCCAGGTTTCAAGGTAGATTTTCAACAACAAGAATGATACAAGAGAATGTAGAGATTAGTAATAACTATGATGGTTGGAATAAAACTAATGGTGGAGACTCATTATATAAAGATTTAGAAAAGGCTTGGTGTTGTGTTACATTTTCTAGTAATGCTGCAACAGAAGCAATATGTGAAGGAGTACCAGTAATCAATTTACATAATTCAAGTTTTTCTTGGCCAGTATCTTATCATACACTTGACATATTAACTAATCCTGTGATAAGATGTGACTTTGATAGAACACAATGGTTGTACGATTGTGCTTATACCCAATGGACAATGGAAGAAATAAATAGTGGTATCGTACATAGGAGATTATTAGATGGCAATAGAGCTTAAAAATTCATTATTCATACACAATCCAAAGTGTGGTGGAAGAACTGTAAAACAAATGCTGAAGAAGTATGTTAAGAATTGTGTAGTGTTAGGTGATGATATTTATGAAAGTCATGCTACACCAGATACAACAAAACAAGTTTTTGGTTTTATACGACACCCAGCCACATTTGTACATAGTTTATGGACACATAGAAGTAAAAAGAAAGGTCATGGTGATGAATGGAACTGGCACCCAGATATAAGATTAGAACAAGAGTGTAAATCAAAAGATTACAATACCTTTGTAGAAAATGTAATAAGTAAAGAAAATATAGTATGGGATTATTATCAATATTATTTTGGTAAGTATCCAAATGTTCAATATTGTAAAATGGAAAAACTACCAACTAGTTTAATTCATGTATTAAAATTAAACAATGAAGATTTTGATGAAAAAGCTATTACAGATAACATTTATGTTCACGGAGCAAATGATAGAACTAAAAATACTCCAGTCACATTAGAAACTAGCATGACTTCAGATCAATGTAAAAGACTTATGTTGTCAGAAACAAAACTACAGGAATTTGATTACCATGCGTTTTGATAATCCTATACACGATCACGGTTTTGTATTTCCTGACATCGCTGAATTTCCTGATGTTTTAAAAGAAGAAAGATATATGGGTAATAGTGATGAAGAACATATTGCTAAAATTAAAGACGGCGTTAAATATCAAAATTTAAAAGACTTTGAAACAGGTTATAAATGGTTTATGTCAAAGAAACCTGATGAGAAATTATTTCAAAAATTAAATGCAATGTTTCAGTTTTATAATAACTTTGAATTAAGTAGAATTGAAACAGGTCTACCATCTAATAAAATTTATGAAGATTTATTTGAAAATGGTATATCATATTTAACAATAGATGTAAAAGAATTAAAAGATAGATTAAAAATAGAAATAGATAATCTATTACAACAACCTGATTGGCGTCCGCCACCAGGAAAATTTGATAGAGCAAAACAATTAGATGTAGAGATTGTAAATCTAGTAAATGAGATGTTTAAATCTCTTGGTATTTTACAAGCAGCATCAAAGTATAATAAGTTTAAACCACTTGAAGTTAAAAACGTAGTATTACATATTGCCAAACCTACAGATCAAAACTATAAACAGTTTTTATATGATTGTAAAACTGTATCTAAAACAACTAATTTACATATTGATCCAAAAGAAAATGTTATGAAAGCAATGATGTATTTAAATAACATAACGGAAGATGATGGTCCATTTAGTTATATTGAAAAGTCAAATAGATGGGTACACGATAAACTACAAAACATATTTGGTCGAGCAATATCAACAGGTAGTTATTGTCATACACCAGAATCAAGAGCAGTAGTATTTCAATTACCAAAACGATTAAGGGTATCACATAACTTTGGAAGATTACTACAAGATGATACAGAAGAACAAGAAAGATTATTAAAACAAGAAAAAATGTTTACAAGTGATAAAGGTAACTTATGTATCTTTGATCCAGCTGGTATGCATAGAGGAGGGATTTGTAATAAAGGTAATAGAATTGCTTTACAAATATTAATGAAATGACTTTAAATTTAAGTGAAAATGTTTTAAGTAAAAGAGTATTTAAACAACAAATATTAGACTTACACACAAAAGAATTTATGTTAGGTCAAACAAAAAACTATTTGTCAAAAGAAAAGAATGCTATTGATGTAGGGGCAGCAACTGGTATGTACACTAGTTTTTTTGCTCAAAACTCTAAACAAGTTTATGCGTTTGAAGCAGTACCTCCTGTATATAAACAATTAGAACTTGTTGGACAAAGAATTAAAAATATTAATTGTTATAATTTAGCAGTAAGTGATTTTGATGGTAAGTCAGAATTTTATGTAGATGATAAACGATTATCTAATTCTAGTTTTCAAAATTTAGTAAACGGACAAAAGATAGAAGTAGAAACAATTAAGTTAGATAATTTTAAACTAAACAATATTGGTTTTATGAAGATTGATGTAGAAGGTGTTGAGTTAGATGTATTAAATGGCGCTGTTGATATTATAAAAGAATACAAACCTACTTGTATGGTTGAAGTCTATGATAAGTTTAATAAGTATCCTGTGGAAACAACATTTGATTTTTTCTTTAGTAGAAACTACAAATGTTATTATAATGAAAGAGCCAAAGGTTTAAAACAAGTTAATAATATGAATGAAGCACTAGAAGCACAAAAGATACCACAAATTACAGATGGTGATTTCTTATTTACAATATGATTATAACTCACAAACTAAATTGGAAAGAATGTTTATCTTGGAAGATATGGCCAGCGATTGAAAAAGGTTGGAAAGATGAAGGTAAACCTGTTCACTTTTTTTGGGGTTTAGGTGGAAAGAATATACAAGAGATAGCAGAGGTTACACAAAAAGGTGAAGAATGGTGGTATGTAGATGTAGGTTATTTAACAGAACAAATAACTAGATACCCTATACCAAAGATTAACAATATAGATAAAACATATTTTAGAATATGTAAAGGTAGTCATCATACGAATAAAGGTAAGATTGGTAAAGGTCATAGGTTACGTAAGTTGGAACAACAAGGTATTGATGTAGAGTTTAAAGGTTGGTATACAGGTGAAACAAAACATATATTAGTTTGTCCATCATCACCTACAGTCACTTATCACTTTCACGGTATAACGCAAGATGTATGGTTATATAATGTAGTTGGTGAAATAAAGAAGTATACAGATAAAGAAATTATAGTTAGAAACAAACCAAGACCAGGCAATGAATGGTGGGAAACTGATATAAGAGATCAACTAAAAGACTGTCATTGTTTAGTAACTGATATGAGTTTATCATCAATTGATGCAATAATGAATAAAGTACCAGTGATATGTCCAGCAAAAAACATTGCGGCGCCAGTCGGTTCTCGTAAATTATCTATGATAGAAAAACCACTAAAACCTGGATCTAAAACAATTAAAGAATGGTTAAACTATATTACAGAACATCAATTTACATTACCAGAAATAGAAAACGGTACTGCGTATGAAACACTAAAGGTTCAATATGAAAATTAGATATTATAAAAACATTAAAGGCGCTAGATGGATTGGGTTTGGTTTAGCAATGTTAAGTGTGTTTATATTATCAAGTGCGAACATCGCCACACAATGGGTTGGTTGGTCATTGAGTGTGGTATCTTGTAGTATGTGGATTTACTTTGGTTACAAAGATAGAGATTGGGCTAGAACATTAATGGAGTTGATGTATTTACTTATGAGTATGAGAGCAACTTATAACTGGATAACGATATGAATTTTGTATGTGTAAATTGGGGTTTAAAATTTAAACCATTGTATGTACAGACATTGTACAAT